>ERZ1673738.4403-NODE-4403-length-14069-cov-4.727344_pt1 | contig 14069 bp, 10 predicted proteins | sample MGYA00580198_ERZ1673738 | MGnify/ENA primary metagenome ERZ1673738 (study PRJEB41218, sample SAMN15661784) | gut metagenome | host: Homo sapiens | place: Canada: London | collected 2015-08-20/2019-03-30 | study: EMG produced TPA metagenomics assembly of... | reverse complement strand
ATATATTAATTTATGTACATTTTATGCAAATGGATTCTCTGTCGGATATGGCAGTGATGCCGGCTGATTGTAGTTAATATCTTCCATCGGAACGCCAAGATATTTGAATACTTCAAACAGTGCTTTTCCGTAATGTCCGAATGCAACCGCTCCGTGATGCGGATAGTTTTTCTCGATCAGTACATGGCGGTAGAATCTTCCCATTTCAGGGATCGCAAATACACCGATGGAACCGAAGGAACGTGTTGCTACCGGAAGTACTTCGCCCTGTGCCACGTATGCGCGGATCTTATTGTCGGATGTAGACTGCAGACGGTAGAATGTGATATCGCCCGGTGCAATGTCTCCCTCTAAAGTACCGTTTGTCACTTCGACCGGAAGGCTTCTTGCCATGATCATCTGGTACTTCATCTCACAGCTTGCAAGTTTCTTAGAGCAGGTATTTCCACAGTGGAATCCCATGAATGTATCAGTATGTTTGTAATCAAATTTTCCTTTGATGGACTCTTCATACATATCTTTCGGTACAGAGTTGTTGATGTCAAGTAAAGTTACTGCATCCTGGCTCACGCAGGTTCCGATGAACTCACTCAGTGTTCCGTAGATATCAACCTCACAGGAAACCGGGATTCCGCGTCCGGTCAGACGGCTGTTTACATAGCATGGTACAAATCCAAACTGTGTCTGGAATGCTGGCCAGCATTTTCCGGCGATGGCTACATATTTGCGGTAACCTCTGTGCTCCTCTACCCAGTCGGTCAGTGTCAGCTCATACTGTGCAAGTTTTGCAAGAATCTCCGGTTTTTTATTTCCGGTGCCAAGCTCTTTTTCCATATCTGCAACAACTTCCGGGATACGCGCATCTCCTGCATGTTTGTTAAATGCCTCAAATAAATCTAACTCAGAGTTCTCCTCAATTTCAACACCAAGGTTGTATAACTGCTGGATCGGAGCATTACATGCAAGGAAGTTTAACGGTCTTGGTCCGAAAGAAATGATCTTTAACTCGGATAATCCAATAACAGTTCTTGCAATCGGCAGGAAATCATGGATCATATCTGCACAGTCTGCTGCGTCACCTACCGGATATTCCGGAATATATGCATGTACATTTCTTAATTTTAAGTTGTAGCTTGCATTTAACATACCACAGTATGCATCACCACGTCCCTGGATCAGGTTGTCCTGTGTTTCCTCTGCTGCTGCAACAAACATCTTCGGTCCCTCGAAATGTTTTGCAAGCAGTGTCTCGGAGATCTCCGGTCCAAAGTTGCCAAGATATACGCAGAGTGCGTTACATCCTGCTTTCTTGATGTCCTCTAATGCCTGTACCATGTGGATCTCGCTCTCCACGATACAGATCGGGCACTCATAGATATCTGCTGCACCGTATTTATCTGTGTAGGCCTTTACCAATGCCTCTCTTCTGTTTACAGATAATGACTCCGGGAAGCAGTCACGGCTGACTGCCACGATACCAACTTTTACTTCTGGAATGTTATTCATTTTGTTTTCCTCCGCTTTCTTTTTTTCTGTACATACTTCATTTTTTCTATAAAAATTTATTCTCTGACATTTAAATTTTTGCCGATGAGTCCGATATGACTTCCCTCCGGCAGCCCGCCCTCGGCATGACCGATGAGCCATTTATTCTTTGCTGTAAGAAGTGCATCCTCCCCGCCGGCGTGTGCCTCATCCAACGGATAATTGGTGCCCTTCGGCAGAATGACTGCCACCTGGAATCCTGCATCGTCCACATGACATGGTGCATAATGCAGTGTGGTCGCATACACCTCCACGGCTGTTCCTGCCGGGATGCGGAATGCTTCCATTTTCGATGTCTCATAGGTAAAATCATCGGTCACATCTGCCTCTGAACCTAATATTAAGACCGCATCGGTTGCCGCAAGATTGATCTCTGAGCTGCGGTGATATTCCACTGCATTTAAAAGCACATTGTGTCCATTACAGTATCCGATCTGAATCGGCAGTTCTCCGTAAAAGACTTTCTCAATCTCCTTTGCCACCGGCAATGCCTCTAATTCTGCGATCGACGGCTCGTAAACTACATCGGATGGAACCGGCGTCTTTTTCATTGCCTCCGTCAATGCTGAAAAATCAATATTCCGGATTACTTTTCCATATTTGCGAAAACGTGCATCCGTAACTTCGTAAATCTGCATGCTATATTCCCTCTTTTCTTATCTTCTATCTCATTTGCCCTGCAGGTTTTCTTTCCTGCATAAGCAAATTTTTTCTGGTAGCCGACTGTTACTATTCAAAACAGTCAGGAACAATACCCTTTCCTGTCCGTCAGATGATCTTGTCAAACAGATCTTTGCATGCCGGATAAATATTTTTAAACTGCTGGTAGCGTGCCTCATATTTTGCAGCAAGTTCAGGATCCGGCTCCACCGTATCGACCACTTTTACGATTGCGGCTGCTGCAGATTCCACATCTTTGTACTCACCACATGCAACGGCTGCAAGCATTGCGCCTCCTAAAGATGGTCCCTCTTCTGTCTCAAGCACATCTACTTTGATATTTAATACATTTGCAATGATCTTTTTCCAGAGAGGACTCTTTGCCCCACCTCCGCAGATCTTAGTGCGCTCGATCGGAATACCAAGTGTTTTTGCAACTTCAAAGGAATCACGCAGTGCAAATGCAACACCTTCTAACACTGCCTGGGTCATATCCGCTCTTGTCGTATCCATCGTCATGCCAATAAAAGTGGCCCTCGCATTCGGGTTATTGTACGGGGAACGCTCCCCCATCAGATACGGCAGATAGTATACATGGTTTTCGCCAAGTTTTGTGATCGCTTCCTGCTCTTTTTTGTAATCTTTGGTTCCGATGATCTCATCCATCCACCATTTGTTACAGGACGCTGCGGATAACATACATCCCATCAGATGATAAGCTCCATTTGCATCACAGAATGCATGTAGTGCATTGTGCTTATCCACACCAAATTTTGCAGAAGAAATAAAGATCGTTCCACTTGTTCCAAGTGAAATGTTGCATTTTCCATCTCCGACAGTTCCGGTTGCAACTGCAGCTGCTGCATTATCTCCCGCACCGGCTGCCACCTTCACATTCTCAGATAAGCCCAGTTCTTTTGCAATCTCCGGTAAGACCGTACCGACACATTCATAGCTCTCATATAACTTCGGCAGCATGTCGGTCGTAATGCCGCAGATTTCACACATTTCTTTCGACCAGCATCGGTTCTTCACATCCAAAAGCAGCATACCGGACGCATCCGAAACATCCGTACAGTGCTCTCCGGTCAGCTTATATGCAAGATAATCTTTTGGCAGCATGATCTTTTTGATCCTTGCAAAATTCTCCGGCTCTTTGTTTTTTACCCAGAGAATCTTTGGTGCGGTAAAACCGGTAAATGAAATATTTGCCGTATATTCTGACAATGTTTCTTTGCCGATCTCATTATTTAAGTAATCGCACTCCTCTGTTGTCCTGCCATCATTCCACAGTATCGCCGGTCTTATCACCTCATCCTTGTCATCAAGAATTACCAGTCCATGCATCTGACCGCCAAAACTGATTCCGGCAACTTCTTCTTTCGGAAAACCTTCCAAAAGTTCTTTTAACCCCTGCATCGTCTCTTTGTACCAGTCTTCCGGTTTCTGTTCCGACCAGCCCGGATTCGGGAAATAAAGAGGATACTCTCTTGATACAATATTTTTTACATTTCCGGCTGCATCCATTAAAAGCAGCTTCACGGAAGATGTTCCAAGATCAATTCCTATGTACAACATATCGCTCTCCTTTTTACAAATCACGTCATTGTGTGCTCGTGCACGTTTTATTTATCATACATCCGGGATGACCATTTTGCAATATACTTTTTGTACATTTTTTCATATTTATTTTTGTTTACATTTACTTATACGTTCATTTTTCACATTATTTCAGGCATCTGCACTTCCATCCGATTCGTAGAACACTTCTTTTTCCTGTTCCCATCTATGTGCACATGCACACAAGTTGACAATGTATTGTTTTTTATGTTATCTTTATTTGTATGAATGATGTTGGCATCAAAGTGAATCAATTGAAATAAAAAGGGGTTTTTCTATGGCTACCATGAAGGAAATTGCAGAGCTTTCCGGTGTTTCACGCGGCACTGTGGACCGTGTGTTAAATCACCGCGGCATTGTCAACGCCGAGACAGAACGGAAAGTTTTAGAAATTGCAAAGCTTTTAGACTATCAGCCAAACAAGGCTGGTATTGCGCTTGCAGCGCAAAAGAAAAAATTAAAAATCGGTGTCCTGCTTTTCGGCGCAGAAAATCCGTTTTTTGATGAGGTCATGGACGGTCTTCGCCAAAAACTTGAAGAACTGTCCATTTACGGATGTACCGTGATTGAACGCCGTATTTCTTTTGATTTACAAAGTCAGCTTCAGACGATCGATGAACTGCTAAAAGAAGAGATCCATGGACTGATCCTCTCTCCCTACAATGATCCTGCCATACAGGAAAAGATAGATTTGCTCTGGGAAAACGGCATCCCCTGCATTACGATCAACACCGACATGCCTGATTCGAAACGGATTGCCTATGTCGGCAGCGACTACCACAAATGCGGGCAGACCGCCGCAGGGTTATTGCATCTGTTTTCCGGAGATTATGCAAGTGTCGGTATCGTGACCGGCTCTCATAATGTTCTCTGCCACGAAGAACGTATCAGCGGTTTTACCTCCCATCTTCATACAAAGCATCCAAACATCCGCATTGTGGATGTCGTGGAAAATGGCGATGATGATTATAAGAGTTACGAAGTAGTTTCTGACCTCTTAGACCGCCACCCGGATCTGTCTGCACTTTATTTTACAGCAGCCGGCGTCTATGGTGGATGCCGTGCAGTTTTAAACGCATCCCTGCAGCGTCCTCTTAAGATCATTACATTTGATGCTGTTCTATCGACCTGTGAAATGATACGAAACGGCGTAATCTCTGCCACAATCTGCCAACAGCCGGATGAGCAGGGTGCACGCTCCCTCTCCCTTTTGGTAGATTATCTGCTGACCGGAAAACTGCCGGAAAACCGCTGCATTTACATGGATCTAAGCATTAAAATAGCGGAGAATCTTTAAGAGATGTGCTTCTTTCCTTTTTTTGCACTCCGGTAGAGCAGAATCGCACTGATCACATCCGCCACAAAAAAGAAATGCTGTCTGCGAAAAAACAAATTCACCGGATTCCTGATTTTTCAGGAACCGGCGTTTCTTTTATCCCGGCAGTTTCCGGTACCATTCGCTGTCTTTCTAAATACGAATGATAAACCATACGTTGAACCTGATATCATCGTTATTTGCAACAAGTCTAAGTTGAATGACCACAGATGCAACAGTGCATCGGACTGAATCATCGAGATTGCATCCCCAGCAGATCAATACAATTTTGATGACGATATACAGGTATGTATTTACGATAATCTTACAATCAACATTACAGAGCTGTTAAGATAAATCTGACTCTATTTATGCCTCTTCTTTTTCTTTTGCTCATTTACCATTTCATCTATGCAAACCAAAATATACTGTCGCCATTTATTTACATTTTTAAAGTATCGCATTTTGTTTTTTATAGTAACAAAATAATACACTAGTAACACACTATAAATCAGGAATAATACCCACCTAGCCGGCATTCCTATTTCTGATAGCATAGTAACGCATAGAGTTATTACTGCTACCATCAATGCCAACATTGTAATTGCAAACGACATTACAGCTATATAATCATCCTCTAATGCCTCTGCCTTAAGTTTTAAAAGCATATCCTTATCCTCTTTTATTGGGTAAAGATGTTTTTTTACATACTTAATTTCATTCTCGTTCAAAACAAAATTTTCTTCAAGTCTATCGCACATCTTCTCAAAGCTATTTTTTTGAACTTTCTTCATATATTTTATCATTCCTTTCATGGCAACGCTATCATACTACAACATTCTTCAACGTGCAAACCCTCTATATTTTTCTCACACCATTCTCAACTGCCTATTCTTCTCCTCCACCAGTCATGCAATCCATGAACCTGCCGAAAAAAGCCTTTAAAACAAACAACTAATAAAGCCCTGCAAAAACGACTTTCTCCATATGAAATAGAAAAATACACAGTAATGTGTAACTCTCAAATAAAACATGCGGATAACATATATCACTACAATTAGTATAATATCATTGCCTGGCTATTACAAATATGTTAAGATCAACGTAATACTACAAGTTAAATATAAAAGAGAAATTTATATATTTATCTCAACAGACAACATTAACACAAGTTATACTATTATCGATACTATATTTGCAATGGCCTCTCGACAACATAATATGCTTACCCAGGCAGCTGGAGGACGTGCTCTCATCTGATCCGAGCCTTACGGAAAGGATGATTATTATGGTTTCATGGAATGACTTATTTACTTTTGTCATCATGTTGATGGCGATTCTGACTTACATAGATACCCACAGAAAACATAAGAAATAGCCGTCCTGCTCTCTGGTAAAGTTTAGGAACGGCTATCTCTTGATAACTTAGTATTAAATTCGCCGGGTCGGGTGAAGTGCACTCACCTTCCGGCTGCCTCGTTAAGTATATTATATGTCATATATATTTTTTTGTCAAACAGCCATCATCAAAATGTAAAGGAGGTATACACTATGCCATTTTCAAAAGAAAACACCTACACAACCGATTACATCTATTCTCTCCCGGAAGGACAGCGTGCAGAACTGATCGATGGTGTTATTTATGATATGGCACCACCAAACAGATTGCATCAGGAACTTGTTATGAATTTATCCGCAGAAATCCGTGAGTATATCAGTAAAAACAATGGATTTTGTAAGGTCTATCCTGCCCCATTCGCCGTTTTTCTGAATAAGGATGATAAAACATACGTTGAACCTGATATCAGCATTATTTGTGACAAGTCTAAGCTGGATGATCGTGGATATAATGGTGCACCGGACTGGATCATCGAGATTGCGTCTTCAGGTACGAAACGAATTGATTACGGTGTGAAGTTATTCAAATACCACTCTGCCGGTGTACGTGAATACTGGATCGTAAATCCACTGACCAGGACAGTAAATGTTTATGATTTAGAAAAAGAAGAACTGACAGATCTGTACAGTTTTGATGACGATATACAGGTATGTATTTACGATGATCTGACGATCAACATTACAGAGCTGTTAAAGCAATAGAATACACGCTCTGCGAACATTCTATTGTTATGAATAAATCAGGACTTCCTTCAATGGTGGTCCTTATTTTATATCAGTATGACATAAAATATGTCACGAAATGCAACACAAAATTTAAAAAGTGCCGTAAATACGGCACTTTACGAGTGGACCTGACGGGAGTCGAACCCGTGTCCAAAAACCAATCCCCTGTCCTTCTACGAGCGTATCCTATGTTTTAACATTCCCTCTGCCAGACCTGCGTAGGCACAGTTCCGGTTTCAGTAGCTTCATCGTACGCCCGCAGGCTCAAAGCTTTGCCTGCGTCGTTTCTCACATAGTCGAAGCCTGGGTCCTAAAGTGTGAGTGCTCTAGGTCAGACTGCTGCCATTAGGCAGCGTATGCTAAATTATCTTCAGCGTTTAATTTTAATTTTGGAATTTGACGCATCCCGTGCGACTCGCTTCTCCAGCTTCATGATCCCTGTCGAAACCATTACAAGCCCATAAATATATATTTCAGATGCAGCCCTTTCACACACAAGATATCATTTCCTGTGAATCAAAAAGACCACATCATCCATTCTTTTTCCATAAATTTCTTTAGTACAGATTCTTTACTTTGAAATCTCGCTCCGCCTCACGCCGCATATCCTTCTTTGCAATATCCTGACGCTTATCATACTGCTTCTTACCTTTTGCAAGCGCAATATCAACTTTTACAAGACTTCCTTTAAAGTATACCTCAACTGGAACTAAAGTATAACCCTTTTCTGCGATTTTTCCGATCAGCTTGCGGATCTCTGACTTGTGCATCAGAAGCTTCTTCGGACGCAGTGGATCGCGGTTGAAGATATTTCCCTTTTCATAAGGACTGACGTGCATGCCATAAATAATGACTTCTCCGTTCTCGATACGGATAAACGCTTCCTTGATACTGCATTTTCCCATGCGCATGGATTTTACTTCCGTGCCATGCAGCTCAATGCCAGCTTCATAACGCTCCTCTAAGAAAAAGTCATGGTAGGCTTTTTTGTTGTTCGCAATCAGTTTTTTTTCTGTCTTTGCCATCATGCTCTTCCTTTCTTATCCAATATCCAGCCTGTATAGTATACCCCGAAATGCCGGGGAACGCAAGATGATTTTTTATTCTTCCTCATTCTCCCGCATCACACGAAAGTCGATTGTACGCAGTATCTTGTCAGTTCCTGTCACCATGACATGTACGCGCTGTCCTAGTTTATAGCGGATGTTCGTCACCTCGCCAACCAGCTCATAAGTACTTTCATTATAATGGAAATAATCATCTACAAGTGTTGTCACATGTACGAGCCCCTCCACTGTATTCGGAAGTTCCACATAAAATCCCCATTCGGTCACGCCGGAGATCACACCCTCAAACACCTCACCGATACGCTCTGACATATATTCCACCTTTTTCAGCTTGTCGGTCTCACGCTCAGCCTCATCCGCGCGGCGCTCCATCTCGCTCGAATGTTTCGCAACTTCCGGCAGGATCTTGTCATAATGCTCTATTTTCTTTGCATTCATCCGTCCGCGCAGATTGTCCTTGATAATACGATGGATCTGCAGATCCGGGTATCTGCGGATCGGTGATGTAAAATGACAGTAATAAGGTGTTGCCAGTCCAAAATGACCGGTGCTCATGGTCGTATACTTTGCCTGCTTCATGGAACGCAGTGTCAGCCGGCTGATCAGTGCCTCCTCCGGCGTTCCATCGATCTTTTGCAGCAGCTTCTGCAGTTCTTTCGGATGCACTTCGTCCTGTCCGATATGGATAGAATAACCAAAATTATTGATAAATGTCGATAACTTCTTGATTTTTTCAGTATCCGGGTTGTCATGTGTACGGTATACAAACGGCAGTTCCTGCCAGAAATAATCCTGCGCTACCGTTTCATTGGCGATCAGCATGAAATCTTCGATGATCTTCGTTGCAACATTCCGCTCGTAAGGCTTAATCTCGACCGGTTTTCCCTTGTCATCAAGCACAATCTTCGTCTCCGGAAAATCAAAATCGATCGAGCCGCGCTTCATACGTTTTTTGCGCAGAATCGCAGCCAGTTCCTGCATCAGTTCAAACATCGGAACCAGTTCTTCATACTCTCTGATTTCATTTTCATCATGATCTTCAAGGATTTTTTTCACACTGGTATAACTCATGCGGCGGTCTACTTTGATCACGGACTCTGCAATCGTGTGATCGATCACATTTCCTTTTGTATCGATCGTCATCACACAGCTTAAGGTCAGACGGTTTTCGCCTGCATTTAAAGAACAGATCCCATTTGACAATTTATGCGGCAGCATCGGGATCACGCGGTCGACTAAATAAACAGATGTACCGCGGGATAATGCCTCCACATCCAGTGCGCTGTGCTCCTGCACATAGTTTGAAACATCCGCAATGTGCACGCCAAGCTTATAGTTATCTCCCTCTTTTGTCAGTGTGATCGCATCGTCAAGATCCTTCGCATCCTCCCCGTCGATCGTGACCGTCTGCCAGTCCCTGAAATCCATGCGTCCTGCCATATCTGCGGTGCTGACTTCGTTCGAGACATTTTCCACCTGATGCATGATCTTTTCTGAAAATTCTACCGGCAGGTCGTAAGCCTTTACGATAGACATAATGTCTGTCCCCGGATCATTGATATGACCAATGATCTCAACCACTTTCCCTTCCGGTTTTCTTCCCTCTTTGCCGTAGTCCGTGATCTCGACCACGACCTTATGTCCGCTGACAGCTCCTTTCGAACGCTCCTGCGGAATAAAAATATCTGAACCGAATTTAGGATTGTCCGGCACGGCAAATCCAAACGTCTTACTTTTTTCATATGTACATACGATTCGTGTGGTACCGCGGGATATAATTTTTGTAATCGTACCTTCCCTGCGTTTTCCACTATTCTCAGAAGTAACCGCCACCTGAACCGTATCCATATGAAACGCACCATGCACCTGTGATTCCGGGATGAAGATATCTTCCTCTTCCCCCTCGATGCTGACAAATCCAAAACCTCTTGCATGCGCCGTAAATGTACCGATTAAGTATTTTCCTTCTGATTTGATATATTTTCCCTTGGAAGTCACCTCGATCCTGCCATCCATCACAAGCGCGTCAAGTACTTCCTGCAGTTCACTGCGCTGGGATTTCGGTACTGATAAAACGACTGCCATCTCCTTTGCTTTCATCGGTACATAAAACTCATCGCAGATAAACTGGTAAATTGTCTTTTTCCGTTCTTCTAAAATTGTTTTCTCCATAAACCCCGTCCTTTTTTCTTATGAAAAAAATGACTGCCGCATCTGCGACAGCCATCCATTCATCTTAAAAAATACTCATATTTAATACCGCTGCAATCACGATAAACAAGATAACAAAAATTCTGGTCAGTTTTACTAACATACCTTCCATGGAACGTCCTTTGTTCTTGCCCCAATATGTGTCTGCTGCACCTGCGATTGCTCCAAGTCCTGCGGATTTACTTTCCTGCATTAAGATGATAACTGTCAATGCCACACTGATTATAATAAAAACTACAGTCAAAATTGTTTTTACAACTGCCACGATCGTTCCCTCCTAGGTTACAAACTCACAACTTTAATCATTGTAACATAGACGTTTCCTTTTTTCAACCCATTTTTTCAGCTTTCTGCTTTTCAGTGATTTCTTCCGGCACAAACACCGCATCCTCTGCCAGTTCCTCCTCAATGCGTAAAAGCTGGTTATACTTGCTGGTGCGCTCTGCGCGGCACGGTGCTCCCGTCTTGATCTGTCCGGCATTGACCGCCACTGCAAGGTCTGCGATAAATGCATCCTCCGTCTCCCCGGAGCGATGGGAAATGACCGTATGATATCCGGCTGACTTCGCCATCTCAATCGCATTTAACGACTCCGTCACGGTTCCGATCTGGTTTACTTTGACAAGGACTGCATTTGCAGCACCAAGTTTAATTCCGCACTGGATACGTTTGGGATTGGTCACAAACAGATCATCTCCGACAAGCTGTACTTTATCACCAAGTCTCTTTGTCAGTTTCTGCCATCCTTCCCAGTCATCTTCGAACAATCCGTCCTCGATAGAAACGATCGGGAACTGCTGCACGAGTTCCTCATACATGGCGATCATCTCTTCAGAACTTCTTGCGATCTCCTGTTCTTCCCCATTTCCCTTTGACTCTCCCGGAAATACATAGACGCCGCGCGCCTCGTCATACAGTTCACTCGCCGCCGCATCCATCGCATAAACGATATCCTCCCCGACACGGTAACCTGCCTTTTCCACCGCTTTTGAGAGATAAGAAAACGCTTCTCCCGTATTCTTAAAATCCGGTGCAAAACCGCCCTCATCCCCGACTGCTGTACTCATACCGTTTTCGTTTAAGATCTGGCGCAGAAAATGATATACTTCTGCACCCATTTTAAGAGCCTGTGAGAAACCGCGTGCTCCGACCGGCATGATCATAAATTCCTGAAAATCAAGCGTATTTTTTGCGTGGACACCGCCGTTGATCACGTTCATCATCGGAACCGGGAGCGTTTTGGCATTGGTTCCGCCAAGATAGCGGTATAATGGCATATCCAGTGCCTTTGCAGCCGTCTTTGCACAGGCAAGCGATACCCCGAGGATCGCATTTGCCCCAAGGTTTCCCTTATTATCGGTTCCGTCAAGTTCCACCATTGTGCGGTCTAATTTTGCCTGCTCTAACACATTCATCCCAAGCAGCATTTCCCGGATTTTTGTGTTTACATGATCCACGGTCTTCTGCACACCAAGGCCGAAATAATCTTTATCACCATCACGCAGTTCGATTGCCTCAAATCTTCCCGTACTTGCACCGGAAGGGACAGACTCTCTCGCCGTGATCTTTTTGCCGGTTGTCTCTGTCTCGGCAGTCACCTCGACCTCCACCGTCGGATTTCCTCTTGAATCCAATATCTGTCTTGCATGCACATCTGTGATCTTAATTTTTAATGACATAAAAAAATTCCCCTTTCACACAATCTTTTTCCGTAGTATGTGTAATCGGGGAATCATTTATAACTTTTTTACGGTAAAATAAATTTTTGCAGCGTCGTATATAAAAGTTTCGGATCGATCGGTTTTGCAAGGTGTTCATTCATCCCTGCTTCTTTCGTCTGTCTTCTGTCCTCATCTCCTGCGTTTGCTGTCATTGCAATGATTGGAAGTTCTTTGACATCTGCTCTGTCTAAAGCACGGATCTGTCTTGCTGCCTCAATTCCGTCTAAAACCGGCATGCGAATATCCATCAATATTGCATCAAAATAATATTCCGGGGCATCTGTCACAAGTTCCACCGCTTTCTTGCCGTTTTCCGCTGTGACAACCTCAAACTGTTTCTTTTCCAAAAGTCCCTTTGCAACGATGACATTAAGCGGATGATCCTCAACAAGCAGAATCCGCTTTCCCTCAAAACTGATATTCTCTGTTCTTTCCTTCCGCGCCTTTTTCCGGCGGTCAAAATCAAGTTTTGCGGTCACGGTAAACACGGTGCCTTTTCCTTCCGCACTCTCTACCGTAATGACACCATCCATCATCCTTGCATAATTGCGCGCAATGGACAGTCCCAGACCGCTCCCTCCATAAACACGGGTATTTTCTTCATGCTCCTGTGTAAAAATTTCAAATACTTTTGGCAGAAAATCTTTTGCGATACCAATTCCATTATCGGAAACGACTGCGGTCAGCTGTACTCTTCCATCCGTTTCCTGCTCTGCAACAGAGACGTTGACATTTCCACCTTTGGGGGTAAATTTCACCGCATTGTTGATCAGATTTACCATGATCTGTTCTAACCTTGTGGAATCCCCAATATACACTTCCGAGATTTTCTTTCTTCTTTCAAAAGAATAGCCGACACCTGCCATGACTGCCTGTGCCTTCGCTAACATATTGACATTATCCCAGAACTTTTCTCCCTCAAATGCCCGGATAGCAAGTTTCATGCTGCCACTCTCGATTCGCGACATATCAAGAATATCATTTAGCAGTGCTAAAAGATATTGGGATGCTGAATCCAGTTTTTCCGTATAATCAAGCACCTGCTCCCTGTCATCAAGCGATGAGCGTATCATGGAATTTAAACCGATGATCGCATTCATAGGTGTCCGTATCTCATGGCTCATTCCGGCTAAAAATTTCGTTTTTGCCTCATTGGCTGCCTCTGCCATCTTCAGTGCTTTCTCCAGCTGCTCCTGTTTTTCTTTTTCTTCTTTCACAATGTCCTCAACATCGGAAAGCATTAAAAGCAGTGTACCTGTCTGTTGATTTAAATACATACAGCGGATCTGTTTCTGACGGTACTTTCCATTTTTCGAACGCAGCGGAACCTCTACGATATACACATCCTGTGATTTTAAATGTTCACGGATATTCGACAATTCCATAGCTTCTGACAACCGCTTCTTTTCTTCCGGCGTTTCCACGCGGTCGGCCAGACATTGCAGCTCACCTTCATATTGATCCTGTTCAGCCTGTGAATCAAGCGCATACTGACCACTTACAAATTCATCCATCTGCCCGGTGTATTCATCCACCGTATAAATTTCATCATAGCCAAATGTCATGATACATTCTAAAATCTGTTTTAATTTGCTCTCTCTTGTCACATCATGATTGTAAATAAATGCTATAATCTCGCCATTTTCCGGTTTCTGTAAAAGATTTACCTCCACTCTTACCCATACATATCTGCCACTATCCAGTTGTGCGACGTATTCCTCCGAAAGACTGTTTACCCCGTCCTTAAATGCATCAAGCATTCCATCCGGTGACAGTCTCTGATTCTGTTCCTCTGTCAGGTATACT
>ERZ1673738.4396-NODE-4396-length-14091-cov-20.923981_pt1 | contig 14091 bp, 10 predicted proteins | sample MGYA00580198_ERZ1673738 | MGnify/ENA primary metagenome ERZ1673738 (study PRJEB41218, sample SAMN15661784) | gut metagenome | host: Homo sapiens | place: Canada: London | collected 2015-08-20/2019-03-30 | study: EMG produced TPA metagenomics assembly of... | reverse complement strand
AGAAGGCTGGCTTCCTGACCCGCGATCCTCGTATGAAGGAACGTAAGAAGTACGGTCTGAAGGCTGCACGTCGTGCACCCCAGTTCTCCAAGCGCTGATTATGCTGATTATATTTCAGATGCATTTTTACGGCTCTGCTTCGGCAGAGCCGTTTTTTGCTGTCTGTTTTCCGGAGAACTGGGGGGCACGACTGCGCATCTCCGGCGGTTGCCCCGTAAGGGGCGAGCCGGAGGCGCTTATTGATCCTTGCTCAAGCATCGCGTGGCGTGCAGCGCACGCCCAGCGATGCACCGCAGTTCTCCAAGTGCAACGGCGACGACCGCAGCCAGCGGCTGAAACAGGGAGGAGCTGTTGGGGCCGCGGCCAGCAAGACACGAGCACCGCTCAAGGTGCGAAGTGGATGCTGGGAGCCGCAATCCGGAGGAACTTTTCCTACGGCTCTGCTTCGGCAGGGCCGTTTTTGCTGTCTGCGCTCCACAGAACGGAGCATACAACAAAGCGCCCCCACTCCGGTTTTGGAGCGGGGGCGCTTTGCTTGTGAGGTTTTACAGCCGGAAGGCTGTATGCGGAATAGGAGATTGGGACATATCAGCCAGAGCGATCCGGCTCAGTCTGTCCGGCGGCGCAAAGCAGGGAGACACAGGTTTGTGAAAGGGGGGAAGCGCGGCTCAGTGCTTTGCGTTTTTGCCGGTCAGGCTGGCGAACGCGCCAGTGATCATCAGGGTCATGCCGCTGAGGGCCAGACCGATGGCGGCCAGCCAGTTCACGCCGGTCTGCGGCAGGGCATGTGCGTCCTGAACAGCGGGCAGAGCGGGGTCAGCAGGCAGAACAGGGGCGTCCGGCTTTGCGTCCTGCACGGGCGGCAGCTCGGGGGTGCCGGGCAGTACGGGCGAGTCGGGATCCTTTTCATCAATGATCTCGTCGTCGCCGTCATCGTCGCCGCCGTCGGGGGTCGTTACGGTTTTGGTTTCCGTAATGGGGTCAAGCTCCTGACGCTCCACGTAGGAGTAGTGGTACTTCACCGAGGAGTCAGTTTTCACACCGGTCTTCTTGGAGGCTTCGGTCACTTTGGCATCCTTTGTGGTGGTGTAGTTGAACCCGAAAGCGCCGGTAAGCTTTTCAAACTCGCCATCCCAATCGGCGGTAGTGTCTGCCCAAGTCCGGTAGGTGGTGTATTCGGCAGTGCCTGCACCCGTGAAAGGCTTTTCGTAGTTGTGGTCTTCGCGGTGGTCCAGATCATACGAGCCAAACAGGCCGCTGCCGGTATCGGTATTTGTGGTCTCAGTGGGTACGGTCTTGGTGCCGGGGATCACGTCCAACAGGCGGTTTGCCAGAGGTCTGGAAGTCTTTTCCTCGGTCTTGTACTTGGTGATATCGGCATAGTAGTCGTAGTAGTTCTTGCCGTGTGCGGACGATTCGGTCTTGGTGACCTGTGTCAGGCCGCTGATGCGCAGGTCAAAGCCGCCAGCCCAATCTCCGGTACTGCCATACCCGGAGTTGACGCAGGTGTTGCTGTCTTTCGACATATAACCATATGCAGTCAGAGAGGACTCGTAGGTGTAGACTTTATAAACTGTAATCTTTTTGCCCTGCTTGTTTTTTTTGCTCAGTGCCACAATGTTCGGCTTATAGTCTGTATCTGTCGAGTGTTCGGCTCGCCATTTATCCAGAGCTTGTTTTGCCTCGCTCTTTGAGCCGTATTCTTTGCCGTCTTCCAGAGAATTGTAGGCGATGGTGCCGGTCAGGCGGTAGTAGGCACTCGCATGGGGGTACTGGTCATTGTCCTTGTCGATCCAAGTGGCGCGACCGTTTCCGCGCTCATACTCGTAATGGCCCTTGGAACCGTCGCCGCCGTTCTGCTTGCCATCATCGTAAGAAATGGAGTCGCTGAACTTTGCCTGTGTGTCCGGTTTATCCTTATTGACAAGAGCCTCAGCATCCATGTTCCACTCGAACTTGAACTTCTTGTCGCCCGTGTTCAGCAGGATCGCATCGGCGGTGGTTTTACCATCTTCCAGAAGCAGGTCGGAATCGGTAGCAAGGTCAAGGTGGCCGATATAGTTCGGCGTCTCATCGGTCTCATAATGTCTGCCCCAGTAATCATGACCAATGCCTGCACCGGTATAGGATTTGCCCTCTGCAACAGCATCAGCTTTCTGCTTTTTGAGCATGGCAACGATCTCATCATCGCTCATGTTTTTGTAGTTGATGGCAGTCTTGAAGTAGGTGATGATCGTTTCGATCTTAGTGTACCGATCGACGCGGTTGCCGTTCACTTTGATGTACTCACCCTCTTCGAGACCGGCCTGAAGCTCTGCGATTTTGTCTTCCAGTGCCTTCTTGGCATCCTGCTCATTGGAGTCAGAAACGGAAATTGTGAAACGGGAGTCCTCGACAGTTTCTTTTGTCTTGACAGTGATGGTCTCAACGGTGGTGTTATAGGTGACGTTGTAGAGCGTATCACCAATTTTATAGCTGGCGGTGCCGTCCGAATTGACCTTGACATCCGTATAGCCCTTGACTTCCAGAGCTGCCTTGATCTCATCAGTGCTGAGCGTCGAGGTGCTGACTGTGATCGTGACAGAACCATCCTCGCTGCGGTAGACGTTACCATCGCCAGCAACCTTTTTCAGGCCGCGATAGGTTTTGCCGTCTTTCTTTGTTTCGGTAAAGGTGAAGGTGCCATCGCTCTCATTTTCGGTTTTCTGGAAGTTCCGCTCGATCTCGATATGAGTGGGCTCACTGGTGTCCGGAGAGGTAGCAGAACCTATCTTCTTTTCGGTCATCTTCCACGTAACCTTGGTAAAGTCGGCGTTGGAGATGTCTGTCAAATTGTCAGGAGCAGAACCCTGTGCATACGTAAACTCATAGGTCTTTCCGTCCTTGGTTTTGAAGCTCTTCAACGTGCCATCTTCGTTAAAGTCAGCCTTACCGTCAAGCTCAAAACCGCCCGGAACACTCCGGAAGTCAAAGTCCTTTCCAAAGGCGGTTTCCGTCTTGTCATCGTTCTGAATGAAGGTCTGGTCTTTATCGGTCCAGATCACGGTGGAACCGGTCACTTCGGCAGAACCGGTCTCGGTGTTCTTCTCGGCAGAAGAAGCGTCCGGGTCAACAGTGGAGGGGTCTTTGATCTTTTCAGAGCTGCTGACGGTGCCCTTTTCCGTATAGCTGAAGGTGTACGTTTTGTGGGTGGTGGAATCGGGATCCGTCCACTCAAACTTACCGTCTTTTGCCTTGCTCAGGTCGATGTCAGCCTTCGTCAGATTCTTGCCAGTCTCTTTGTTGATGGCTTGTGCCAGTGCATCCTTCAAGGCCTCGTCCTGTGCCGCCTTTTTGGCATCGGCCTTGGCCTGCTCCGGGGTCTTATCGCTGTTTTCCACCTTCTGGGTGTCGGACTCCTTGCCGTGGTGGTCGGTGATGGTGATACCCAATTTGAGCATGCTGCGCAGCAGAGTGTTCTGCTCGTTGGTCACGCGGCACACTTCGCCCTGATCGGTGGTATAGCAAAGGTTGCCAGCAGCGTCCACAGAGTATCTGTTGCCGGTGGTATTCTGGTTCAGCAGGTCGCGAAGCTCGGTGTCAGTAAGGTTGTCCAGATTCGTGTCGGTCTCGTTCTTTGTGATGGTATAGGTCAGGTTGTTTTCCTTGTCCTCATAAATGAGGGTGCCGTCCCCTTTATCATGGGCGTTATCCAGAATGTCCTTCACATTGAAGGTGTGCTCCTTGCCCTTGTTGTCCTTCACAGTGACATTGGTGTAGGGGTAATTCTTATCTTCCTTGGTGCCGAGATCCTCGGTTTTTTCCTGCTTCTGGCTTGCCATCGTGACAGTCAGGGTGGTCTTGGTGGTCTTGGTGGCCGTGCTGGAATCCACCTTGACGGTGGTGGTCTGCTTCTGGCCCTGGGAGTCGGTGTACTCTTTGGTCAGGGTATAGGTGCCGTCGCCGTTATCCGTGTAACCGGCTTCGATCAGCTTGGAAATATCAAGCCCGGTCATTTCGCCGGTTTCAATTTTGTCTTCTTTGGTCAGGGTAAATTCCTTTTTGCCGTCCTTTACCACGGCGTCGGTCACAGTGTAATCACCGAACTTGGTCTTGGTTTCGGTATCCCAGCTCAGTTCTCCGCCCTGCAGTTCCTCCTTCAGGTTTTTCTTCACGTCCTCAGAAGAGTCTTCCTCCGTCTTGGCACTGGCCTCACCCTCGACCTTGGTGGTGGTTTCAAGCGCGGCATCGGTGGTGGTGGTAGTCGTGGTCGTGGTAGAACCGTCCGGGTTGGTGGTGGTGGTAGTAGTGGTGTTCGGCTTGCCCAGCACAAGCTCCGTGTCCTTGGTCTCCGTCTCGGACTTTTCAGCTTCGCCAATGGGCTTTTTCTCTGTCTCGCTGCCGCCGTCCTTGGGGCCTTCCTGCTCGTTGTTCAGGTCGGTCTCGGGCTCACCTTTTTGCTCGTTGTTCAGGTCAGTCTCAGGCTCGCCTTTCTGCTCATTGTTCAGGTCGGTCTCGTGATTGCCGTCCTGCTGGCCATCGCCGGAGGGCTGCTGGCCGTCCCCGGAGGGCTGCTGTGCGCCGGGCTCACTCTCTTTGGGCACATCGCGGTTCACAGGGCCGGTGCTCTCGGTGGTGGTGGAAGAATCGTCCTTGGTGACTTTGTCGTTGTCGTGGTTATAATCCACGCTGATATCCGGGTCGCCGATCACATCCACAGCGCCCTCGCTCTTCTGGTTGGTCACCGGATCGGACGACACACTGGCAGCAGCAACGGGTGCAGAAGCCGTGCTTTCCCCTTCTGATTGGGGCGCGCTGTCGGGTGCGTCATTCGAGACGGCGTTCACATCATCTGCCGCATTCGCGATCAGGGGCTGGGCCGCAACACATGCGGTCAGTGCCATAGACATTGCAGCAACTTTAAACTTTTTATTCGTCATGATCCCAGGTCTCCTTTCCTGTCGCCATGTGTATGATAGTCCGATAAATCGGACGGCGGAAACTGTTTTCCCCAACTACTTACGTTATAGCATTTTCGGAAATTTTCGCCAATAAAAACTATCCCGTAACGTTGAAATTCTGCGTTCTGTATAAATCAGCACCCCGCAGATTTGGTACTAATTCCAAGGGCTTGTTGCACGTTTGGTGCGATTTGTTGCAGACGTGTGCGTTTGTGTGACATTTGTGTTGCGGGCGCGTTGAATTACCATAGAAATTCCTCCCTTTCGCTTCTGTCTGGATTATACATGATTTGGGCGCGAAAATCATCAAAACCTGCGTGAATCGCCCTCGAACCTGCGTGAATCGCTCAAACGGACAGCAAAAAAGCCCCGGGAAGGGCCGTTGCGCACCTCCCGGGGCTGCTGTAAAAGATGGCTAAAAAAGTAATACTTCCAATTTAAAAAAAGTATTACTTTTGCACCATTCGGGTGCCGGTTCACTCGCCTTTCTGCTTCAGGCGGGCGTATTCGGCGTCTGCCTGAATGGCGGCGGCGGTGAAACTGTTGTTGTTCCACCAGCTCACCAGCGCGGCCGCGGTGGTGATGCCGGCGGTGACCAGCTGCTCCACGGTCTGGCTCTCGATGGGCAGCACGGGCTTGCCGCAGGCGCTCAGCAGCTGATTGGTCAGGGCCAGCAGCAGGCAGGCGGTGCGGGCGATGGTTGCGGCGGAGATCTTATGGATGTTCATGTCAGTTCCTCACTTTCTCGTTGTGTTCAAGGTCTGCGATGCGGTGGTTGGCCACCTTCATCTGTTCTTCTAAGATGGGTACGCGGCGGGCAAAATTGTTATGCTCACGCACCTCGCGGGTCAGTTCTTCCAGCTTGGTGTCGGTCACGGCCTGACTGCGGCTGTTGGCGATCAGCACACCGATCAGGGTCACGGCACCGGCGATCACGGCGGACAGGATGCTTTCCACTGGGCTCACCCCCTCAGCCTGTCCATCGGCTCTTGACGGGGCGCACGTCCACATGCACCCAGCCCGCTGCCCGGCCCGCCTTTGCCGGGTAGCGGCCAATGCCGCCGGTGCCGGGCAGCAGAGTCTCCGCGTAGGCGGCAAGCTGCTCCACCGGAACACCGGCCACCCGGATGTCGGCGGCCCTGCCGTAGCAGTGCTGGCTGTAAAGGGCACCGCCCACGGCCTTGTTGTGGGCGGCGGTGCGGTAGCCGCTGGTAATGACCACCGGCGCACCGAAGTGATCCCGGATGCTCTGCAGCAGCTGTACCAGCGCACTGTCCACGAAAAGCGGGTCGGAGCCGTCCCTGCAGGCAAATTCCCGCACCCGGAAGCTGCGGCTCAGCAGGGCATTGCCGTCCTTCCGGCGGGAATAGGCGTTAAGCATGGGCGTCCTCCTGCAGCAGGGCTGCCACCGCGTCCCGCAGCCGGGCGGGGACATCGTCCGGCGTTTTGAGCCCCTTGCGGATCAGGGCCGCATAGATCTTTGCCATCAGGCATCACTCCTTTCGTACAGTTCACACAGGGCAAGCTGCAGGTCGGTCAGCTGCTGCATCAGGTCGGCCACCGTCTCCGGAAGCTTTTCCCGCTCCTGCTGCTTCTTGCGCGCTTCTTCCTGCGCAGCCAGCTCTTCGGCGGTGTAGCGGATATACCTTTTAATGGGCAGCTGCTCGGTCCACGCGGGCCTTGCCGGTACGCCCGGCACATCCACCACCCGCTGCACGTCCTTGCCGCCGCCGGGATATTCGGCCACCGTCTCGTAGTGGGCCACCTCGGCCACGGCCTCCTGCGCCGGGTGCTCCAGCGGCTGGGTGTCATCGGTCAGATACCCAAGCGTCAGGTCCGGGTTTTCCACGACCGCGCCGGTCTCGTCAATGATCTTCATGGTTCAAAACCTCCTTTCTCAGGCCACGCGGTGCCAGATGTGCACATAGTAGGCGGCGGGCTGCACGGTGCTGCTGCGGCCATAAATGGCGTTGGACTTGGACGCGTCAAAAGATATATTGCCATAATTTCCGCTAGACCCGTTCTCGAGTGACCTGCCTATGCCTTTGACAGAAAACGCACCGCTGCCAGATGGATAAGCATAAAAGCTGCCCATTACATCAGATAACGTGCCCGTGATGTTGGGCAGACCGGCTTTCACTGTGGTGCCGGCCGCGTGGGTGCTGGATGCACCCATCAGCACCCGCTCGGAAGCGATCACCTCCCAGCTGCCGCCGAACAGTGCGGCGGGGCTGGTGGGGTCGGTGCTCTGGTAGATGCTGCCCACGGGATACGCGCCGGAGCTGGGGGCCGAGAGCAGCGTGTCGATATCTTCCTTTGTATAATAGGAAGATAGATCGGCACCGAGGGTGCGCAGGGCAGCGGCCTTCTCGTCCGCCGTCCATTCCCCGGCAGAGGCGGCAGCGGTCAGGGCCTTTTTCACGCCGTAGGGCAGCAGGGCGGGGGTCAGCGGCAGAACGGTGCTGTCCATGCTGTCCAGCTGGCTGCGGTCAGCGGGGGCCGTGGTCAGGGTGCCGTCACTGCGCACGTTGATGCCGCAGGCCGGGTCCACCCGCACCGCTCCGGGGACCGATGCGGTGGGTACGGTGCTGCTGCGCAGATAGGGGGACAGGTCCGGCATGGCGGCGGTGTCGGTGAGCACCGCTCCGGTGTTGGGGTCTACGCTCAGCACCCGCAGCAGCTGGCCGGACACCGGCTGCGCAGGGCAGGGCAGCGCGCCCACCTCCTGCGCGGTGAGCTTTACGATGCCGCTTTTACCGTTGACGCTGACCACCTGCCCGTCCGTGGGCACAAGCTCTTCGGCACGGGCGGCAGCGGCCTCTGCACGGGCAGCGCACTGGGATGCGTTGGCGCTGTCGGTGCTGGTGCGTTGTGCGGCGGTCTGGGCCTGCGCTGCGTTGGCCGCGGTGGAAGCTGCACTGGCTGCGGCACGCTGTGCCGCCGTAGAGGCGCTGCTGGAGCTTTCCAGCACGCGGGCCACGAACTGCTCGTACAGCGAGGGCGGCAGCTCCTCTGCGTCATCATCGATGGGCAGAATGGCGTAGCAGTCATAGCTGCCGGGCCGGGTGTAGGCGGTGTAGCCGTTTTCACCCATGGCGGCCAGCATCCACTGCCCGTCGGTGCTGCCGGTCAGGCGGCGGTCCACCGTGACGCGGTGCTGGGTGTCCAGCGCCACCGGCGCCAGCAGGGTGCCGTCGCTGCGGCGCAGATACAGCGCAAGGGAGCACCCGGCCCATGCGTCCGGCAGCTGGAACAGCAGTTCGTCCACCCCGGCGGCGTTCTGCGCACCGAGATGCAGCCGGTGCGGCTGGGCAAGGAACTCGGTGCCGCCGCACTGCTTTTGAATGATCTGGATCTTCACTTGAAAATCTTCCTTTCTGTTTTTTGTTTGATTGTACCGCGGCCGGACAGCGGCGGCGAGAGTGTACTTTATTTCCACAAGTTTCTGTGCTTCGGCATTTTGCCGGAAGGCATTTTTCGGGGGAAATTCGCACAGATCCCGGTGGGGCAAAGGCGGGGCAGCGGAAGGGAATGCCGCTGTGCAAAACCAGCGATTCAGGGCCGCTTGCCGTGCTGCCGGAACGGCCCAAAAGTGCAGTTTCCGGTGCGAAAAATCCAAAATAAATGTTAAAAATTCATGAACAAAACATCCCACAAAACAAAAGGAAAATCGGAAGGAAATAACCGAAATAACAGTAATTTGGAGAAAACAATGTATAAATTGCACAAAAAATATCGTCAAAAAACTAACGAAAAGCAGACCCCTGATTTGACAAACGGCCTTTGGACTGGTAAAATAAGACCCGCTCAACGGAGCCAACGAACGTTGCAGCGTCTAAAATTTATCTGGATGAAGTGAAAACCATCTCACACATGGTGCGGCGCGGGCAGATGCGGCTCGGGCCGGGAGGGAAATGACACCTTCCGCAGCGGAGTCCAAATTGCATACGATGCTCGGTCTTATCATAAAGAGGGCATCGTATTTGATTGTGGGGCCAGAGTGCTTCTGCCCGCCCCGCAGTCCGGGCGGCCGGGGCATGGAACACCGTGTCTGCGGCCGCACCCAACTTTGAAAAGAGAGGAGTTGTCTCGTATCGCTTCCGTAAAAGTAAAGAAAGCTCTGACCGCCTGCAAGCAGGCTGTCTCTTCCCGTGTGCTGGCGTTCTGTGTCATGGTCGTGTGCCTTGTGGCTACACTCAGTGTGACCGCTGCGAATCTGCGGCTGACCTACGTCACAGACTCCAATGGTGCCCGGCAGGTGATCCTCACCTCCGAGACCGACCCTGCACAGGTCATGAACCTCTCCGGCATCCAGTCCGAAGAGGGTGATCGGGTCTATTACACGGCCTACAGCGGCAACCTTGCCGCCCTGAACATCGAGCGCGCATTCTCCGTCAGCATCACTGCCGACGGTCAGGAGTACCCCGTCAAGATGGTGTTCGGCACCGTCGCCGACGCTCTGAAGCGCGCAGGGATCACTCTGGAGGGTGACGACTACACCGAGCCTGCTCTGGACCAGCTGGTGAGCGCAGGTTCCACCATCACGGTGCACCGCGTGGACTACACCGACCGTGTGGAGACGCAGGCCATCCCCTACGATACCGAGTACGTCTATACCAGCCTGTATTTCCGCAACACCGGCCGCGCCACCACGGTGCGCCATGGTGCGGAAGGCCAGCAGACCATCACCACCCGCGACCGCTATGTGGACGGCGAACTGGAGAACAGCATCGTGGTGGATTCCACCACTACCGTGGAGCCCACCAACCATGTCATCAAGACCTATGGCGCGGGCGCACCGGTCTCCCCGCTGACCGGCCCGGATGGCACCACCAATGCACCGGCTTCCTACAGTAAGGTGCTCACCGGCAAGGCCACCGGCTACTACTCCAGGACCGGCAAGGGTTCCTCCGGCCTCGGCCTTGGCTATGGCACGGTGGCCGTGGACCCGGATGTGATCCCCTACGGTACCAAGCTGTATATCACCTCCACCGACGGCAAGTTTGTGTATGGCTACGCAGTGGCCACCGACACCGGCATTGCGGTGCAGAAGGGCGAGATCCTGGTAGACCTGTTCTATGAGACCTACGCCGAGAGCGTGATCAACGGTGCCATTCAGGTCAACGTCTACGTTGTGGGCTGAGAAGCCTGAAAAAGCCTGAAAAAACCGAAACCGAAAATTTTTAACAGAAACAGAGAGCTTCTGTGCATCCTCCCCTTGGGGAGGGTGTGCAGAGGCTCTTTTTGTTTGCGGATTGGTAGGATTCACCATAAAATTTGTAAAAATTTAGAGGGTGTGTATATAAGGGAGAAATATCACCGAAAAGATTATGGTAAATTTTGATGAAATCCCCTTGAAAAACAGTCCGAAATTCTTTAATATAAAAGAGTAAAAAGCTACAGGTGCGCTTTCCGGCACATCTGTACGGGGAGGAGCAGTCTATGAAACCGACCGAGGAAAAGATCCAGAGCAATGCATCGGACCTTCCGGTGTATCTGTTTAAACAGGGCAATAACTGTGAAGCATACCGCTACTTCGGCGCACACATGGAAACGCGCGCCGGTGAGTCGGGCGTGGTGTTCCGCGTGTGGGCACCCCATGCTGTGGCGATCAGCGTGGTGGGCGACTTCAACAGCTGGAAGCCGGGCAGCCACCCGATGCGCAAGGTGGATGGCGATTCTGTATGGGAATTGTTCATCCCGGGCATGAAGGAATACGATGTTTACAAATATTGCGTGACCACCCGTGCAGGTGATCTGGTCTATAAGGCCGATCCCTATGCATTCCACGCCGAGACCCGCCCGTCCAACGGCAGCAAGGTCTACGATATCACCGGCTTTGTGTGGCACGATGACGCATGGCAGGCAGCACAGAAAAAGGCGGACGTGATCAACGGCCCCATGAACATCTACGAGATGCACGCCGGCAGCTGGAAGATGAAGGAGGGCGGCAAGCCCTATAACTATTCCGAGCTGGCAGACGAGCTGATCCCGTATATCACCGATATGGGCTATACCCATGTGGAGCTGCTGCCGGTCATGGAATACCCCTTTGATGGCAGCTGGGGCTATCAGGTCACAGGCTATTTTGCACCCACCAGCCGCTACGGTACCCCCAAGGACTTTATGGCCTTTGTGGACAAGCTGCACGCCGCCGGCATCGGCGTGATCATGGACTGGGTGCCTGCTCACTTCCCGAAGGACCAGTTCGGCCTGTACAACTTTGACGGCGAGGCCTGCTACGAGGACCCGAACCCGAAGCGCGGCGAACATAAGGAGTGGGGCACCATGGTGTTCGACTTCGGCCGCAGCGAGGTGCAGAGCTTCCTGATCTCCAGCGCACTGTACTGGCTGGAGCAGTACCACATCGACGGCCTGCGGGTGGATGCCGTGGCATCCATGCTGTATCTGGACTACAACCGCAAGCAGGGCGAGTGGGAGCCCAATAAGGACGGCGGCAAGGAAAATCTGGAGGCCGTTGCCTTCCTGCGCAAGCTGAACGACACCGTGCTGGGCCGTCACCCGCACAAGTACATGATCGCAGAAGAGTCCACCGCATGGCCCATGGTCACAAAGCCTGCTTCGGACGGTGGCCTTGGCTTCAACTTCAAGTGGAACATGGGCTGGATGAACGATATGCTCAGCTACATGAAGACCGACCCGCTCTTCCGTTCCGGCAACCACAACAAGGTCACCTTCAGCTTCTTCTACGCCTTCAGCGAGAACTTTGTGCTGCCCATCAGCCACGATGAGGTGGTGCACGGCAAGGGCAGCCTGATCAACAAGATGCCCGGCGAGTATGACGCCAAGTTTGCAAACCTGCGCACCTTCTTTGGCTACATGATGGCCCACCCGGGCAAGAAGCTGCTGTTCATGGGACAGGAGTTCGGCCAGTTCGCCGAGTGGAACGAGACAAAGCCGCTGGACTGGATGCTGCTGGGCTACGATAAGCACACCGAGCTGCAGACCTACGTCAGGACCCTGAATACCTTCTACAAGGAGCACCCCGCCTTCTGGCAGGTGGACTACAGCTGGGAGGGCTTCCAGTGGATCGTGCCGGACGACTCGCAGCAGAGCGTGATCGCCTTCCTGCGCAAGGACACTTCCGGCAAGCAGATCCTGGTGGTCTGCAACTTCAACCCCGTCCTGCGGGAGGGCTACACTCTGGGCGCACCGGTGGCAGGCTCCTACAAGGAGATCCTGAACAGCGACGATGCAGAGTTCGGCGGTTCCGGCGCAGTCCACAACAAGGCTGTGCGCACCCACAAAAAGCCGCTGCACGGGTTTGAGCAGAGCATCACGATCACCCTGCCGCCCATGAGCACGCTGTACTTTGAGGTGCCCGCCAAGCGCACCCGCAAGGCTGCAGAGGACAAGACCGATAAGGCGGGAAAAAAGACCGCAGCCAAAAAGGCAAAGACCGCTGCTGAACCGGAAAAGGCCGTGAAAAAGACCACCCGCAAGGCCAAGGCCGGGCCGGAGACCGCTGCAGAAGCACCCAAAAAACGCGGCCGCAAGCCCAAGGCAGAAGCTGCCGCTGCAGAGGAAAAGCCGGTGAAAAAGACCGCCCGCAAGGCCAAGACTGAGCCGGAGGCTGCCGCAGAGGCACCCAAAAAGCGCGGCCGCAAGCCGAAGGCAGAGGCTGAGCCTGCAGCGGAAAAAGCACCCGCAAAGCGCACCCGCAAACCGAAGGAGCCCAAGGAATGACCCGGCTCTTCGGCTGACCCATACCGCACATGTTGACGCTCATTTCCGAACAACGGAAATGTTAATGTTAAAGGGGAGAATAAAGCTATGGCAAAAGAAATTGTGGCAATGATCCTTGCCGGCGGACGTGGCTCGCGCTTGTACGCGCTGACACAGAAAACGGCAAAACCTGCGGTGTCCTTCGGCGGTAAGTACCGCATCGTGGACTTCCCGCTGTCCAACTGCGTGAACTCCAACATCGACACCGTTGGCATCGCGACCCAGTATCAGCCCCAGAAGCTGAACGAGTACATCGGCAACGGCCAGCCCTGGGATCTGGATCGTCTGCACGGCGGCGTGCACACCCTGCCGCCCTACGAGCAGGCAAAGGGCACCGACTGGTACAAGGGCACTGCAAACGCCATCTACCAGAACATCGGCTTCATCGACAGCTACGATCCCGAGTATGTGATCATCCTGTCCGGTGACCAGATCTGCAAGCAGGACTACGCAGACTTCCTGCGCTTCCACAAGGAAAAGGGCGCAGAGTTCTCGGTGGCCGTCATGGAAGTGGACTGGAAGGAAGCTTCCCGCTTCGGCCTGATGGTCGCTGACGAGAACGACCGCATCACCGAGTTCCAGGAGAAGCCCCCGGTACCCAAGTCCAATCTGGCTTCCATGGGCATCTACATCTTCAACTGGGACGTTCTGAAGAAGTATCTGGAAGAGGATGAGGCAGACCCCGACTCCAAGAACGACTTTGGCATGAACATCATCCCGGCCCTGTTGCGGGACGGCCGCAAGATGTATGCTTACCGCTTCGCCGGCTACTGGCGTGACGTGGGCACCATCGACAGCCTGTGGGAAGCCAACATGGAGGTGCTGGACCCCGAAAACTCCGGCATCGATATCTTCGACGAGGAGTGGAAGATCTACAGCCGCAATCCGGTCCTGCCTCCGCAGAAGATCGGTCCCCGCGCTGTGGTGCAGGATTCCCTCGTCACCGAGGGCTGCAAGATCTACGGCAATGTACATCACTCTGTGCTGAGCGCAGGCGTTGTTGTGGAAGAGGGCGCTACCGTTGAGGACGCAGTCCTGATGGACGGCGTTGTGGTCAAGGCTGGTGCTGTTGTCAAGCGCTGCATCCTGGCGGAGGATGTTGTGATCGGTGCAGGCGCACGTGTGGGCGGCGATGGCCCCATTGCCCATGTGGGCACCGGCCTGACCGTCGGCGCAGGCGCAACCGTCAAGGAAGGTGCCAAAGTCTTTGAATCCGTCAAGGAGGGTATGGAAGTATGCTGAGCCAGAACACCAATGCGTTGGGTATTATTTTCCCCAACAGTTATGATAATACCGTCCCCGAGCTGGTGACCGAGCGCGCAATGGCTTCGATCCCCTTCGCGGGCCGCTACCGTATGGTGGACTTTGTTCTGTCCAGCATGGCAAACTGCGGTATCTCCAATGT
>ERZ1673738.4385-NODE-4385-length-14134-cov-4.115917_pt1 | contig 14134 bp, 11 predicted proteins | sample MGYA00580198_ERZ1673738 | MGnify/ENA primary metagenome ERZ1673738 (study PRJEB41218, sample SAMN15661784) | gut metagenome | host: Homo sapiens | place: Canada: London | collected 2015-08-20/2019-03-30 | study: EMG produced TPA metagenomics assembly of... | reverse complement strand
ATACCTCTCACTTTGAAAAACAAAACTGCGATTCGGAACTTCGGAACAATGAAGCTCGAACCGCAGCTGTCGGTGGTTATATCCTTTTTTCGGGAATCAAATGATTCGGAGAAAGTCGCATTGAATCATTCGGTAATATAGGCCTTTACAAGTTCATAAGTGTTTTTTACGCCGTCAACGTGGGAACGTTCATATCCGTGGGAAGCATAAACTCCCGCTCCGATAAGTCCGTGGCGCAGATCGTACCCGGCATCAAGCGCCGCATCCGCATCGGAACCGTAGAAGGGATAGACATCAAGCGCGTAATCAAGATTATGCTTCTTTGCAAGCTCAACAAAACGGGACGTAACATCGTAATTATACGGACCGTGTGAATCTTTTACACAGATGGAAACCTGATGTTCCTTGCATTCAAGTCCGTCGCCGACGCAGCCCATGTCAACGCTGATGATCTCTTCGGCATCGGCGGGAATACCGCTTGAGCAGCCGTGGCCGACTTCTTCAAATACGGTGAGATAGATGTAAACTTTGCGGGTCAAAGAAAGCTTTTCTGTTTTAATTGCCTTTGCAATGCCCATGAGAATCGCCGCACTGAGCTTGTCGTCGAGGAAACGGCTTTTAATATAGCCTGTTTCGGTGATTCTTGTGCGCGGATCAAAACAGACGTAATCGCCCGTTGCAATGCCGAGTTTTCTTGTTTCGTCGGCGGAAAACACTTTTTCGTCAAGCACAAGCTCCATGTTATCGTAGCTGCGCTTCTGGCTGTCGTATTCGCCGTTGACGTGAACGGAAGGGTTGTTCATCTGGAAACAGCCTTCAAAAACCTTGCCGTCACGGGTATAGACACGTGCATTTTCGCATTCGGCGTTGTTTGCGTTCATGCCGCCGATGCGGGTCAGCTTAAGCCTTCCGTTGCTCTTGACTTCGGATACCATTCCGCCGAGAGTGTCAATATGTGCAGAGAAGACAACCGGGCTGCCTTCGCCGCCGAGACAGCAGAGCACACAGCCCTTGCGGGTAAGCTCGGGCTCAAAACCGAACTCGCGGAGCTGCTGCATGATGTAATCCGCAGCTTTGCGCGTGAATCCGCTCGGACTGTCTATTGCCATAATTTTCTTCAGTTCATCAAGAATATAGTTAAGCATTTTTCCTCTCCTTATGTAAAAACATCATTCGTTTAACAGCGCGTCCGCAACCTGAAAAGCCGGAGTGCTTTCATCGATTCCGTTCAGCGCGTTTTTTTCGGTTTCATCGCCCTCGTCAATCGGGCTGTGCGCTTCGGTGTGTGTGCCCATGTTGATGAAAACCTGCATAAGCTCAAGGATTTCTTTTGTAAGCGGCTCACCCTCGAACGCTGCCGCAACACCGATTTCGGATTCGCCGCAGGCGCGGACGATTTGAACAAGTTCCTCAAAACTCATTCCGGGAACATACAGGCTTTCAAGATAGTTCTCAACGCCGTAGCATTCAAACCCGTGTGATTTAAGCTTTGCAAAATCGAGCTTTTCTTCAAACTCGGCGGCGAAAAGCTTGCCGTCGATCGACACTTGCAAAAAGTCAACGGCAATATCGCAGATTCCGTTCACGGTCAGAACAGGGATGGGATAGTATTCAAGAAAGTTGTCCCCGTTCACGGTAACGGTGTGGCGATCATAATAGCCCCATTCAACATTGTAACCGAGCTTTTCAAGCGTGTTGCGCAGCATGATGGCACGTTCACTCAGTGTACGGTACGAATCGTTGACGACGTTCACATTCTTAGGTATTTTCATAATTCAGGACTCCTTTTGCAGTTTGATTTCTTCAGACAGAAACGTAAAATCTGTTTTGCGCTTCGTGCAGTTTTTTATATTCGCCGCCGGCGGCGAGAAGTTCATCGTGGGTTCCCATTTCGGCAATTCCGTGTTCGTCAACAACGGCAATTTCATCCGCATTGCGAATTGTGGAGAGACGGTGTGCAATAACAAGCGTTGTTCTGCCCTTGCTCAACCTGTCGAATGCCTGCGTGATGCGCGCTTCGGTTGCGGAATCCAATGCGCTTGTTGCTTCATCCAAAATGAGAATCGGCGGGTTTTTAAGAAAAATCCTTGCGATGGAAACACGCTGTTTCTGCCCGCCGGAAAGCGTTATGCCGCGTTCGCCGACGATGGTGTCATATCCGTCGGGCATCTTCATGATATCGTCGTGAATTTCCGCCGCAACGGCTGCCTGCACGATTTCTTCATCGGTTGCATCGATTCGGCCGTAACGAATGTTTTCTTTGATGCTCGCGGCAAAAAGGAACACATCCTGCTGAACGATGCCGATATTGCGGCGCAGTGATGAAAGCGTAACATCGCGAATATCAATTCCGTCAACGGTGATGCTGCCGGAGGTTATATCATAAAAACGGGGCAAAAGGTGGCAAAGAGTGGTTTTGCCGCCGCCGGAAGGACCGACAAGCGCGAGTGTCTGTCCGTGCCTGATGCTGAGGCAAATGTTTTCAAGCACATTGCCGCCGGAACCGTACGCAAAGGAAATGTTTTTGAACTCAATGTCGCCCTTAACGTTTTTGAGCTCGATTGCATCGGGTTTATCCTGAATCTCGGCTTCTGTATCGAGCAGCTCCGTGAAACGTTTAAAACCGGCCATGCCCATTGTGTATTGTTCCGCAAATGCGGAAAGCTTGCGTATCGGGGTAACAAACGATGAGATATACATCATAAATATGATAAGCGTCGTTGTCGTCATTTCGCCTTTCATAATGAGCACACCGCTCACGGCAAGCACAATGACATTGAGGATGGTTGTGAAAAACTCCATTCCCGCCATAAACATGCCCATAGTTTTGTAATACGCAGACTTGGAGTTGACAAAAATGCCGTTTCCCTGTTCGAATTTTGAAATCTCATAATTCTCATTTGTAAAGGCTTTCGCAACCCGTGCGCCGCTTATGGAGGATTCGATCTGCGAATTGATAACCGCCATGCCTTCTTTGACCTTGCGCGAGGTGCGGCTCATACGCTTCCGCAGATTCATAACGAAAATCAACATAACAGGAACGACGGCAATAAGAACGAGCGCAAGCCTCCACTCTATTGTGAGCATTACAACAAACGCGCCGATGAATGTCAGCATGGAAATGAAAACATCCTCCGGACAGTGGTGAGCAAGCTCCGTAACGTCAAAAAGATCGTTTGTGCAGCGCGACAGCAATTTGCCCGTGCGTGATTTGTCGTAAAAGCTGAAGCCGAGCTGCTGAAGATGCGTGAAAGCATCGCGGCGCATATCGGCCTCAATATGAACGCCGAGTCTGTGCCCGAGTGCCGTGACGATATATGTTGCACCGGTGCGAAGGATATAAAGCAGGAAACATACCGCCATAAGAATGAAAAACGGGCGGTATTGCGGCGCGGTTGCGGAAAGATAGCGATCCAGTGCCAGTTTGGACAGCAGGGGATAGGCGATGTCCACGGATGAAATGAACAACGCACAAAGCATGTCGACAGTGAACATGCCGATATGCGGCCTATAATAGGAAGCAAAACGCTTCAGGTTTGATTTTTTCGCAGTATTGTTTGTTTTATTTTTCATGGCATCAGTCTTTGGTTCTTTGATTTCGCTTTAATTTACTGTGCATCATTCGCCGTGCGGCGGACGACGGCGGGGTGAACGCACCTACTTGCTGTCTTCATCAAAAAAAGCATCATTGCTGATTTGTGATTTGTCAATGCCGGTTTGAGGTTTGACAGGCATTTTTTTGCATATCCCAAGCAGGATGATTGCTGCCGCAAACATCAGAACAGGTATAATTGCATTGATTCGCAGCACCCAAATAAGGCACAAAAGAATGAACGCGGCTCCTGTTAAAACAAGAGCGATTATGCTCAGCGCGCGCCGCATACAGGTTTCCTCCGTTAACTGTTTTTTCAATCGCATTTTACCATAAGGTGTGGTTTTTTTCAATGAAAAACAATATATATTCGCAAAAGAGTTTCGAACAACATGACATTCATGCAAAGGGTGTTGACAACACAGCCGAAACTGTGTATAATATCAGGAGCAGAACAGTTGCAGAGAGGTTTTTTGTGGACAGTTGCGACAGCAGCGACCGAAAGTGTCAGCATAACCGAATACCGAACGAACGGGCATAACCGAACGAACGCAGTTTGTTTGGCTATGTTTTTTGTTACATTCAAATAGTGTTCGCGCTTTCCGCACACAATTCCTCCTGCGGCGAAACTGCAGAAAAATCGAATTTGAAAGGAATCTTGAAAGGATATCTGACTATGACAGACATCGACCCGCTTATACGTGGATTTTTCCACGCACAAGACGCACTTACCGCCGCAGCAAGCAATAATGCCGGAACCATTATTTGGCAAATTGTCTTGCAAATTGTACTCATTGCATTGAACGCAGTTTTTGCGTGTGCTGAAATCGCCGTGCTTTCCGTGAGCGATGCAAAGCTTGCAATCCTTGTCGAAAGCGGCAACAAACGCGCAAAACGCCTTGCAAAGCTGACGAAGCAGCCGGCGCGCTTCCTTGCAACAATACAGGTTGCAATAACTCTTGCCGGTTTCCTTGCAAGTGCATTTGCAGCGGAAAACTTTGCTCAATACATTAAGCAGCTTATTCCGAACATACCGGAATCACTCTGCATCATCGTTATCACGATCCTGCTTTCGTACGTCACCCTTGTTTTCGGTGAACTTGTGCCGAAACGCGTTGCGATGAAAAAGTCCGAAAGCCTTGCGCTGAGCATCAGCGGACTGCTGAATTTTGTCTCAACGATTTTTGCTCCGCTTGTCTGGCTGCTTACGGTTTCAACAAACGGAGTCCTGCGGCTTATGCACATCGATCCGAACGGCGACGATGAAGAGGTCACGGAAGAAGAAATTCGCATGATGGTCGATGCCGGCGGAGAAAAGGGCACAATCGACCGCAGCGAACAGGAAATAATTCAAAATGTATTTGAATTTGACGATCTTACCGCGGGTGAAATTGCAACGCATCGAACCGATATTATCATTCTCTGGGAGGAGGATGACGACAAAGAATGGGAAAAAACCATTTATGAACACAGGTATTCTCAGTTTCCTGTTTGCGGTGAAAGCGTTGATGACGTTATCGGCATACTGAATTCAAAGGATTATTTCCGCCTTGCGGACAGAAGTCGTAAAAACGTCATGGAAAATGCGGTTCGTGCGCCGTATTTTGTGCCTGAAGCCGTAAAAGCGGACGTTTTGTTCCGTGATATGCAGCATTCAAGGCGCGGTTTTGTGGTTGTGCTTGACGAATACGGCGGAATGAGCGGTATTCTAACGATGAACGATCTTGTTGAGCAGCTTGTCGGCGATCTTGACGATGAGGATGATGTCATTGAGACGGAGGAAGATATTGTTCACCTTCCGGACGGCAACTGGCGCATTCGCGGCAGCGCTTTGATTGAGGATGTTGCAGAGCAGCTTAATATCAAGCTCCCGTGCGATGAGTATGATACTTTCGGCGGCTATGTGTTTGCAACCCTCGGAAGAATTGCCGATGACGGAACAACCTTCAGCATTGAAACGGACATCATGAACATAGATGTTCTCGAAATTCGCGATCACAGAATCGAAACAACTGTTGTGAGGCTGAAAGAGCAGCCCGAAGGTGACGACTCCGATTCCGATAAGGATTAAGAGGGCACAGCATATTAATATAATCGGCGGAAATTTTTACGTTTTAGAAGAGGGTGTGGGTAATACTTGCACCCTTTTTACATAACGGCAGCGCTGCAAAAATGATATAAATTCTAATATGACGTCAGTGTTCTTGACAGCGGGAAAAATAAATTATAAAATATAAAGCGGCGCATAAATGCGCTGCACGACTGCATTGCTTTTGCATTGAATAAATGATGAAGCGGTGCTGTGTGCAAACTAACAATACAGGAGAACACGAAACACATGAAAACACGCAGAATCATGGCCGTTGTGCTCGCCGCTTTGATGATGCTCAGCATCATTCCCGTTGCATTTGCAGAGGAAATCAGCTCCATTTCGGCAGATGCAGCATTGTCGGTGCGCATGGATGATGCTTGGGCGGCAATTGAACTTGCCGAAGCCGAAGCACTTGCTGACAACCTTCCCGCAAGCGACGTTATCAACGCCGTTTACACCGCTGCTCTCAACAACGAAAATGTTGATGCAGACAGCTTTTCCGATTTCACCGCCGACGGTTTCTTCTTTACCGTCAACGGAATGCACTGTGCATACAACTACAGGCTCCGCAACAAAATTGAAGCAAATGTAACCGAAGAAGGTTCCGTAACTTTCAACGCATCCAACGGCAAAGTCGTTGAAATGCGTGACGCAACCTCTCCGAACGTTCTGCTCGTCGGACCTTATTACGGCGGCTATGACCCCACCTTCACCGATCAGTATCGCCGTGAAGCAGCTTCCGTTGCGGAGGCAACCGGCGGCACGCTGACAATTCTTGCAGGCCATGATGCAACCGGTCCCGCGATCGCTGCTGCATTCCCCGACAAGGGTGCTGTCATTTACGACAGCCACGGCATCGCAAGCGGCACTTCAACCTATCTCTGCCTTACCACCAACCAGGGCATTACCAACGAGGATTATGCAAACGGTTGGGCAGTTCGCTCAGGCAACGAAGCGTTCATTGACGGCAGATATGTTGAGAACCATATAACAAGCGCACTTGACAATCCGTTCGTTTGGATGGCTATCTGCGAAGGCATGAAGCTCAGCGGCCGCGGCACCACCGGCTATGCACTCCTCCGTGCAGGCTGCGGTGCGGTTTACGGCTATTCTCAGAGCGTTACCTTCGTCGGAGACTACAAATTCGAAGAAACTTTCTGGAACGTTATCAAAGAAGAAGGAACTATTGCCGAAGCATACGCAACAATGGTTGACGTATGGGGTCCCGTTGATCCTTACGGTAATGCATGGCCCATTGTCATGAGCCCCGTTGATGATTTCCCTGCAAATCCCGACCAGGCACAGACGGTTTACTGCGATTGGACTCTTTTCGGCGAATCCGAAGAACCTATTGCACTCGAGGGCTATACCCTCAGCGCAAACGAGGCAAATATTGCAGTCGGTGAAACGGTCACCGTCAAGTTTAACCGCGAACCCGAGGATGCAAACCTCTATGACATTATCTGGACTTCTTCCGATGAGAACGTTGCTGTTGTTGACGGCAACAAGCGCAGGGTAAAGATTACAGGCAGCGGCAGCGGCACCGCAACCGTGACCGGCACGGTCATGGTTAACGGCAGTGTTTACGGCACTGCTGTTATCGCCGTGAGCGTTACCGGTGATGAAGCTCTTGCGGCAGCACTCAACGTTGAAGGCGGAAATCTCTGGTTCGGCACTTCCACCGAGTATCCCTTCACTGCTGTTGACGACGGAACAAGGGTTTTCGCACGTTCCGGCAACAAGCGCGTTGTTAACAGCAAGTCCCAGCTCATGCTGACCATAGCGATGCAGAGCGGCGATACGATGGCATTCGACTATATCTGCAGCAGCCAGACAGATCGCGATTTCTTCAACTTCTATGTCAACAGGCAGGTTGAACTCCGCAAGTCCGGCGTTACCGAGCCCGATTGGCAGCGTTACACATTCACCGCTCCCGAGGATGGCGTGTACTACTTTGTTTGGGAATACACGAAGGACTCCGGCGGAAGCCAGGGTGAGGACTGCGTCTGCGTTGATAATGTTGCTTTCACCGGCACGACTCCCTCAACACCCGAACCCACTCCCGAACCTACCCCCGAGCCCACTCCCGAACCTCCTGTTGAGGAGCATGACGGCGATATCAACGGCGACGGAAACACCAACACCGCGGACGCTGTTTTCGCAATGCGTTACGCACTCGGTCTCATTGAATTGACCGAAACTCAGCTCATTCACGGCGACGTGAACGAGGACGGCGTTGTGAACATTGCAGATGCAATCGGCATCATGCGTATTGCAATGGGCCTCAACTGATTTGCGAATCAAATCACGAAAATGAAAAAATGAAGCGGAATTGAATTGCCCGAAAACTGAATTCGGATATTCGCCGCAATGAAGCAAAACGGGTCGTTGGATGCAGCGATCCGTTTTGCATTATCATTTGCAATGAGCACGTAAAAAAGTCCGAAAACCGGGCGGAAGGAACTGCTGAAAAGATATTAGGAAATAGCAAATGGATTATTCATTACATACTCCGACGGAGAAATATTCTCAATGCTTGAGTGATTCTGATTGACATGCCGCAAATATAATACAAGACATATGTGCAGCGGGAATTCATGCAGCCGTTTTATGTTTTGCTGCGAAAAAGAACCGGACAACCCTTCGCGGGCTGCCCGATTTTGTTTGGGAACTGATACAACAGTCCCTGCTGCGGCTTTTTTCAGCGCAGCGATATCAGTGCGCTGTCATTTGGTGTCGCATTATCGAAACAAGCGATTGCGCGGCATCAACACTTTCCGCACATCACCACGTTTGCTGCTGAAGCGAGGTCATATCCTGCTTTGCGGTTTGAAGCTCCTGAACCTTTGCGGGCTTGGTTTTATACATATTGCGCTGCTTCATCTGTTCGAACACGGCGAGTTGATCCTCGGAGCATTCGGTCATGCAGTTGATAAGCAGACTGCGCAGGTTTTCACAGCCCGACTCGGTGCAGTTGCTTGCATACTGCTTTACGGCGTCCCTTTCTGAATGGAGAAGGTCCGTAAGAAGTTCCTGTTCGCTCATGGAAGCATTGTTGGTTTTCTGATTGTTCATGCCTGTAACCCTCCTCAGTTATTGCCGTTCAGATAGCCGTGAAGCGTATCAAAATGCCTGCGGTGATGCCCGGCAGCGTTTTCTGCCATGCGTTTGAGCGCGGGATCGTTAAAATACCCGGCATAGACAGTGCATTTTTTAAAAAGCAACGCTTCAGAATACATTTCATCCTGCAGGATGGAAAGATCCTTTGTGTCGATTGAGGAGGCCGCTTCGGTGTTCCAATTTGCCGAAGAGGCGGACTGATTCCCGGAACTCGCCGAACCCATTGAATGAGACGGGTTTGAGTTGAAGAAGGAATCGAAACTGCTGCCGGAATTGCTGCCGGTACTGCCGTTCTGTCGATTCTGCATAATAATGTCCTCCGTGTGTTTTTTTGCGGTTGAACGGCTTGAAACAAGCCGCTGCCCGCCGTCCGTTAGTATGCCCCAAAAGGCGGCATTGCTATGCACAAAAGAAAATGCCCATGCACATCGGGCATAAGCATTTTCAAATTGCAAATATTTATTGAAATCCAATCTTAATCGGAAATTAAACAAAGAATTTCTTTTTAAGCGATTCCTGCATGGGTTTGTTTATCGCAATGATGATTAATCCCATTCCGAGAATAAAGCATCCGAACAAGGGGAAGTATGACCAGTTGAGCTGAAGCACTGTTTTTTCGGAAAAGGCAATATTTATCATCATTTCCAAAAATGTCATGTAAATTCCGTGTGCGATAAGTGCGCCGCCGAAGATGTAAAGATGTCCGCGGCGAACGTATTTCAGCAGTGTTACAACCGCCGTAACGAGCAATCCGTATGCACCGACAACGGGGAATGCAAACTTGAGGAACCACCCTCCGTGAGCAGCAAGGTCGATATAAAGCAGATAAGCAAGCACGGCAGCAAAACCGCAGGGAACAAAAATAACGGGGTTGGGCCGTTTGAACCAAAGCGGGAGTGCAACGAGCTCATAAAGCAGCAGCACTGCACCGATTGCGTAGCCGGACCATTCCGAGGCATTGCTGATGCTGATGTTGCAGATAACAAGCTGAACGATCAGCGCGGCAAAAATCATGGTAACGATGAACATAATACCCCTGAGATTCATGCGGGGTTCACGGAGCTTGTATTCGGGAAATGGAGGTTCGGTGGTTTTAATTTCTATATCGGGGTGATAAACCCTCGTTCCGCAAAGCGGGCAGACTTTTTCGCTGTCCGCAAGCTCAACTCCGCATTTTATACAGTACATATTGTGTCTCCTTTCTGAATCCGTAAATTATTGATTTCAAACTATCGGGCTGCATTGCCGTTTTCAGTTTGGAATCAACACATTGCCCGCACCGTTGCTTTCAACTTTGACGTGAAGCCCAAGTTCGCGCAAAACCTGATAGAATTGAAATTCAAGCACGGGTTCAACAGTGTTGCGAATGAAATTCATATACAATTTGCCGTTGTAAGACAAAACTCCGCAATTGTTGGGCTTGGTTGCCTGAACGCCGAGGATGAAATCAAATCGTGTTACATATCGGCGCATTGCATCCGGCACTTTAATATCCCCGAGATTAGAGAGATTAAGACAGTTTGTGCGTTCGCCGACGGTGTCGTAAACAAGCTTCATTGCAATGTTTTTAAGGAAAAGCGGCATCACGCGGAGCAGGGGCGAACGCTCTGCATTGACGTTCGGAGTGAACATTGCACAAAGGTTCTTTTTTGTGACAAGAAGCCCGAGTTGATGCTTCACCGACGTCAGAATCTCGGAAAACTCATAGTCGCCCATCCGCGGATCGATCTCCGGCATAATGACATGCACAAAGTTCCGAAGCGTGCGGCTTGGGAATAAACGGCGAAGGTTCACCGGAACAACGACGCGAATCGGCTTTTGCCGGCGCTTATCGGGCGTTTGCTCATCCTGAATCCGCTGCAATGCAAGCAGCATTGCGCTTGTCAGGTACACCGTAAGGCTCACCCCGCAGCTTTTTGCCGCGGCAAGAGCTGCGTTTGAATCCAAGATGAACGTTGTAAGGTGCCTGAAATCATCCCTTTCCGGCGTATAATGAATCTTGAATGCGGTGCTCGCATTTCTGCTGACGCTTACGGAACCGGCATTCTTCGAAAAGCTGTCCTCAAGCTCCTCCTCCTGCGGCTGAGTGAGTCTGTCCAGCACGCCGCATTCATTGGGAATTTCAACCCCGTATTTCTGTTCGATGTATTCGGCAAGCAGTGATTTTAAAAACACCATACCGCCGGTGCCGTCCGTCAATGCATGATAGAATTCAACTGCAATACGGTTTTTGTAGACGATGACACGCAGTGCGCATTCATTGATGCTTTCAAACGGCGTGTGTGCAAGCGGCCAGCTCTTTTCATCCGTGATTTCGGGTGCGGAGGACAGTTCTTCAAGATAATACCAGAATGCGCCTCTGCAAAGACGAACGGCAATGGACGGGAATCGCCGCATGGTGACATCCATTGCGTTCCTAAGGACTGTTTTGTCCACCTCGTCGCAGAGTGTTGCGGAAAGACGGAAAAAGTTATTCCATTTTCTGCGTTTTGCGGCGGGATAGATTTTTGCGGCGTTATCCAGCCGCATCCAGCGAAGCTTGCGTTCGTGGGAAAGGAAACGGTTTAAAAAGGCATTGATGCGGTCAAGGTCGCATGCATGTTCCTTGATACAGTAAAGAACATAGGCGTGCCACATGCCTTCGGCTTCTACCAGTTCGCTTGTGCAGCCGGATGAAACAAGTTTGTTGTGCATACGGCGCGAGTCATCCAGAAGGACTTCATCCTTGCCCGCAAAGATTAAGGACGGAGGAAGCCCGGAAACATCTCCGAAAAGCGGCGAAACAAGCGGGTCTGTCGGATTTCGCGAGTAGCACTTTGAATAGAAGTCCAAAGTCTCTTTGCAGAGACTCGGATCAACATCGTGATTAAATATAAACGACTCGCCGCTTTGGGTAAGGTCTGTCCACGGCGAAATTGCAATGATGCTGCAAGGCAGCGGCAAATCCAACTGGCGAAGCTTTAAACAAAGCGAAAAGCAAAGTCCGCCGCCGGCGCTCTCGCCCGCAAGCACGATCTGGCTGCTGAGGTAGCCGAGTGAAAGCAGATAGCGATACGCTTCCACCGCATCGTCCAATGCAGCAGGAAACGGATTTTCGGGCGCAAGACGGTAAGCGAGACAAAGCACCCGAATACCGCATTCGGAAGCTAACACGGACCCGAAGCCCTTTGCATATTCAATGTCACCGCAGGTATATCCGCCGCCGTGCAGATAGAGGATAACTCCGCGCTTTAATTCGTCGTGCGGAATCGCAAAACAGGCGCATGGTTCAACATTCCCGCTGAGTTTCGGATGATCAACGGGGACAATATTAACATTTGTGCGCATTGTTTTTGCAAGCACGTTGCCGAGAAGATCCTGTCCGCGCCGTGTGGCTTCAAGCGAACAGGCCTTTGTGAAAGGATGAATCCTTTCGAGGTGCTTGCGTACAAATCTTTGAGACAGTTCCATAAACTAAGTATTCACTTATCCGTTAATAATCATTAAACAAAGGTCATGCCTTGTTTGCGCGGCTGTGCTGTTTCGTACTTTCGGCTGCTGCAACCCTTTTGAAAACACAACCCCAAGTTTATTCTACCATATGCAATCGGGTTTTTCAATATGCAGACTTGCACATTGTGAAGAGAACAGGACGATAAAAAGCTGAATCAGGGCATAAGCGGGCAAAAATCGTAAACACTGCAAAAGTTTGAGACTGAAACATGGGAGTCTGAACTCAAAAATATATATCAAAACATCTGCCCGAAAAGCGATCAACAATGCTAAAATAGAATCGGAACTTCCGCGCAGCATAATGAATCGCTGCAAAACAATAACGATAAGCAATTAATCAGGAAAGGATGAACAAGATGGAACGCATAAACAAAAAACTCGGATTCGGTCTTATGAGGCTTCCGATGAAGGACGGAGAGGTTGATATTGAGCAGACTTGCCTTATGGTGGACGAATTTATCAAGGCAGGGTTTAACTATTTTGACACTGCACACGGTTATTTGAGCGGGGAAAGCGAAAAAACAGCAAAAACCTGCCTCACGTCGCGCTATCCGCGGGAAAGTTTTATCCTGACAAACAAGCTTACCGATGAATATTTCAAAACAAACGACGATATTCGGCCTTTTTTCGAAAGTCAACTTGAGCTTTGCGGAGTTGATTATTTCGATTTCTATCTTATGCATGCACAAAACGAGGCGCGCTTCAGATATTTTAAAGAGAGAAATGCGTACGAAACCGCAATTGAACTGAAAAAAGAGGGAAAGATTCGGCATTTCGGCATATCCTTTCATGACCGGGCAGAGGTGCTGGATGCGATTCTTTCGGAGTATCCGCAAATTGAGGTTGTTCAAATTCAATTCAATTATTTGGATTATGACGATATCGGCGTGCAGAGCCGCAAATGCTATGAAGTGTGCAGAAAACACAACAAGCCTGTGCTTGTGATGGAGCCGGTAAAGGGAGGAAGCCTTGTTAAGCTTCCCGACGAGGCGCAGAGTATCTTCGCTTCTCTCAACGGAGGGAGTCCCGCGAGCTACGCAATTCGCTTCGCTGCAGGCTTCCCGGGGATGCTTGTTGTGCTTTCGGGCATGAGCAGCATTGAGCAGCTCAGAGATAACATAAGCTATATGAGTGATTTCAAACCCCTTGACAAGACCGAAACCGAAGCCGTTGAAAAGGTTCGCGGTGTTTACAAGGGGATGGAGCTGATTCCGTGCACCGCCTGCCGCTACTGCACGGACGGCTGTCCGAAGCATATTGCGATTCCCGACTTGTTTGCGCTGATGAATGCGAAACAGCTGCATCGCGATTGGAATGCAAATTACTACTACTCAAATGTTCATACCGCACCCGGAAGGCGGGCCTCCGACTGCATAAAATGCGGAAAATGCGAGGGCTCATGTCCTCAAAATCTTCCGATTCGCAAGCTGCTGGCCGATGTTGCGGCCGAATTTGAGAAGGCGGACGGAAATGACGATTAATGCCCAATTTGCAAAAACCGCATTCCCACTGCGGACAATAAAAATATATCTGAAAAATCGGGCATTTTCTTGAAAACAACACTTGACAAATACCTCCGCCGGAAGTAAAATAAGCCTTGTGCTTTGCTTATGGTGGAGGATTGCGGTCACCAGCCCCGTCCGTTGTCGGAAATCTTAGCAAAATTATTTAATTAAGAAATTCAACATACCTTTGGAGGACATGGCATGAAAAGCTATATGGCAAAAGCAGAAACCATGGAGCGTAAGTGGTACGTTGTAGATGCAGAAGGCATGGTGCTCGGTCGTCTCGCATCTCAGGTTGCCGCAATACTCCGCGGAAAACACAGGCCCATCTTT
>ERZ1673738.4382-NODE-4382-length-14155-cov-51.928014_pt1 | contig 14155 bp, 13 predicted proteins | sample MGYA00580198_ERZ1673738 | MGnify/ENA primary metagenome ERZ1673738 (study PRJEB41218, sample SAMN15661784) | gut metagenome | host: Homo sapiens | place: Canada: London | collected 2015-08-20/2019-03-30 | study: EMG produced TPA metagenomics assembly of... | reverse complement strand
ACTCGCTTCGCTCATCCATCCTGTCCATCCCATCAAGATTGATGGATTGATAGTTCTTTGAGAGAGTATTTCTTTCTTGGGTAATTACTTGATCAGTATTTATTTGTGCGGACTTATCCCCGCGTGGATTATCCACATCTGGCTTCTCCACACATGGATTTTCCGTGTGTGGCTTTTCCCGTTCTGGCGTGGACTCCTGCGGCTCTTCGTATATCTCAAAGATTGTGCTGCTCATCCTGCCTTTACCGTCTCTCTGCCGGTGCCGGACAAGGTAGCCGTGCTTTTCAAGCTCACGGAGCGCGGAGAGAATGGCATCCGGACCTTCCTTGCAGATTGCAGAAAGTCCCTTGGTTGAGAACTTCCAGCCATCATTGAACGAGAGCATCTTTGAGAGAAGACCGACCGCCTTGAGTGACAGGCTCTTGTCTCGGAGGTGGAAGTTCGCCATGACGGTATAGCCACGATTCTTGTTTACGCGATAGACTGCCACGAAAATCACCTTGCCATCTTGGGAAGCAGCTCTTCGCCGCACTTTTTCTGGAACTTCATTCGGATGACCTCCTTGCCCTTCGGCGTGAAGTAGGTCTGAGAACCGGTGTAGCAGTACGTCACAAAATCGCGGACGATGAACAGTCCGGCATTGCTGTCCTTGTTGTAGGGAAGAAGCTGCCCGGAAGGAGAGCGGAACAGGTACTTTTCTTTGAGAAGGAACTGGACGAACTTGCGCTCCGGGATTTTCAGTTCCTTCGCCGTCGTTCGGATATTGGTGCAGTCATCCGGATTGATGAAGGCGTCGTAGTAATCAGCTTTGGGCTTTGCCGTGATCAGCTCACACTCAAGAGCCTTTACGCGATTCTTTTCCAAAATCAACGCCTGAGCAAACTCCACAATGACCGCAGGTTCCTTCTGAATGCGTTCCAGAAGGGAGTCCGTCATGTAGCCGCCGGTCTTGCGAATGGTAGGAATGACCTCATCAAATACCCACAGTTCAAACTTTTCAGCCGCAGGAAGTTTGCTGCGAATAATTAGCCGATAAACGTCTCCTTCCGGGATGAAGTTGATACTCTGAACTTTCCCGCTGATAGGGGTAGAACGTTTCGTTATAGCCCTGCAATGGTCGTTGACCGCCTTGTTCGGGTTGGTGTAACCGAGTGCCTTTGCAACATCTGCCGCACAGAACAGAACTTTTTCTCCTTCGAGGATCGTTCTTACCTCACCAAACTGTTCATTCTTGAAGATTTCGATTTTGTTATCCATGACTGGCTTCCTTTCCGGCATCAGATGTGCCACTTTGATTTTTGAGGGTTGAAACGGGATTGCAGCAGTAGGGACACTCCGCAAACACGCAGGACTGATATTTCCAGAAGGGGCGATGAAAGCGGCAGCTTCGGCACTCAGGGAGAATGCCATCCGCGCCGCTGTCAAAATGCTCAAAGCCGGGTGTGGTCTGCATCAGCAATTCCAGTGCTTGCAGATCACCGGCTGTCATGCGTTTCATGCTTAAAAACTCCTTTCTTTCGCCGCATCGCCAGCAAATATTCCGGCTTTTGGGCAACAAAAAAAGAGGGTTTGCTTCTTACTCCAAATTGGAGAAGAAACAAACCCTCTTCGTTTACGATGTAGTTCAGATGATTTCTCGGATGGTATGAATGACACCGAGCAGCAGCCCGATGAAGAAGGCAAGTCCTCCGATGAGACCGCCTATGATTAAGTTCAATGCGAAGATGCCGACTGAGCCGGAGATACCGTAACCGCTTGGAACGAGCCAGAGGCACATCCTCCGGATGCCGAATGGCAAGCCGACGCAGATCCACATAAGGAAGTAGTCGCATACGCCGTCAGGCATATAGATCGGCTTGAGAAATGACGCGAGGCAGAACGCAAGCGCGATTGGAAGCAGAACCTCCTTCAAGAAGACTTTGATAGCACCCACTATATCCTCCTTCTGCCGGAAGTGTGCAGCAGCACCCTCCGGCTTGCTTGATTATTGTGAAAGTCCTTTGTTTTCGGTCAAAAAAAGAAGGGACTAAGCCAGAATGCCTTGGTTTTCAAGGTCTTTCTGATTTAGTCCTATTATCGCACAATAATCCTTGACGATGATGCAGTCGATCTGATTGGCCCGCACCAGCTCAATGAGCTTCTGTACCTGCGGACGCTCAAAATTTGTGCCGCTGTACCCATTGTCGATGAACTCCATAATCTCCGCGTTCAGGGCTTCGGGCATGGAAGCCGCGTACTCGTGGAGGACAAGGCTCTGATTTTCAATGCTCAGGCTGTCGTACTTGTAATCCTCGATGGAGAGGCGGATGTAGAGGGCAATCACATATTTCTGCATTGTTCCAGCACCTCCGCATAGGTTTCAAACTCGCTCTGGAAGCGATAGCGCACCGTGATCTGCTTGTCGTGGGATACCTCGATGCGGTCGATCAGCCGCTCGATGAGTGCGCCGGTCAGCGCACGGTCGGTCTTGATTTGTGCGGCGTCCTGTTCCAACGCCCGGTGCTGCTCAATCTGCGTATCCATCGTTCGCAGGCCGTCCTCCAACTGCTCCATTTCCACGGCGAGGTCGGCAATGCGGCTTTCGTACTTCTCCTTGTAATCGAAGTATTCATCCTTGGTAACGGGGACAATGTTCTTGAAGAACTTGAAGGGCTTGACACGTCCGAAGAAACGGAGCAGCAGGGGCAGGACGATGAGCATGTGCACCAGAGAAGCACCCCACAGGGAGAGAACCATGGTGAAGATCTCCTTCAGGTTCTGGACGCCGGTGGTGCCCACCAGGTTGGCGATCAGGCAGAACACGCCGTAGGGGGCGACGGTCATAACGGTTGCCACCATTCTCTGCATGATGAGGTTGCAGCCTTCCACGACCATGGCGACCATGTCCACGGTATTGGCGTTCTTACGCATCTTGGTGATCATCACGCCGAAGAAGATAGCAAAAACGATGATCTGCACCAGCGTACCGTTGGCGAGAGAGGCGGACACGTTGTCGGGGACCCAGCCCACGATGCTGTCCACCATGTTAAGCTGCTGAACGCTGGAGTCCACTGTCGCCTGCAATACCAGACCAGTGCCCGCGCCGCTGATGGTAATGGCGAGACAGCCCAGAACACCTGCCACAGCGGAGGTGATGAAGGTATACAGCAGGAACTGACCGCCGATCTTCTTCAGCTTGGCGATGTCCGCCACGTTTGCGATACCGGCGATGATGCTGAACAGCACCAGGGGGTACACACACATTTTCAGGAGTCGAATGAACAGGGAACCAATGAATGCCACATACGAAGCCTTCTCCTTGAAGACCAGACCCGCTATCGCACCGAGAACCAGCGCGATCGCCAGCTTTACGGGGATACTGAGCTTCTTCTTAGTTTTTGTTGCTTCACTCATGATTTTTTCCTCCTCTTAACCATTTTCCTTTCACGTATTTTTCCATAATGTGAAATTAAGTATCACAAGATGGAATCTTGCCTATATTATTGCCAAAAGTTTGTCAAATGTCAATCCCGCATTTTTACCAAAAAAGCCGTCGTAATCTATTGCAAAACGACAAAAAAAGGGGTATTATTAAGGTGTGATTTCGCAATGTGGAAAGGGGTATATATGAAAGAGGGTACCGGACCGGTTCAGTCAATTGACCGGATATTGGACATTTTAGAGACCTTGTCTGCAACGCCGACAGGGCTTTCCCTGTCGGATCTGGCGTCAGCCACCTCCCTGCACGCCAGCACCGCCCACCGGCTTTTGTCGGCTCTGGCGAATCGGGGGTACGTGCGGAAGGACCCGGACAACGGGAAATACCGCCTGACGCTGCGGCTCTACGAGATCTCCCGCCGCGTCTCCATGGTGCTGGATCTTTTCTCCGCCTCCAAGCCGATGCTGGAGAAGCTGTCCAACGACGCAAAGGAGATCGTGCACTTGGTGGAACGGGACGGAAACGAGGTCGTGTACCTCCACAAGTTTGAGCCGTTCCTCCGCCCCATCAACATCACCTCCTCCGTGGGACTCCACAACCCCATGTACTGCACGGGCGTCGGCAAGAGCATTATGGCGTATCTGCCGGAGGACGAGGTAGAGAAGATCTGGAACGGCTCGCAGGTCGTCCAGTTCACGCCAAAGACCCTCACCACGCTGGAAGCTCTGCGGGAGGATCTGGTGCGTGTGCGGGAGCGCGGCTATGCCATCGACGATGAGGAGCACGATCTAGGCGTCCGCTGTATGGCAGCCCCGGTGCGGAACTGGAAGGGCGACCCCGTGGGAGCCATCAGCATCTCCGGCCCCGCCGCCAGAATGACGGACGACACCATGGCGCAGCTGGTCGCCCCCCTGCAGGAGACAGCCGGTGCCATCAGTCAGCTCATGGGCTGGCATGTGTGATGCCTCCCTTTTCGCCCATAACAGGAAAAGGAGGGGGCAAGCGTTGGAGCCCAACGCTTGCCCCCTCCTTTTTGCGCTTTCGGCACAATGGTACAAGGAAGTGTCTATTGTATCCTTCTATTGCTCCACTGTCGTTTCCGCGCTTGGTTCGCATTCAGGATCAGAGTGCGCGGCGGCGCAAAGTGACCCCTTTGCAATCAAGGAACTGGCATCAGGCGTTGACCTTTTTTGTATATCGGACAGAGCCTGTGTGCCAGGTTTTGTTATTGTGGAGCTGCTTGCGCAAGGTGTTTTTTGAAAAACTCAATGAAGTGTACGGCGGCCGGCGACGCATTCTCGATGCTGCGCACCACGAGCATGATCTCCCTATAATACTACGGCACTGTGGGACGGCTGGTCACGCGGTAGGTATTCTTTGTGAGGATCAGCTTCCCCATATATCCGATACACAGATTGTTTTCTATCAACGAGAGGATGAGGTTATCATCGCGGCTGGTGTATTCCACACGTGGCGAAATTTTATTTCTCCGAAATACGCCCATATGACCAAGTGCGTCCAGTGCAACCAGTGTGCGCTCGTCTGCCCCCACGCCGCCATCCGTCCCGTGCTGCTGGACGAGAGTGAGCAGCAGAATGCTCCCGCCGGCTTCGAGACCAAGAAGGCCACTGGTCTGGCTCAGTATCAGTACCGCATGCAGGTCGCTCCCTATGACTGCACCGGCTGCGGAAGCTGCGTCAACATCTGCCCTGCCAAGGAGAAAGCGCTGACCATGCAGCCGCTGGAGAGCCAGCTCGGTCAGGCGGAGAATTGGGAATACGCCGTGGAGACCGTCACCGTGAAGAAGGACGCCGTCAGCGATAAGACCGTCAAGGCCTCCCAGTTCGCCAAGCCCTACTTCGAGTTCTCCGGCGCCTGCGCGGGCTGTGGCGAGACGCCCTATATCAAGTTGGTGACTCAGCTGTTCGGCGACCATATGTATATCACCAACGCTTCCGGCTGCTCCTCCGCCTACGGCGGCTCCACCCCCAGCTCCCCCTACTGCACCGACTGCAAGGGCTGCGGCCCCGCCTGGGCGATGAGCCTGTTTGAGGACAACGCCGAGTACGCATACGGCTACCTGCTGGGTCAGGACGCCATCAAGCGTCAGCTGAAGGCTGCCGCCCAGACGCTGGCCGACAAGGGCGTGGCCGCTGAGGTGTGCAAGGAGTATATTGACAAGGCCGAAAGCGCCGCCGAATCCCGCGGGGCAGCCGATGCGCTGCTGGCGGCTGTGGCCGGTGACAAGAGCGACGAGGCCGAGTTCATCCGCAATAACAAGGAATTCCTCACCAAGAAGTCCGTGTGGGCCTTCGGCGGCGACGGCTGGGCCTACGATATCGGCTACGGCGGTCTGGATCACGTGCTGGCCTCCGGCAAGAACATCAATGTCCTGGTGCTGGATACCGAGGTGTATTCCAACACCGGCGGTCAGTCCTCCAAGGCTACCGCTGCCGCGGCTATCGCCAAGTTCTCCGCCGGCGGCAAGGTCACCAAGAAGAAGGATCTGAGCCTGATGGCCATGAGCTACGGCTATGTGTATGTGGCACAGGTGGCCATGGGCGCTGATCCCAACCAGACCCTGAAGACCATCCGCGAGGCCGAGGCCTACGACGGCCCCTCCATCGTGATCTGCTACTGCCCCTGCATCGAGCACGGTATGAAGGCCAGCATGGGCCTGAGCCAGATCGAGGAGAAGAAGGCCGTGGAGTGCGGCTACTGGCATCTGTATCGCTATGATCCCCGGCTGAAGGAGGAGGGCAAGAATCCCTTCCAGTTGGATTCCAAGGCGCCTACCGGCGACTTCCAGCAGTTCCTCATGGGGGAGAACCGCTACGCTTCCCTGAAGCTGTCCTTCCCCGAGAAGGCGGATGCCCTGTATCATAAGGCCGCCAACGACGCCAAGGAGCGTTATGAAGGCTACGTCAAGCTGGCTAAGGAATAAGAAATACGGCGCTGTACGAATCCGTCATTGCAAAGGATACCGTGACCGCTCTGTGTAGATGGTTAATATGCTGATTGACGACGATTTAGTATTTTTCAAAAAGTATGGGCTGATTCAATAAAACCGCCCTGACGCAAAAACTCCCTGCGCTAAGAGCGTTTGACCTCTTTGCACAGGGAGTTAGTCTATTAAGGGAGCTAAAAGCTTTCTGTTGCGATTATTGCCCCAGCTCAAGCAAATTGACAAAATATATATAGTGATTATTCAGGACGGCCGAGGCAATTAGTCACCGTCCTTCCTTCTGAGTAATCAGGGCATGTTTACAGTTCAAATTATCCAATACGCACGCAATACGCATTATTTTCGTGATGCGCCCGTAATACGCATTTAATACGGAGATAATGCGTATTGTGTTTTTGGTCGCATTCTTCCTCTATGCATTATTTCGACATTTTCATATTGACAACCACAACATATTGTGGTATATAAGAACTATTCAGTTATTTGTGCACCGCCCTAATGGGGTTTCCGAACACGGTTCGGATCGCACACGTTGTTAAGCTTGTACTTGAGGAGCACCATGCTCCCGTTTGAGATTAGGGCCATTGCGCCCTCGTATTTCAATGACTATGCTGCGAGGACTTTTTTCTCGCGGCATTTTCCACCTGTACGCCACTTTGCCGCTATGCTATGATGTGCCTGTACTTAAGGCATCAAGCATTTAGGTCGGAGCAGAGCAGGCACGGGTGGGAAGCATTATCAACAGCTTTTCGCTCTGATTAAGAACCCGAAGTATGTCAAAATGCGCCTCCCGAAAAACGGACGGCCATCAGAATTGAACAATACTGCAAACGCAGGAAGGATCGTAAGAAGCCGAAACGGCAGGAAGATTCTTCCTGCGTTTTTGCTTACCGTTTTTGTCGCGGCACTTGCCATCGCCGCGATACCGCAGGAAAAGAAAGCGCGCCGAAATCGCTTCGGCGCAGATCAGGAAAAAGAAGTTTTGAAAAAGCCGCTGGGACGATACGGCAGGAAAATCGTCAAGGGAGAGGCAAGCTCCCGCCCTGTATGCCGCAGTCAGAGTGCGGCGCCGGTCATACGGGGTATCGCGCATTCCTCGTTCCGTCACCGGGCGGATCACAGGACACCGGCGGAGCCTTCCGCAGCCGAGTTCAGCGGCCTGGTGTCCGCGGTTGCTCACACGAGCAGAGGTCAAAGACCTCCTTACCGCAGCGTACTGACCCAGCACAAGTAAAGAGAGACAGAGACATACAAGCAAGCCGCGGAAAACACGCAATACCAAGGCTTTCCGCCTGCGGCAGTCTATCAGGTCTGCGGAGATACGCCGGAAACGGCTCTCCTTGCCAACGGGTGAAGTGCGCCCATCTGAACACGACTACGATTACAAGGAGCTTTTTTTATATGACCACAAAAGGCATTTACCACACCCTCGTTACCCAGTTGGACAAGCTGGCGCGGCACAACCGACAGGGCAGCTTCCGCACGAAAGACCGCTACTACGAGGCGGTCAAGCGTTTCTGCGCCTACCTCGCCGCCCATTACCACCTGCAAAAGCTGGAGAACGTCAGCGGCAAGCATCTGGTGAGCTATGTCCTCTATTTGCAGGCGCAGGGCAAGTCGGCCAGCACCATCAAGACCGACCTCTCCGCCATCCGCTTTTTCCACGATAAGATGTCCTGCCCAAAATACACGCTGCCGGATAACGGCGCATTGGGCGTTGCCCTGGAACGCCGTCGCTTCGGGCAGCAGGACCGCACATGGACGAACCCGGAGTTCGGCAAGCTGATCGGCCGCGCCATGGCGGAGGAGCGGGAGGACTACATCCTCGCCCTGTATCTGGCACGCTATGCCGGTCTGCGTATCCACGAGTGCTTCCGCATGGACACCGCTATGGCGGAGCGTGCGCTGCGCGAAAACGCCCTCACCGTGAAGGGCAAGGGCGGCAAGGTGCGTATCGTCCCCATCGAGGACGACCGCATCACGATGATGCTGCAACGGCTGCTGGACAAAACGGAACGCGGCCACAAGCTGCTGGTGCCGGACGGCGTCCCCACCGACCGTGCCATCAACGGCATGCAACAGTTTATCCTCCGCCACCGTGACACTATCTGTGACTCCACCGCAGCGGACAGACGCATTACTTTCCATGGGCTGCGCCATACCTACGCCGCCGAAAAGTACACATCTCTCGTCAATGGCGGCATGATGCCTTTGGACGCCCACTTCACCGTGTCCCGTCTGCTGGGACATGAGCGACCCGATGTGACGGACATCTATCTGGCGTCCGTGAAAGGAGGTTCTGCCCGTGGAGAATAAGTACCGCGATCTAAACGACCTCCCCATGATCCTGCGGGTGGAGGACTTGATGCCCCTCCTCGGCATTGGCCGCAACACCGCCTACGAGCTGATCCGCAGCGGCCAGATACGAAGCGTCCGTATCGGTAGGCAGATTCGTATTCCAAGAGAGGCCCTGCTGGAGTTTTTGGATGGGAGGATAATTTAAATGACAGTGCCGCAAAGAAAAAATTTGCAGGATGATCTCCTGCTGTCGTATAATAGTATTATGATCTTCCCTGCGCGGCAAAAGGAGGGAATCATTCATGCCGCGTAAACCAAGCAAACCCAAAACCACACGCCGCGGAAAGAACGAAGGCAGCGTCTATCGCCGCAAGGACGGCAAATGGGTCGGTCAGGTGACCGTAGGCTATCACCCCGATACCGGCAAGCCCATCCGCAAATACACCTACGCCAACACTCGTGAGGAAGCGGCGCACTGGATCGCCCTGACGCTGGTCTCCGAAACATCCAAGGCCGCTCCTTCGCTGGCATCCGAATTGCTGCTGAAGGACTTTCTGCACCGCTGGCTGACCACGTTCAAAACCTATGAGGTTTGCAGCCGTACCATGGAGCTGTATTATTCCTGCGAACGGTTACATATCGTTCCCGCGTTGGGAGACATCCCTGTGGCCGAGTTGACAGCCTCCCGCATCCAGACGTTCCTCTATTATCTGCAAGCGGAAAAGCAGCTCTCCCGCCGCACCACTTCTTTGGTGCGCAGTATCCTGATCCAGCTGTACGACTATGCCGTAGAAATGTCTCTGGCACCGATCAATCCTGTCCGCAGCACAAAGCTGCCCCGACAGCCGCAGCGTCCGGAAGCGGAGGAGAAAGTTATCCCTATCGCTCAACGTGAAGCGGTGCTGGCCGCGGCGCAGAAGGATCCTATCATGCGCCCCATCATCACCACGCTGCTGTTCACCGGCATGCGTATCGGTGAGCTGCTGGCACTCCAATGGAAGCATATCAACTTTGCGGCCCACACCATCACCATTGCTCAGTCCGTGACACGGGAGCTGACTTTTGATGAGACCGGGAAAACAATAGATATGACCGATGCGCTGGGCTCCACTAAGACCCGCACGTCCCATCGCGTCATTCAGGCACCGGAGTTGGTGCTGACACGGCTGCGGGAATGGATGCGCTATGTGGCGACACTGCCGAAAGGTCTGGAGGTGCTGACACCGGAGGGTTTCATTTTCATCAGCACACGCACCATGTCCATGCGAACATACAGTGGCTTCCGCGCCAGCTATCGTCACTTCCTGGATCGCAACGGCTTTTCTGGCGAGGGCTTGAATCTCCATCGGTATCGCCACACCTATGCCTCCATGCTTTTGGAGCAGGAGATCAATCCCAAGATCGTCCAGAAGCTGTTGGGTCACCGGGACGTATCCACCACGCTGGGAATCTATACTCATGTGGTGCCGGAGGTGTTTGCTGGCGTTGCCGCCGCTGTGGATACCGCCTCGCAGCAGTTGATGGATGGCACCTACACACCCAAGCGCAGCGCAGAAGCCGTCAGGGCGCAGCTACAGCAGATCGACCCGATGTTATCAGAGGACATGACCGTGAATCTCAAGTATTTGTAAGGCTCCCAGGGCACAAAAGGCGTACAGCTTAATACAGCTTGAGACCTAAAACAAGGCAACATTGGGAAACACAAGACAGCAAAGTGTCCGTCACACGCAGACATTGAAAATTCCATCAAAAACGAGAAAAACCTTGGAAACACAAGGTTTCCAAGGTTTTTCTCGTGGTGGAGACTGCTGGACTCGAACCAGTGACCTCCTGCGTGTGAAGCAGGCGCTCTAACCAGCTGAGCTAAGCCTCCGAATTGTCGGCGACCCTCGGGGTGCCGACATGGTGACCCGTACGGGAATCGAACCCATGTTACAGCCGTGAAAGGGCCGTGTCTTAACCTCTTGACCAACGGGCCGTCTTTCGAGGGGTATACCGGAGAGATGCTGACGCATCTCTCCGGTGTGGTAGCGGCGACTGGATTTGAACCGGTGACACTGCGGGTATGAACCGCATGCTCTAGCCAACTGAGCTACGCCGCCATGTCATCCTCGACAGGCACGAGTTACTATACCATATTTCAGCTCCCTTTGTCAACAGCTTTTTTGCAAAACCGGGAGAAAATACGGGGGACGCGGCTGGCGCCGTGTCCCCCGTGCGTCAATTTATTAATACATCCCCATGCCGCCCATGTCGGGTGCGGGGGCTGCCGGTGCGGGGGGCTGGGGCTTGTCGGCCACCAGGGATTCGGTGGTCAGCACCATGCCGGACACACTGGCGGCATTCTCCAGGGCGCTGCGGGTGACCTTGGCGGGATCCACGATGCCGCTGGCGATCATATCGCAGTACTCCTCCTTATAGGCGTCGAAGCCGTAGCCGTTCTTACCGGCGGAGCGCACCTTCTCCAGCACCACGGAGCCGTCGATGCCGGCATTGGCCGCGATCTGGCGGATGGGGGCCTCCAGGGCCTTGGCCACCAGGGACACGCCCACACGCTCGTCGCCCTCGGTGCTGTTCAGCAGCGCGGTAACAGCGGGGATCACGTTCACATAGATGGTGCCGCCGCCGGCCACGATACCCTCTTCCACAGCGGCCTTGGTGGCGTTCAGGGCGTCCTCGATACGCAGCTTCTTCTCCTTCATCTCGGTCTCGGTGGCCGCGCCGACCTTGATGACCGCCACGCCGCCGGCCAGCTTGGCCAGGCGCTCCTGTAGCTTCTCCTTGTCGTACTCGCTGGTGGTCACACCGATCTGCGCGCGAATCTGGGCCACGCGGTCCTTGATGGCCTGCTGGTCGCCCATACCGTCCACGATGATGGTGTTCTCCTTGGTCACCTTGATCTGGCGGGCACGGCCCAGCATATCAATGGTGGCATCCTTCAGCGTCAGGCCCAGCTCCTCGCTGATGACCTGGCCGCCGGTCAGGATGGCGATATCCTGCAGCATCTCCTTGCGGCGATCGCCGAAGCCGGGGGCCTTGACGCACACCACGTTCAGCACGCCCTTCAGGCGGTTCACCAGCAGGGTGGACAGAGCCTCACCCTCCACGTCCTCGGCGATGATGAACAGCTTCTTGCCGCTCTGCAGCATCTGCTCCAGCAGGGGCAGGATGTCGGAGATCACGGAGATCTTCTTATCGGTGATGAGGATGTAGGGATCGTCCACGACGGCCTCCATCTTCTCCATATCGGTGGCCATATAGGGGGTGATGTAGCCGCGGTCGAACATCATGCCCTCCACGACCTCGCTGTACGTCTCGGCGGTCTTGGACTCCTCGATGGTGATCACGCCGTCGGCGCTGACCTTCTCCATAGCCTCGGCGATCAGCTTGCCGATGGTCTCGTCGCCGGAGGACACGGTGCCCACGCGGGCGATATCGGCGGTACCGTTGACCTTCTGGCTCTGCTCCTTGATGGCGCCCACAGCGGCCTCCACGGCCTTGGCCATGCCCTTCTTCATCACGATGGGGTTGGCGCCGGCGGCCAGGTTACGCAGGCCCTCACGGATCATGGCCTGTGCCAGCAGCGTAGCGGTGGTGGTGCCGTCGCCGGCCACATCGTTGGTCTTGGTGGATACCTCGCGCACCAACTGCGCGCCCATGTTCTCGAACGGATCGTCCAGCTCGATCTCCTTGGCGATGGAAACACCATCGTTGGTGATGAGGGGTGTGCCGAACTTCTTATCCAACACCACGTTGCGGCCCTTGGGGCCCAGGGTGACCTTTACGGTATCGGCCAGCTGGTTGACGCCGGCTTCCAGCGCCTTGCGGGCCTCGTCGCCGCGCTTGATGATCTTTGCCATATCTAATGCCTCCAAAATTGAGAATGATTTACAAGAGAACACGCAAACTTAAAGCATTTGCCGCGGCGTGTACGCGGCAAAGCACATCACTCCACGATAGCCAGGATGTCGCTCTGCTTGACGATGATATACTCCACGTCCTCCAGCGTCACCTTGGTGCCGGCATACTTGTCGGTGATGACCTTGTCGCCGGCCTTCACGGACATGACCACGGTCTTCCCGTCCACGGTGCCGCCGGGGCCCACGGAAATGACCTCAGCCACAGAGGGCTTCTCCTTGGCGGAGCCGGTCAGGATAATGCCGCCCTTGGTGGTCTCCTCCGGCTCGGTCATCTTTAGCACCACGCGGTCAGCAAGCGGTGTCAGCTTCATAGTTGGTTCCTCCTTGTATTTCTATTTTTTGATAAAACAGTTTCAGCGTTAGCACTCAAAACTACTGAGTGCTAACGCTGATTATCATACCACACTATACGGGTTTTGCAAGGGGGAAACGGAGAAATTTTGAAAAATTCACAAAATGTTCAAGCGCTGTCCTCAGCCGCGGGCCGTCCGGTTGCAGGAGCAGCCCTCCGGGCCGAAGAAGTTCAGCTTTTTGTCGTGCAGCTTAATGGTCACATCGCTGTTGACCACGCTCTCGCCGTCCAGGCAGGTGACGATGTCCGGCTTCTCCGAGTGGATATGTACCACCTTGGGACAGGAGCAGTGCGCGTATTCCGGAAACTTGGCGTACTCGCCCCTGGAGTACGGCCCCACGAATTTCAGGAACGTGCGGCGGTTGACCTCCCTGACCACCAGGGTATTCAGCACGCCGTCATCCATCCGGGCCTCGGCCACAGGCATAAAGCCTCCGCCGTAGTACCGGCCGTTGCACACGGATACCAGCGACCAGTCGCCCTCCGTGGTCACATCGTCCAGGGTGATGGTCCAGTGGGTGCCGATGCCCTTGAACAGGAAATTCACCGCCAGAGAGTAGATATAGCTGCCCTTGCCGTCCAGCAGCGGGCTCTCGCTGTATTTATGTACGTCCCGGGCCACCCGCGCGTCGATGCCGGAGCAGGCGATGGTCAGCGCGACGCGGCCGTTGACGTCGATGGCGTCCATAGGAAACTGCGGGCCGTCCCACAGGTTTTCGGCGTCCCGGAACTTCTCCATATCATCGCCGAAGTTCTTGAGGAAATCGTTGCCGGTTCCCACGGGGATCACAGTCATGGCAGCGTTGTCATAGCCGATAATGCCGTTGGCCACCTCGTTGACAGTCCCATCGCCGCCGCAGGCGTAGAACCGCAGTGCCTCGCCCGTCTCGCAGAGCTTTTTCGCCAGCTCCGTGGCGTGGCCCTGCTTTTTCGTCAGGATGCACTGCACGTCCAGCCCGTGCTTCTGCCGCAGCGACTCCGCCATATCGTAGATCTTCTGCCGGCTGTCGGTCTTGCCCGCCGTGGGATTGATGATAAAAATATGCTTCATCGAGGCTCTCCTCCTCATCAACATATTAGAATTTCGTTGAATTTATTTCGAAAGCATACGGGTAATTGTATCATGTTTCTGCAAAAGAAAGTGAACAAATTGAAAATAAAGTCATATGCCGGGGATTTATTAAGGCAGGGCGGAAAAGATG
>ERZ1673738.4377-NODE-4377-length-14170-cov-6.327311_pt1 | contig 14170 bp, 9 predicted proteins | sample MGYA00580198_ERZ1673738 | MGnify/ENA primary metagenome ERZ1673738 (study PRJEB41218, sample SAMN15661784) | gut metagenome | host: Homo sapiens | place: Canada: London | collected 2015-08-20/2019-03-30 | study: EMG produced TPA metagenomics assembly of... | reverse complement strand
TCCAATGGAGCCATTTTTTCAGCTCCAATTTTTCATAGGCTACTTTACACTACCTTTTTGATTTTTTATTCCATTTTTCATGACCAAAGGGTAAAAAAAGAGGAATGCGCCAACGCACATTCCCCTTATCCGAGGTTTCTCCTCTGTATGAGTTATGATCTTTTTTATTCTGTATAACCTCCATCGTAAGAGGAATCCTCATATCCTCCGTCAATGTAGCTGCTGTCTTCTCCGGAATCTCCGTCAGAGCTCTGTGCATCTTCTCCCGCCGAAGCTGCGGCATCCGCTCCAGCTTCAGCCGTTCCATCTGTGCTGCTGTCAGCACTGGACGTTCCACCAGAAGCTCCGCTCTCGATCCCGCTTACACCGGTCTTTCCGCTGATAGTACTGTAAATCCCCTTTGCAGAATCTGACAGTGTATCCACATATACCTTCTGTAGTTCCAGCGCCGCTGTATCCAAATCCTCCTGCTGCATGGCAGTATATGCATTAAACAAAGCCTCATAGCTCTGACTGCGTTTCTGCTCTTCCTCTGCCTGCTTGGCAACTGCATCTGCCGTATCACTGGACTGGGCAGCTTCTCCCTGAGCTTTGGTAAGCTCCACGCTCTGGCTGGAAAGAGAATCACTGTACTGTATGATCTGCTGATTGGCCTGCCTGTAAATATCCTGTTTCACAGCCGGCAGTACAAGGAGCCAGAATGCTGCCGCCCCTGCCGCAAATCCAAGTACCGTGGTAAAGAAAAGTGATATCTTTGATCTTTCTTTATAAGACGACGGCCTTACAACGATTTCTCCTGAAATATTATCATTCTCATTTTTTTCATTTCCAAACAAGCCCTTACGCCGTTTTTCCATCTTTGTGGTAACACCCGTCTGCTCGTCAACTTCACGCAGGAAACGAAGTGTGGTGGTATTGGTCTTGTCGATCCTGGCTGCTTTTTTCAGGGTTCTTCTCGCCTTATTCCACTCCTGATTCTTCATCTGGATCAGAGCAAGAAGATGATACCCCTTGATCAGCTTGGGATTCTGGGACAGGATCTTTTTCAGGCGGATGGCCGCCATATCCTCATGGCCTTCCCTACACATGGCGAGGGCATTGTTATATTTCTTGATGCTTTCGTTGATTGTTTCCAGTTTGTTCTGGTTTGCCTGAAGCCTGGCAATATATTCTGAAGCCAGATTTCGGTTCTTCTGGATATTCTTGCTGATGACCCACTCACTCAGTGCGGCAACCACCTCACCGGTCTCAAAATATACAAGACCAAGAAGATTTCTTGCACGGATATTCCGTTTGTCATAAGCAAGACTTTGCTTCAGACAGCTGATCGCCCCGGACAGATCCCGGATGCTGGCTTTTTCCAGCCCCTGATTATAATAAAGCTTGGAAAGATAATCCACCTTCTTCTGGATCAGTACATTGGCTCCACAGTGCGGACAATAATCCAGATCTGTATCCGTCAGGAACGCTCCACAGTTTATGCAGTTCATCCACTTCTCCTTATCTTACACGTCTGTTGCTCTTGACCTCACGCAGCATCTCCTGGAGTACATCCATGATATCTGTGATCTCCCGGTCATAAATGACACCTTCTACATCTGCCACATCCAGACATGGTTCAAATTTCTTCAGTTCCTCTTCGTAATCGATCATAATTTTTTCCTCCTGATCACAGCCTTGATCTCACCGACCAGATAAAGGGATCCTACACAGAATAGCATTCCATCCTCACCTTTTTCCTTTACTGCCCGTTCAAAAGCTGCTGGAACATCCTCTATTGCTTCCACTTCCGGTACTCCGTCTTCACGGAAGATCTCCGCAAGCTCTTCTACCGGAACTTTACGGTATCCGCCTACCTGTGTGACGATCACATGTCGAAAACGGATCCTGCTACAGATCGTGCGGATCATATCCGTATAGTCCTTGTCATCCACTGCGGAAAACAGCAGAGTCAGAGGAAATTCCTTCTGGAAATGTTTTGCTGTCTCTACAAACTTCTCAACACCGTCTTCGTTATGTGCGCCATCCACGATCACACCCGGAAGAACCGTTTCCATCCTTCCCTGCCAGCGTGTTTTTGCCATACCAGCCTTCAGAGCCTCCAGAGATACCGGAATCTGATCTTCCAGTACCTGAATGGTTTTCACCGCAAGAGCTGCATTCATAACCTGATAACGGGCGATAAACGGTATATCAAATACGGTATCGCCATATGTCTCGTCCTTAAGAGAAAATCGGATTCCGTCCTTTGTGATCTTATGGATCTCTGTATCTTCCCGTTTCAGCTCATAATATGGACATCCCAGCTTCTCTGCATGCTCACGCATCACTCCGGCCGCATCCGGATCATTTCCATCGTAGATCACCGGAACACCCGGCACCATGATCCCTGCCTTCTCTCCTGCGATTTCGGAAACTGTATTTCCAAGATACTGCATATGATCGAGGCTGATGGATGTGATCACACAGGCTGCCGGATCCTCCACAGCAGTGGTTGCATCCAGACGTCCGCCAAGACCGGTCTCCAGTGTTACATAATCCACGCCGGCTTGTGCAAAGATCACCATTCCCATCAGAAGGAGTGTCTCAAAATAGGTGGGATGATAGCTTCCCTCCGCAACCAGCTCATCGGAAAGCTTTTTAACTTTTTCAAAAGCACGAAGGAAAGTATCGTCATCGATCACTTCCTCGTTGATCTGAAAACGCTCGTTGATCTCCACCAGATGAGGAGATGTAAAAAGTCCGCAGGAATATCCTGCTTCCCGAAGGACCGATGTGATAAAAGCACAGGTACTTCCCTTTCCGTTGGTTCCTGCCACATGGATCACACGGAATTTCCTCTGCGGATCTCCAAGTCTTCTTAAGCATTCTCTGGTATGGTCCAGGCTGTTCTTAGTAGTAAATCTCGGTATATCTTCAATATACGCAACTGCTTCTTCGTAATTCATAAAAAAAACCATCACTTATCTATAATGTATTCGTAAAGAACTTTTGGGGAGAAAAGCTTCTCCCCTCCTGTTCGTTACGATACCATTATATAATAGTGGTGGAAGATGTCCAGTCCTAATCGTAATATTTTATCCGACATTTTTTGTATCGGAGTATCTTTTCTATGCCATTTACTGGTTGTCTGAACTGTTTTCTTCACCGGAATCTTCTGTGGATTCCGTTTCTGACGCTGTATCCGTTTCCTCCATTGACCCTGTATCAGAACTGCTCTTTTCACTGTCAAGCTTCCACTTGCTGTCAGCGAGCAGCGCATAAACCGCCCGGTCATGGCTCTTTGTCATGGCCTTTCTTGTGGAACTGTTGCTTCGCTGCACTACCGAGAGCCGGTCAAAATCATCCAGTTCCTTTCCGGTAATGATCAGCTTGGTAGGATTCACGTAAACCGTATCGTACCATTCTCCGTTGATCTTCACCTGGCTGGACGGCGTAAAGTTTGTCCCCTGGATATAATAGGTGTGATCCGTCTCAGACACAACCTGAATGGAATCCAGCGTGGTATCATAGATTCCCATACGCATCTTTGTCCGCTCAAAAGGATTCGCTCCGTCATATGTATACTGCTTTCCGTAGAGAAGATCGTACTGCAGGGTCTCCAGATCCACCTGATAATTTTTGGTGTTTCTTCTTGCCTGATGATACTTGAAAACATTTCCCTCATGGATACCTACACGGTCCATAACCTCTGCTGCCATCTGGTATGCCGCAAGATTTTCTTTCTTTTTCTTAAGTCCGAAATTATCCCACATCACATACTCTGTCTGGAACAGATATTTATTCTCCACATCCTCCACGGTCAGTCCCATGGTCGGCAGATGATCACCATACATGACCAGTACCACATCCTCCGGATAATCTGCCAGCCTGTCAGTCAGCTCTTTGACAAAATTATCCATCTCATGGATCTGATTTACATAATACTCCCACTTATTATTCAGCTCGTCAGTAGGTGCCCCGGAAACTGTGATCTCCGGATTTTCCAGTACCGGTTCTGAAGGATAATCTCCATGTCCCTGTACGGAAATAGTATATACATAATCAGGCCCTTCTGTGGAATCCAGACACTTGACGATCTCATCGGTGAGGACACTGTCCTTGGTCCAGCCCAACGAGTTCTTCTGATTTTCATCCTTCATATACTCTGCCGAAGTGAAGGTATCAAATCCCAGATTCGGAAAAATACTTCTTCTTCCGTAGAAATTCGCCTCATTATTATGTACTGCATGAGCAGTATAGCCCAGATTCTTCAGAACATACGGTGCGCTCTCACAGGTAGTTTCCTTAAGGATACTCTTGTAAGGATACTCTCCCGGTCCAAAATAATGAAGGCTCATTCCGGTAATGGATTCAAACTCAGTATTTGCGGTTCCGGCTCCTACGGAAGGTACCTTATAATATCCGGAGGAATACTCCTTCATCAGCTTTCTGAAATTCGGGATAGGATCTTCTGACAGCTCCAGATAATTTACCAGCGTAGGATCAAAAAAGGACTCCAGCTGTAAAAACAGAATATTCGGATGACTGCCTTCTTTCGTTTCCGGAAGATTTTCTTCCGACTTCTCGATCCTTTTGATCTCGCTTTTGGAATAGTCTCTCGGGGCACTGATTCCGGTATTAAAGATCGTCGTTGCCAGACAGTAAGGATATCCGTAATCCTCATAAGCTATGGCAATGTTTCCAAAATAATTGGAAAGAACTCTTTTTTCCAGAGCAAGCTGTGTAATTCCTCCAAAGGCAAGGACCCCGACCAGGACCAACGGAATATTCACCTTGTATTTCAGCTTGCCTCTGTACTTCGGCGACCTTATCAGGATGATCAGAAGGATCAGAACCGCAATTCCCAGAAGAACTGCACCTATGGTCATCTGGGTATGGGTCAGATATTTTTTTGCAATACTGAGACCATCTGTCAGATTCTTCACATCCGGTCCTGTAAACGGTGTGACACGGTTGAGAAGAAGCACACCGTTTACGATTCCCAGAAACAGCCATAAGCTGCCCACAAAGATACGCCAGAAAATTCTCTTTCGGAAGAGATAAACAATCAGCATCGTCGTAAAGATAAACGCTGCATTATAAGCAAATACAAGCGGCCTTGTGGTCATGTAGGTCCACGCCTCTGTGAACGAGTGCCTGCATATGGCCTCGATCACAAAGTACAGGACTGCACAGCCCAGAGCCTGAAGTATCAGCGAAATCTTATTGAAAAAGTTACACCACTTCATTAAAACACTCCTTCGTTATTTCACCATCTGTGTTAACTGCAGGTTCACTTTCTCTTTCATCTCTTTGTATTTCTCAAGTTTCTCCTTCTCTGCCTCTACCTTGGCTGCAGGTGCCTTGTTCACAAAATTCGGATTGTTCAGCATTCCCTCGCAGCGTGCGATTTCTTTTGTAAGTCGCTCCTGCTCTTTTGTGAGACGTTCGATCTCTTTTTCACGGTCGATCAGATCCTCCAGCGGCAGATAAACCACACCGTCTGCCACAACGATGGATACCGCATCCTCACCGATTCCGTTCTTATCCTGCTGTACGTGGATCTCTTTTGCAAACGCAAGGTTTGTAAAGGATTTCTTGCAGGACTCAAAACGTGCACAGCACTCTGCATCCTTGCCTACGATATAGATATTGGTCTTTCTGTTCTGCGGTACGTTCATCTCGTTTCTGGTGTTACGGATTCCACGTACAACCTCCTGGAAGCTTGAAACTGCTTTCTCAGCATCTGCAAAGTTCATCTCGTCTTTGTATACCGGCCAGTCGGAGATCATGATGGATTCTTCCTCCGGAAGCAGTGTGCAGTAGATCTCTTCTGTGATAAACGGCATGAACGGATGAAGAAGCTTCAGTCCCTGTGTCAGTGCAGTGCGAAGTGTCCACAGTGCATCGTTTGCTGCTGCCGGATTTTCCTCTGCCTTCCACAGTCTTACCTTTGCCATCTCGATATACCAGTCACAGAGCTCATCCCACAGGAAATCATAGACCTTCTGTACGGCAATTCCAAGCTCATATTTATCCATATTCTCAGTAACATCACGGATCACTGTGTTCAGTCTGGAAAGGATCCATTTATCCTCGTTGCACAGTGCGTTCAGGTCTTCCGGCGCTGTTACTGTCTTGCCCTCCAGGTTCATCATAATGAAACGGGAAGCATTCCAGATCTTATTTGCAAAGTTACGGCTGGATTCTACACGCTCCCAGTAGAAACGCATATCATTTCCAGGTGCATTACCTGTCATCAGTGTCAGACGAAGGGCATCTGCGCCGTATTTGTCGATAACCTCCAGCGGATCGATACCGTTTCCAAGAGACTTACTCATCTTACGTCCCTGTGAGTCACGTACCAGACCGTGGATCAGTACATGGTGGAACGGTGTCTCACCGGTCTGCTCCAGTGCGGAGAATACCATACGGATAACCCAGAAGAAGATGATATCATATCCGGTTACCAGAACATCTGTAGGATAGAAATACTCAAGCTCCGGTGTCTTATCCGGCCATCCAAGTGTGGAGAACGGCCACAGTGCGGAACTGAACCAGGTATCCAGAGTGTCCTCATCCTGATGCATATGTGTGCATCCGCATTTCGGGCATTTCTCCGGCATCTCTCTTCCAACCACCATCTCACCGCACTCATCGCAGTAATAAGCCGGGATCCTGTGTCCCCACCAAAGCTGACGGGAAATACACCAGTCACGGATATTCTCCAGCCAGTGCAGGTAAGTCTTGTCAAAACGTGCCGGAACAAACTGAAGGTTTCCGTCGTCCAGAGTTTTGATAGCAGCTTTTGCCATTTCGTCCATTTTTACAAACCACTGTGGTTTGATCATCGGCTCTACCGTTGTACCGCAGCGGTCATGGGTACCAACACTGTGGCTGTGCGGAACAACCTTTACAAGAAGTCCCTGCTCCTTCAGGTCCTCTACCATGGCCTTACGTGCCTCGTAACGGTCCATACCTGCATATTTTCCGCCAAGACTGTTGATGGTGGCATCATCATTTAAGATGTTGATCTCCTCAAGGTTATGACGGCGTCCAACCTCAAAGTCGTTGGGGTCGTGTGCCGGTGTGATCTTAACGCAACCTGTTCCGAATTCCTTGTCAACATACTCATCGGCAATAACCGGGATCTCTCTGTCTGTAAGAGGAAGCTTCAGCATCTTTCCTACAAGGTCTTTATATCTTTCATCCTCCGGGTTTACAGCAACTGCTGTATCGCCGAGAAGTGTCTCCGGACGAGTGGTCGCGATCTCAACAAAACGTCCTTCCTCACCTACGATGGGATAATTGATGTGCCAGAAAAATCCGTCCTGGTCTTCATGCACAACCTCTGCATCAGAAATAGAGGTCTGGCATACCGGACACCAATTGATGATCCTGGAGCCTTTGTAGATATAGCCTTTCTCATAAAGGCGGATAAATACTTCCTGAACAGCCTTGGAGCAGCCCTCATCCATGGTAAAGCGCTCACGCTCCCAGTCTGCAGATGCTCCCAGCTTTTTCAGCTGATTGATGATCTTTCCGCCGTACTCCTCTTTCCATGCCCAAGCATGTTTCATAAATTCGTCACGGCCGATCTCGTTCTTATCAATTCCTTCCTTACGAAGCTTCTCTGTTACCTTAACCTCTGTAGCGATGGCTGCATGGTCAGTTCCCGGCTGCCAGAGAGCTTCATAGCCCTGCATTCTTTTGAAACGGATCAGGATATCCTGCATGGTCTCATCCAGTGCATGTCCCATATGCAGCTGTCCAGTTACATTGGGCGGCGGCATTACAATTGTAAAAGGTTTTTTGTCCGGATTAACTTTTGCATGGAAGTATCCGTTATCCATCCATTTTTTGTACAGACGATCCTCAATACCCTTGGGATCATAAGTCTTTGCAAGTTCTTTACTCATGTTTTCCTCCTGAATCTTTCTGATTATAGGAACCTTAAAATGCTCCTGTTCTCTGCAAGAAAAAACACGCCCTCCACACAAAAGCCAATAACTAATGTGCGAAGGGCGATCATTCTCGCGGTACCACCTTCATTATCCGGAAAAAACATCTGTTATTCCCGTCTATCTCTTGTCCCTTAACGCGGGGTACGTGAAAACCTACACAGCAGCATCTGCATCTGTTCTGCATTTCTGCTTTCAGTTTCCCGGCTCCTAAGCTACCTTCTGCAGTCCTCCATCTGAAAATGCCTTTCAGCCTGCGCTTCTCTTGCGTCTGTGCATTTCTCTCTGTCAGCGTAGATCTGCATACTCCTCTTATTCAACGCCTTTGCCATGTTCCTACTATAATGAAATTTTCTTTTTTTGTCAAGACAGAGGCCTGCTTTTCCTGGGATTTCACATATTTCCGAATACGAAGATCTTTCTGGCATCTCATTATTTTATTCCACGCTCTTCAGTGACTCTACCATATTGATCTTTTTCAGCTTAAAATGCATCACCATATTTACAAACATGGAGAACCCAAAGGTAATGATTCCACTGTAAACAAAGCTTATTGGCTTGATATTTCTTCCGAACATCACCGCATCTACCTCAACGGTTGTGATCACATACCGGTGAAGGAGGATTCCGAACACTGCGCCTGCCAGAATCCCTATGAAGGACAGCAGGATATTTTCCCGGAATACATACTGGGAAACTTCGCCATCATAAAATCCCAGGACCTTCAATGTTGCAAGCTCTCTCTGCCGCTCTGTGATATTGATGTTGTTCAGATTATACAGTACCACAAATGCCAGCATTCCGGCAGAAATGATCAGGACCCAGATCACCGCTCCGAGGGATCCCAGCATTCGCTCTACCTGACCTGCTGTGCTGCTTGTATAGCTGATACTTAAAGCTGCCGGATATTTCAGGATCGCATTTCCAAGAGTTTCCAGATCACTCTCTGCATCCTCTTTCATAGTATATACTGTACTTGAATACTTCGGTTTCTCCCCGAATGTTTTTTCATAGCAGGATGGGGTCATGTAAACATAATGTCCCATATAGTTCTCTGTGATAGCAGTGATCTTTACTTTATACTTTCTGTTGTCTTTCTCCAGAGCGATCTCGTCTCCTGCTTTCACACCGATAAGAGAAGCTGTTTTTTCACAGATCACGGCTCCGTCGTCGGTAAGCTCATGCTGCTCGTGGGACTTTCGGTCACGTAACGTTACATCCTCTTTAAAATTTTCCGTATTTTCCGGAACATACACATAGATACTGACACTTCCCTTTTCTTTTGGAGCCGTCATCTTGGTGAGCTGCACACGGGTATAGTGATCGATCTCGCTGTTTCCGTCCAGAAATTTCAGAAGATCCTTTTCCTGACTGTCTGTGGCATCCTCATCATTAATCACCATGGCATCATAGTGCTGGATCTGGTCATATTGGAGAATTGCAATATCCATAATGGAATCATAAAGTCCGAATCCTACAAGCATCAGTCCCATGCTTCCTGCAATTCCGAAAATGGTCATAAAAAGACGCTTTTTATAACGGAAAAGATTTCGCATGGACGATTTCCAGGAAAAGCTCAGATGCTTCCAGATAAAGCTGATCCGTTCAATAAGGATCCGTTTTCCTTCTTTCGGTGCAGGCGGACGCATCAGAGATGCCGGTGTTTCTGCCAGGGTTTTTGCACTGGAAAAAAGTGTGGCACCCATAGTACAGATCACTGCTGCTCCGGAAGCGATCAGTGCATATTGTAACTCATAATCCAGCTGCATGTGATCGCCAATATTCCAGTACATGATCCCATAGGCTTGGATAATGATATACGGAAGAACCTTTTCTCCGAAAAGTACTCCTGCGATACTTCCGCCTACTGTAGCCAGAAATGCGTAGCTGAGATACTTTGATGCAATGGATGCTTTTCCGTATCCTAGCGCTTTCATGGTTCCGATCTGGGTTCGCTGTTCCTCCACCATTCGTGTCATCGTGGTAAGACTGATCAGAGCCGCTACAAGGAAGAATATCATCGGGAAAACCTTTCCGATGTTTTTCAGTCGCTCTGCGTTATCACCAAAATCCGAATATTCCGGAAGGTCATTGCGGTCTGAGATGATCCATTCCGGTGTTTCAATATCATCCACCTCTTTCTGGGCATCCTCGATCTTCTGCTGGGCTTCCGCAATTTTGTCATCGGCTTCTTTTTTGCCGTCCTGATATTCTTTCTTTCCATCGGAAAGCTTCTTTTTGGCGTCCTCCAGGTCTTTTTTGGCGTCTTTTAATTTCTGTTCATTTTCCCGGATCTCTTTTTCACCATCCAGGAGCTTCTGTTCATTTGCATCCAGTTCTGCCTGACTGCTGGTAAGCTTTTCTGTATTGGCCTGGATCTCTGCCTGACCGGCATTTAACTGGGCCTGTTTTTCCTCCAGCTGCTGCCGCCCTGAGCTGAGCTGGGCTCTGGCCGAATCCAGCTGGCTCTGGCCATCATCCAGAGTTGCCTGGTTTGCCGCAATTTCTTCTTTTGCCGCGGAAAGCTCTGCTTTCTTTGTTTCCAGTTCTTTTTTCCCTTTATCCAGTTCTTCCTGGCCTTCGTTCAGCTGTGCCTCTGTCCTGGAAAGTGTCTCTTCCTGTTCTTTAATCTGGCTGAAGCCCTCATTGATCTGACCTAGGCTGCTCTCCAGTTCAGCTCTTGTCTGGGCCAGCTCTGATTTTTTTGCAGTAAGCTCTGCCTGCGCCCCGTCGATCTGGGCCTGACCGGCATTTATCTGTTCTTCCATTGCACTGATCTGACCATTTAAAGTCTGGATCTGCGTGGAAAGCTCCGCCAGCTCTTCCTCGGTTTTTCCTGCTTCCGCACCGGCGTCATACTGCGCCTGCAGCTCCGCCGCCTGACTGCTTAATGCCTCTTTCTGGCTGGTCAATTCATCCAGCTGTGCCTGCTGCCCGGAAAGGGCTTCTTCACTGGAACTGATCTGGGATTCACCCTCGGAAACCTGTACAAGTCCTGCCTCACACTGTTCTTTCTGACCGGTGAGAGCAGTCTTTGTTTCTTTGATCGTATTCTTTCCCGTTTCCAACTGTTCTCTTCCACTGTCAAGCTCAGCCTGTTTGCTTTCCAGTGTTTTTTCCGCTTCCCGGAGCTGGACCTCACCGTCACTTACCTGCTGTTTTGCGGCATTCAGCTGTTCATATCCGGCAGTCAGCTCTGCCTGCTTCTCATTTATCTGTGCTTCGGAGTCAGCAAGCTGGGATCTGGCAGCATTTAACTGGGACAGACCGTCTTCCACCTGCTGTTTTGCGCTGTTAAGCTGAGACCATCCATCTTCAATCTGTTTTCTTCCGTCAGCAAGCTGCTGTTTTCCATCGGTCAGCTCCTTTTTTGCATCACTGAGCTGCTGTTTTCCATCTTCGTACTCTTTTTTTCCATCCTCATACTTCTTCTGCCCATCATCCAGCTTTTTCTTCGCGTCGCCAAGTTTTTCCTCTGATTCCTTCTTTCCGTCCTCAAGCTCTTTTCTGGCATCATTCAGTTTTTCATTGGCTTCTACGACGATCTCATCGTAGCGCAGACTGCACTGTTCTTTTTCGATGCCTTCCACACGCTTCTGTATTTTCCTGATAAGATTGTCGTAAGCATCGGTATAGCTGATCACATCCCCAGATTCATGAACCATAATATAGATCTGGGTAAAAGCTTCCTGTTCAAAATCCTCAGGAAGAATGTATCCGAAGCCGCTGACCTCACCCGATCCAAGAGTCGTATTTCCTCTGTTAAATGAAATATAAAGAGGGCTGCTTCCGATTCCCACAACTGTATAGGTTGTTTTTTTCAAAAGCTCACTGTCACCATCCTCACTGACAGATATGGTATCCCCGATTTTATACCCCCGATTCTTTGCAAATGGCTTGTCCAGAAAAATCTCGCCGCTTTTTTCCGGTATCCTTCCTTCATCTGCTGTAAGCAGATTAAAATTGCTGCTGATAGATTCCAGATGAAGAACCTTCCTAGCATCGTCCTCTCCACTCATAACATCCGTAGAGTAGCTGCCCTCAGCCAGTTCCACACCGTCAATATCCGATACCGCTTTTACATCACGCTGAGTCAGTCCCAGGGTTCCCTGGATCTTCAGATCCATCAGCTTTGCTGCTTCATAATAAGCATCTCCGGAATATCTCATATCCGGAGAAGACGCCTGGATCCCGGAAAAAAATGCAACACCCAGTGCCACGATCAGAAAGATCGAGATAAAACGTGCTTTACTTTTCCGGATCTCCATCCAGAAATCTTTGTGTAATGCCTTCATTCCGTCACCTACCATTCAATCTCTTCCACTGGTGTGGGATGTGCATTTTCAGTCATCCTGGAAACCTTGCCGTTTTTGATCTTGATCACACGGTCGGCCATAGGTGTCAATGCAGAGTTATGAGTAATGACAATAACCGTCATGCCCCGTTCCCTGCAGGTATCCTGAAGGAGCTTCAGGATTGCCTTGCCGGTCTGATAATCCAACGCTCCTGTAGGTTCATCACAGAGCAGAAGCTTTGGATTCTTCGCCAGCGCTCTAGCTATGGAAACTCTCTGCTGCTCACCGCCGGATAACTGTGCCGGAAAATTGGTCAGTCTCTCCCTCAGCCCTACTTCCTCCAGAACTGTCCTAGCATCCAGAGGATCCTTACAGATCTGAAGAGCAAGCTCCACATTCTCCAATGCAGTCAGATTTGGCACCAGATTATAAAACTGGAATACAAATCCAATATCCTCCCGTCGGTATCCGGTCAGCTGCCGGTCTGTATATTTTGCAATATTTTTTCCATCGATCCAGACATTGCCGGATGTGGCCTTATCCATTCCGCCCAGGATATTCAGCACCGTTGTCTTTCCGGCACCGCTTGGTCCTACCACAACCACAAATTCTCCTTTTTTTATCCGGAAGCTGATCTCATCCACAGCTATGATCTTCACTTCTTTTGAGCCATAGATTTTGGATACATTCTCCAGCTTCACATATTCTTCCGTATGCTCCATTTCCACCCCTCCTCTTTACTCTCTATATGATTTCAGGGGGCTTTTATCTGCCCCCTTTTAATTCTCTCACTCACGTATCACAGCTGTAGAAAAATGTTTTCGGCTGTGATCGAATATTATCAATAACTATATTTATAAGTATATCGGTTCTTAATTCAAAATGCAATTTCTACTTATATTTTACAAAGATTTTTCATTCCTGCGCATTTGTATTTTACATTTCTTTTCTATAATACAGACAAATAAAGGAAATCAATATTATAGCTGACTGTTGCTGACAACAGCAGAAGTATAATTCCAGCAAAACAGGAGGAATGGATTATGTATAAAGTACTGTGGAATCACTTAGATCAAAATTTAAAAAAGGCCCCTGCGCCAGCTGTTTTTCTTGCACTTTTGACAGCTGGATGGAGTGCAGCCGGAATTCTTGCAGGATTACTTGTTTGTCTGGAACTTCAGACAGAACTGATGGTGAAGCTGACTGTGATCTTATGTGCCGGTGGATACGCCGGACTGATTCCCGGTTTCTTCGGTGGGATCTTTTATCTTTACCGAATGGATCTTCGGAAACCTTCTGCGGATCCTGTAGCTGATCTGGCAGCTGAAGCGGAAAAAGCTTCTGCCGATCCTACTTCATTGATCTATTTTCACAATAATTGACAAAAAAGCAGAACTCTGCCTGGTTGTGCAGGGTTCTGCTTTTTTTATTGAATATGTGTATTAAGTTTGATTACTTTCTTATGGAATCCGCAAGCTTTTTTGCTTCTGCTGTCAGTTCTCTTATTTTGTCAAATTCTCCTGCCTTCACAAGATCTCCTTTTACCATCCAGCTTCCGCCGCAGCAGAGGATTTTGTCACAGGAAAGATAGTCCTCAAGGTTTTTCGCATTGATCCCGCCGGTAGGCATAAAACAGATTCCTGTATAAGGAGCTGCCATTGCAGAGCATGACGCTTTGCGTGCTCAGGATGCCATGTACCTTCATCTGGTTTATAATCGTGAACGAATCCTGCTTACGGAAAAAAATTCCTGATCTGTCGGACAGCATCAGGAAAGGATGCTGTCCGATCTTCCAGAAGTCTGTCTTCACGGTCTTCAGCAAGTACATTTTTATAGTAAAAATAAGCCCTGGAAATTCATCTTTCCAAGGCTTTCTAAGAGGTGCCACCCGGATTTGAACCGGGGATAGAGGTGTTGCAGACCTTTGCCTTA
>ERZ1673738.4373-NODE-4373-length-14181-cov-5.515079_pt1 | contig 14181 bp, 10 predicted proteins | sample MGYA00580198_ERZ1673738 | MGnify/ENA primary metagenome ERZ1673738 (study PRJEB41218, sample SAMN15661784) | gut metagenome | host: Homo sapiens | place: Canada: London | collected 2015-08-20/2019-03-30 | study: EMG produced TPA metagenomics assembly of... | reverse complement strand
GGAAACGCCAGATCTTCCTTTTTTCAGAGAATCTCACACAATTATCCTTCCCTTATTCAACTATTTTACATGCTGCGCCCGAGGATAATTTTTCAGGACCCCTGACGGGCACAAGACTTTGTTTATTTTTTGTCGAACTTGGGAGAAAAGCGTCCCGTTTGCGGGTTTAAAAAGGCGGCGCGGCGCTCGCAGCCTGCCCGCAGGCGGCACGGAAAGCAGGGAAAAACCAAAAAGGAGCTGCCGCAGAACGCCTGCGCCAAACGAATCATGCAAAAAACAAGCCTCAAAAGGAAGCGGGAAACGCTCCTTCTGAGGCTTGTTGTCTTGTTGGGTTCTGTTTTTGCGCGGACGGCTGTTGGAATCTTGTTTTGCAGCCATCCCTTTTTCTGTTCCAGGCAGAAGTGCCCCCGCCCTTTTTACAGAATATACACGTTCATCGTGCGCACGCCGATCTGATAGCACTCGGACAGCGTGTCATAGTACAGGTCCGCGATGATGGTGTTGCGCATGCAGGCTCCGCCGGTATCGGACGCAATCGCGTAACCGTAAACCACCTTGCCGTCGGGCGAGCAGATATACAGCTTCGTGCCGTAGGGAATCACGTTCGGGTTCACCGCCACGCGGCCGAATGCCGCCGGAGCGCCCGTTGCCGTGGTGCCGCCGCCCGTGTAGGCCGAGCAGCGCCCGGAGAGAAGCTTCTTATAGACAACCTCGTTGCCGTTCTCGTCATAGACCGTGCCGTCGCTCTCGATCGTGGCCCAGCCGTTCGGATCCTTCGTGCCCTCGCGCGTCATCTGGGTGACGGGCTCGGAAATGACCTCGGACGACAGAACCGTGCTCTCGACCACCACGCCGTCCACAAGCTTGTTGCGGCGGGTGACGGTCTGCAGGCCGTTTTGGCCCTGCACGTCAACCTTCGTCACGCCGCGGGGCAGGGAGGAGTCCTTCGTGACCGTCTCGGTAAACGCGATCTCCTCGTCCGCCGTGACTTCCTCGTACGTCACGCGGCCCACCGTGATCTCCATGCCGTCCGTCAGCCCTGCCGTCAGAGGCTGGGAGACAATGTCGTTTTCTCCGAGAATAATATCCCGGCTGAGCAGCAGCTCCTGGACCGTGCCGTCGCCCACCACGAGGTTCTTCGTCTCGCCGTCGGCCTTGAGCGTTACCGCGTGCTGTCTCTCAATGCTGACCACCATGTCGGAGGACACGGCGGACGAGGTCTTCGCGGATACGATATCATTGGCGGTAACTTCCACGCCGCACGCTTTGAGCGCGTCGGCAACGGTTTGCCCTTCGTAGACGGTGGTCGTCTGCGCCTTGCCGTCGGCCATGACGGTGACCTCATGCGCGCTGGTCAGATAGATCATGGCTTCGCCCGTCTCGTTGTTGACGGAGAAGGAGATTCTGTCCTCCGTATCGGCCACGAGGCCCATGGCGGCCAGCTGCGAGCGGACGTTCTGCATCGTCTCCAGGGAGGACGTCAGGCTGCCGGAATAAACTTCGTCGTTGTAGTGCACCGTGACGCGGCGGGAATCCGCCATGACGGTCGTCACGGAGCTGACCGTAATAATAATCATGACCGCCAGGGCAGTCAGCTTTTTGACGGGGGAGCGTTTCCAGGCTCTGTGCAGCATGCGCATCAGAGCGTTGTCGTTCGTCTTCATGTTTTTCATTGCTTCACCTTTTTTGCCGCGCCGGTTCAAATTTGACTTCCGGATTCCGGAGTCACCGCCGCCGCGCCCAATCGGGAGTTGCGCTGATATGGCTATTATAGGCACCGTTCCCCGGACTGTCAAAAATGCCTCCTACCCCGATTTTGACCATTATGCCGAATTTGTCTTTTTCTATTTTTCTTTTAAAGAATAATATCACGGGATTTCCGCGTTTGCTGGTCGAAGAAAGCGTTCTGTTTCTGTGCACATTGCAAGAATCTAAATGTTACATTCCTGTAACCTTCGTAACAAAGCGGTTTCAAACGCCTTTTTTTGAGGGAAGAGGATCCCCGCAGGCCGCATGAATCCTGGGCTTTTTGTCTTTTGTGAAAGCTGCGGGAAATGTCGAAAACTTTTTTGCGGGGGGACAGGTTTGTGACAATTGGAAGGGGCAGGGAAAAGGGGGAGTCTTTTCTCTCTATCTATATATACTATAATTAGAAAGAGAGACGGGCCGGTACGGCTTCCGGCAGGGCTGCGGATGGTTTCGTCGGGGCTGCGGATGGCGCGCGGGAAAAACCGGCGTCCCGGGCCTCGGGAATGCACAGGCGGCGCGCGGAACGCCTTTACATTTGGAAAGCGGTATGTTAAAATCATAACGTTCGGATTGGACAAGCCGGGGGCTGTCTCCCCCGTTGACAAAAAAGGAGCGCCGGGCGTACCCGGGACAGCTCGCAAGGAGGATTGCTTACCATGTATAATGTGCGCAAGGTTGCGGAGGATCTTTACTGGGTCGGTGCGAACGATCACCGGCTGGCTCTCTTTGAGAACATCCACCCGATTCCGCGCGGGGTTTCGTACAACGCGTACGTCCTGACGGACGAGAAGACGGTGCTGTTTGATACGGTGGACTGGTCGGCGTGCCGCCAGCTGCTGGAGAACCTCGATCACGTGTTGGCGGGCCGCCCGCTCGATTACCTCGTGATTCACCACATGGAGCCCGACCACGGCGCTTCCGTGCAGGAGATTCTGCTGCGCTATCCCGGCGTGAAGGTGGTTTCCTCCGCGAAGGCGTTCACGATGATGCGTCAGTTCGGCTTCTCGACCGAGGGCCACGAGTGCGTGGAGGTCAAGGAGGGCTCGACCCTGTCCTTCGGCGCCCATTCCCTGACCTTCCTGTCGGCTCCGATGGTGCACTGGCCGGAGGTGCTCGTTTCGCTCGACACGACGAACGGCGTTCTCTTCTCCGCTGACGCGTTCGGTACGTTCGGCGCGCTTGACGGCGCTCTCTTCGCGGACGAGGTTGACTTTGACCGCGACTGGATCGATGACGCCCGCCGCTACTTCACAAACATCGTGGGCAAGTACGGCCCGCAGGTGCAGGCGCTGCTGAAGAAGGCCGCCGGTCTGCTTGACCAGATCAAATTCATCTGCCCGCTGCACGGTCCCGTGTGGCGCGAGAACCTTTCCTATTTTATTGAAAAGCACGATCTCTGGAGCCGCTACGAGCCCGAGAACAGGGGCGTGCTCATTGCCTACGCCTCCATGTACGGCAACACCGAGGAAGCCGCGCAGGCTCTCGCCTCCCGCCTCTACGAGCGCGGCGTGAAGGACGTCGTCGTCCGCGACGTTTCCAACACCCACGTTTCCACGCTTATTGCGGATGCGTTCCGCCTGAGCCACATCGTTCTCGCGTCCGTGACGTACAATCTCGGCATTTATCCCGTGATGCACAGCTTTATCTCCGACATGAAGGCCCTCAACCTGCAGAACCGCACCGTTGCCCTCATCGAGAACGGCACCTGGGCCATCAAGTCCGGCGAGCTCATGGCGAAGGAGCTCGAGGGCATGAAGAACATGACGGTTCTCCCGGACAAGCTCACGCTCACGTCCTCTCTGCCCGCCGCCCGCGCCGCCGACCTCGACGCGTTTGCCGACGCTCTCGCGGCAAGCATCAAAGCCTAAGCCCTGCCGGACCTGCGGTCGGCAATTCGCACACGCCGCGTCCCGCGGCGGACCTGACTGCTTATCGTTGACCCCCTTGCGGCCTGTACCGCAAGGGGGTCTTGCTTTGCGGCCCGCGTTGGAGGCGCGGAGCGAAAGGGCAGGCGGGTTGCGGTTTTTACCTGCGTGGGTCTTGCTTTGCGGCCCGCGTTGGCGCTTGCTCTCCGTTCGTGCTGTCTCCCTCTTCTGCGGCAGGGGATCCGCGCGTTCTCTCAAAAGATGACAAAACCGTCCCCTTTGTCTCTGCTCTCTTCTTTTGGGATTTGTATAAAATGCACAAATATCGAGCGATTTTCCGCTCTAACAAACTGCTGCGGTACTTTGTGCAGGATCGACGAAAAAAGCGGAAACGTTCTTGCAAAATGGAGAATTCGCCGCTTTTGGGAATCCTTGGGCTGCGGTATTGAAATTGTGCTTTCTGTGGTATATAATATACACATTACACAAATCGAGGTTTAAAACCCGAATCCCCCGCGCCTGCCCCAGGGCCTGCTGCCCGCGCGGGTATTTTCTATGGAGGCTGTGATTGTATGAACTATTCCATGTCTGTCGGTAAAATCAAGGAGGAAATCGAAAGCCGCCTGCAGCATAACTTCGGCGTGAGCCCGGAGAATGCCACCGACGAGCACTATTACAAGGCTGTCGCTCTGATTATCTCCGATCTGCTGTGCAAGGGCTGCGCGGAGACGAAGGTCGAAGCGGAAAAAACCCACACCAAGCAGATTTATTATCTCTGCATGGAGTTCCTGATGGGCCGCTCCCTTAAAAATAATCTGTTCAACCTCGGGCTCGAGGCCAACTTCCGCGAGGCGCTCTCGCAGATGGGCATTAAACTCGACGACCTCTATGAGGAAGAGCCGGACGCCGGTCTCGGCAACGGCGGCCTCGGCCGTCTCGCAGCCTGCTTCCTCGACGGCCTCGCCACGCAGGGCTATCCGGCCATCGGCTACTCCCTGCGCTACGAGTACGGCATCTTCCGCCAGAAGCTCGTCGACGGCTGGCAGACCGAGCTTCCCGATTTCTGGCTCCCCGGCGGCAAGGTCTGGCTGCAGGAGGTCCCGGAGAAGGCGGTGGAGGTCCACTTCGACGGCCACATCGAGGAGGGCTGGAACAACCAGTACCATTACGTCAATCATAAGGACTACACGAACGTTCTCGCCATTCCGTACGACATGTACGTGTCCGGCTACGACGGACGCTGCGTTGCCAAGCTGCGCATCTGGGCCGCCCGTTCCCCGGAATTCGACATGAAGATGTTCAACTCCGGCAACTATATGCGCGCCATGGAGCAGAACGCCATGGCCGAGGTTATCACCAAGGTCCTCTACCCCGAGGACAACCACATGGAAGGCAAGAGCCTGCGTCTGACGCAGCAGTACTTCCTCGTGTCCGCCACGATTCAGGACATTGTGCGCCGTCACCTGTTCAAGTACTCCACGCTCGACAATCTGCCGGACGTGGCCGCCATTCACCTCAACGACACGCACCCCGTGCTCGCCATCCCCGAGCTCATGCGCATCATGCTCGATGAGTGCGGCTATACCTGGGACGCCGCGTGGGATATCGTGACGCGCACCATCGCCTACACGAACCACACCGTCATGGCCGAGGCTCTCGAGTGCTGGGGCCAGGATATGTTCCGCCTGCGTCTGCCCCGTATCTATCAGATTGTCGAGGAGATCAACCGCCGCTTCTGCCAGAGCATGCACGACATGGGCGTCGACGGCTACAAGGTCGGCCGCATGGCTCCGCTCAACGACGGCTATGTGAAGATGGCGAACCTTGCCGTCGCCGGTTCGCACAGCGTCAACGGCGTTTCCGCCCTGCACAGCGATATTTTGAAGCAGACCGTCTTCCATGACTTCTACACCGAGATGCCTCAGAAGTTCAAGAACGTTACGAACGGCATCGCGCACCGCCGCTGGCTCAACCAGAGCAATCCCGAGCTTGCCGCTCTCCTCAGCGAGCTGATCGGCCCCGGCTACATTCTGGACGCCGCCGAGCTCGAAAAGCTCATGGCCTACAAGGACGACGCGCAGGTGCTCGCGAAGCTGGACGCCATCAAGCGCGGCAACAAGGAGCGCCTCGCGGCCTATATCAAGCAGGCCAACGGCATTGTGATCGACCCCGATTCCATCTTTGACATTCAGGTCAAGCGCATGCACGAGTACAAGCGCCAGCACCTCAACGCTCTGCATATTCTGAGCGAATATATGTGGCTGCGCGATCATCCGGACGCGGACTACACGCCCCATACCTATATCTTCGGCGCGAAGGCCGCGGCGGGCTATTACTTTGCCAAGCAGATGATCCGCTTCATCGTCAAGCTCAGCGAGATCGTCAACAACGATCCCCGCGTCAACCAGAAGCTGAAGGTCGTCTATGTGGAGGATTACCGCGTCTCCCTCGCGGAGAGAATGATCCCGGCCGCCGATATTTCCGAGCAGATTTCTCTCGCCGGCACCGAGGCCAGCGGCACCTCCAACATGAAGTTCATGATCAACGGCGCCGTGACCCTCGGCACGCTTGACGGCGCGAACGTCGAGATCCACGAGGCCGTGGGCGACGACAACATCATCCTCTTCGGTATGACGACGCCCGAGGTCAACGATCTCAAGCAGAAGGGCTATCATCCCGAGGTCATTGCCGAGAACAACGCGGTGATCCGTCATGCCCTGCGCGAGCTGGGCCGTGGTTTGGGCGGCGTGGACTTCCACGACATTGTGCGCTCCCTCACCACGCAGGATCCCTACATGGTCCTCGCCGACTTCGATTCCTACTGCAAGGCGCAGAACCGTGCCCGCGAGCTCTACCTCAACAAGACCGCGTGGCAGAAGATGTGCCTCGTCAACATCGCGAACGCCGGACGCTTTTCCGCGGACCGCGCCATCCGCGAGTATGCCAACAACATCTGGAACGCCAATCCGCTGCCCCAGCCGAAGAAAGCGGTCGTCAAGCCCGTCGCCGCTCCCAAGCCGGCTGCCGCTCCGAAGAAGCGCAAGTAATAAAGTATTATAAAGAAAATGAACCGGCCCTCCCGGAAGCGTCTGTGCTCCGGGGAGGCCGGTTTTTTAGGGAAAGCGAGAAAATTCGTAAATATTCGAAATAATTTGAAATTTATTTGACACCGTATTCGCGCGGTATTATAATGGATGATCGAAAGAACCCACGGAAAAAACCGCGCTGCGGCCCGGCGCGGAAACAACGCGGAAGGGAGCAAAATCCGAATGAAACCGATTGAGGAGCTGACGAGAGAAGAGGCGGGGCGCATCCGCTACATCCTCACAGATATTGACGACACCCTGACAAACAAGGGAAGACTGCCTGCCGAGGCATACAGCGCGCTGTGGCGCCTGCACGACGCGGGCTTCTCGGTGATTCCCGTTACGGGAAGATCGTGCGGCTGGTGCGATCTGATTGCGCGCGAGTGGCCGGTCAAGGCCGTCGTGGGCGAGAACGGCGCGGTCGTATACTATCTCGACGAAAACGATCACCTGCAGGTGTTCACCCACCCGAGCGTGGCTTCCCCCGACGTGCACGAGAAGCTGCAGGCCGTGCGCGAGGCCTGCCTTGCCGCGGTTCCCGGCAGCCGTGTCGCGAAGGATCAGTTCTCCCGCGTCTACGACCTCGCGATCGACTTCGCCGAGGAGCCGCCCGTCCTGCCGCTCTCGGACGCGGAGCGTATCCGGGAAGTCTGCGAGTCGATGGGCGCGCACGCGAAGGTCAGCTCGATTCACGTCAACGCCTGGTTCGGCGATTACGACAAGCTTGCCATGACGGAGCTTTTCCTGCGCGAGGTGCTCGGCGAGGACGATCCGCTGGGGAGGGTCATGTTCTTCGGCGACTCCCCGAACGATGAGCCGATGTTCGCCCATTTCCCCGTGACCTGCGGCGTGGCGAACGTCGTCCCCTTTGCCGATCATATGAACCATCTGCCCGCTTACGTCGCTCCGCTGGAGGGCGGCTACGGCTTTGCCGCCGCCATTGACGTATTCCTGCGCCTGCGCGGGCTGTAAAAAGCTTTCCGGCGGTTTCCGAAAAGGTCCGGACAGCCGCAGGGATGGAAAACGGGTTTATGAAAAATCCGGGAAGGTGGGAATCAGCTTCTGGGAGGCGACGTCCACCAGGCCGAGATCCGTCAGGCGCACCTCGGGAATGACGGGGAGCGCAAACGTGACGATGCGCAGAAGCGGGTTGGCAAGCTGTGTGAGGCCGAGGGAGCGCACCGCGTCCTTCATCGCCCGGCAGTCCTGCGCGAGCTCGCGCGCCGGGGAGAGGGACATCAGGCCGGCCAGCGGGAGAGCAAGCGTGTGCAGCACCTTCCCGCCGCGCACGGCGCACATGCCGCCGCCGCAGGCGATAAGCTCGTTGGCGGCGAGGAGGGCGTTCTCCGGGGTGTCGTAGACGACGATGAGGTTGTGGCAGTCGTGCGCGACGGTGGAAGCCAGCGCGCCGCCGCGCAGCCCCGCGCCCCGCACCAGGCCGACGGCGATGGCGTCCGAGCCCTCATGCCGGTTGATGACGGCCATATAAAGCAGCTCGGGATCGTCCGTCTCCACGCAGCCGCCGCGCACAGGCAGCGTCTCCTGCGCCAGTGTGGACAGCGCGCTCTCCACGCTGGGGTAGCGCATCACGTTGACGGCGACGCTTCCGTTTTCCACGGGGGCGCGCAGGCAAAAGTCCTGTACCGTGAGCGGGCGCACGTGCATGGTGCTGCGCGTCTCCGTGGGGAAGCGTTTCTCCGGCAGGGGCTCGGTGAGAGCGCCGTCCTTTGCGACGAGACGGCCGCCGAAAAAGACGTGGCTCGGGCGGAGCTCCCTCAGATCCGGGACGAGCTGCATGTCGGCGGCAAAGCCGGGGGCGATTGCGCCGAGGTTTTCCAGCCCGGCCTCGCGCGCGGCGTTGTAGGTGGCGCACTTGACGGCGTCCACGGGGTCCATGCCGCAGGCGATCGCGGCACGCACCACGTCGTTGACGTGGCCCTCGCCGAGGATCTCGTCGGCCTCGCGGTCATCCGTGCAGAAGGTGAGCTGATCGAAATAGCGCACATGCCGCACGCCCTCCCAGATCTCCTTTACGTTCTTCATAATGGAGGATTCGCGCGCGTCGACGTAAACGCCGCATCGCAGCTTTTCGAGCGCCTCCGCGGCGAAGCACGTCTCATGGCAGGTGTTCGGCCCGGCGCAGCGGTAAGCGGAGAGCGCGCGGCCCGAGAGCATCGGCGCGTGGCCCTGCAGGTACAGCCCGGCCTCCTCCGCGGCGTCGAGGATCTCCATCATGCGCGGCGCGCCGCCGATAACGCCGGGGAAATCCATGACCTCCGCCAGACCCACGGCGCGGTCAAGCTGCGCGAGCTCGCGGATCTCCGCCGCCCCGAACGAGGCTCCGCTGCCCTCCAGTCCGGGAGCGGAGGGCACGCAGCTCGGCACGTCGATCAGCTGGCGCATCGGCAGGCCCTCGCCGCACTCGTGCATGTACCGCACGCCCTCCTCGCCGAGGACGTTCGCAATCTCGTGCGGGTCGCAGATTACGGTCGTCGTTCCCTGCGGGATTACCGTTTCCGCGAAATGGCGCGGCGTCATCATCGAGCTCTCAATATGCTCGTGCGAATCGATAAAGCCGGGCAGCAGATAGCTGCCCGCGGCGTCGATCACCGTCTGCGCCGGAGCCGGATTTTCCCCGGGCCGCGCGGACTCCACATGGACGATGAAGCCGCCGGAGGCGTAAACGTCCGCCGGGTAAATTTCGCCCGTGAGCACGTTGACAAGTTTTGCGTTTCGGATCAGAAGCTCGCTCGGTTCCTCCCCCAGCGCCGCGCGGAGCAGCGCCTTCCTGTTCTGCGGTCGAATTTTCATTCCGCTTTCTCCTTTCCTGCTGCGTTTTGCATGTTTCCTGCTGCGTTTGCATTTCCCCGCGTGCGGCGGAGTTTCTTTTATTCATTATACACGATTGCGGCCCGATCTCCTACAGAAATTTGGAAATTCTGCGTTTTGCGAAAGCAAATGACAGCGCCGGACGGCTGGGTATAAATTCCTCGCGGCGGCAGATACTATCTCTCAGGCAAGGCGCGGACGGAAAAAGCCGCCCGGACCGGCTGCAAAAACAAAGCAAACAGTCTGATGGAGGAATTTTCATATGAAAGCAACGGGTATTGTGAGAAGAATCGACGACCTCGGCCGCGTGGTCATCCCGAAGGAGATCCGCCGCACGCTGCGGATCCGCGAGGGCGATCCGCTGGAAATTTTCACCGACGCGCAGGGAGGCGTGATTTTCCGGAAATACTCTCCGGTAGGAGAGCTTTCCACGTTTGCCTCCCAGTATGCGGAGGTGCTGAGCAAAACGGCAAACCTGCCGACGCTCGTCTGCGACCGCGACCACGTCGTGGCGGCGGCGGGCGTGTCGAGAAGGGAATACCTTGAGCGGCGCGTTTCCTCGGAGCTCGAGGAATATATGCAGGGGCGGCACAGCTTCGTCAGCAGCGGCGGCGCGCATCTGTGCCCCGTGGAGGGCGTGAGCCGCACGGCCTCGATTGTGTGCCCGATCATCGCGGAGAGCGACGTGACCGGCGCCGTCGTCGTGCTCCAGCCCGAGAGTGGCACCGTCCCCGGCGAGACGGAGACGAAGCTCGCGCAGGTGGCGGCCAGCTTCCTCGGCCGGCAGATGGAGAGCTGAGTCGGAAAGCGCGGCCCCCGCGCCGCGGGCGCTTCGTTCCGGCCGGGCGTATGGAGCGGGGAGCGGACAGGAATCGCCGTGCGGGCCTCCGTCCTCCCCGATTTCCACAAATCCGGCGCGAAAACGGCGCCGGATTTGGCGGGCCGGACGCGGATCGCCCTTGATCTTTCGCGGTTTGTGTGTTAGAATACTCATGTTGATATGGTGGAATGATGAAAGAGTGGGGCGACCCGCTCTTTTGTTTGTATTACACGCTTTAAAGAGGTGACGAAGCTTTGGCTGAGAAGAAAAAGGGCGGAAATACCGCCGCGATTGTCCGGCAGCTGGCCGCGCCGATCGCGGAAAGCCTCGGCTACATTCTGTGGGACGTCCGCTTTGTCAAGGAGGGCGCGGACTGGTTTTTGCGCATCTTCATTGACAAGCCCGGCGGCGTCGGGATCGACGACTGCGTCGCGATGACGCGCGCGGTGAACGACCCGCTCGACGAGCTTGACCCCATCGCGCAGGAATACTGCCTCGAGGTCTGCTCCCCGGGGCTCGGGCGCGAGCTGACACGGCCGGAGCACTTCGCCGCCTTTGTGGGCGCGAGGGTGCTCGCGCGGCTGATCCGCCCCCTGCCGGACGGCAGGAGGGAACTGCGCGGGACGCTCCTTGGCTATGAGGAAAATACGATTGCGTTGGACGCGGGAGGCGCTGAGCCGGTGCTGCTCGAGCGCGCGGCCGTGTCGAAGGTTCGTCTGCTCGACGACGAGGACATCGATGGAGGGAACGAGTAACATGGCAGCGAGAACGAAAAAGAAGAACGAGAAGCCCGACAACAAAAACGAAATTTTTGAGGCGCTTCAGCTTCTCGAGAAGGAGCGCGGCATCCCGGTCGACTTCATGCTCGAGAAAATCAAGAAGGCGATCCTCACCGCGTGCAAGAACAGCTACGACAACGAGGACGCCGTGATCGACCTCAACCCGGACACCGGCATGTTTGAGGTGCGTCTGAAGATGATCGCCGTCGACGACGTGTGGGAGCCCGGCAAGGAAGTCCTCATCGAGAAGGCGAGAAAGATCGACCCGACGGTCGAGGTCGGCGACGACGTGTACGTTACGATGAACACGAAGGAGTTCGGCCGCATCGCGGCGCAGACCGCGCGCAACATCATCCGGCAGGGCATCCGCGACGGCGAGCGCGGCCAGATGATGCAGGAATTCCAGAGCAAGAATCAGGAGCTTGTCAGCGCGCTTGTCGAGCGCATTGACCCGCGCACCGGCGCCGCCACGCTGCGCATCGGCAAGGCCGAGGCCGTGCTGCCGCGCTCCGAGCAGGTGGGCAGCGAGGTGCTCGAGGAGGGCAAGCACATCCGTGTGTACGTCGTGGACGTGCGCGAGACGGAGCGCGGGCCGCGCGCCGTGATTTCCCGCACGCACCCCGACCTCGTCAAGCGCCTGTTTGAGACGGAGGTGCCCGAGATCTACGACGGTACGGTCGAGATCAAGGCCGTCTCCCGCGAGGCCGGCTCCCGCACGAAGCTGGCCGTGATCAGCCACAACCCCGATGTCGACGCGATCGGCGCGTGCATCGGCGCGCGCGGCAGCCGCGTTTCGAGCATCGTGGAGGAGCTCGGCGGCGAGAAGATTGATATTGTGGAGTACAACGACGACCCGGCGAAGTTCATCGCCTCCGCGCTCTCCCCGGCGAACGTGCTCAACGTCGCCGTGGCGGCGGACGGCTCGCGCTCCTGCCGCGTCACCGTGCCGGACAGCCAGCTGTCGCTTGCCATCGGCAACAAGGGCCAGAACGCCCGCCTTGCCGCGAAGCTGACCGGCTGGAAGATTGATATTAAGCCGGAAAGCGGCTTCTACGGCGAGGAAGAACCGGAAGAGCCCTCCGCGCAGGAGGCTCAGGAGGCGGAAACGGCTCCCGAGGCCCCGGAGACGGAAACGGTTTCCGCAGAGGCTCCCGCCGGAGACGCCTGAGCATCAAAGGAGAGAGGGGGGCGCGTATGCACCAGAAGAAAATCCCGATGAGAATGTGCACCGGCTGCGGCGAGATGAAGCCGAAGCGAGAGCTGGTGCGTGTCGTCAAATCCCCGGAGGGGGAGGTCTCCCTGGATCTGACCGGCAAAAAGCCGGGGCGGGGAGCGTATGTGTGCCGGAGCGCGGACTGCCTCAGGGCGGCGCGCAAGGCGCGGCGCTTCGAGCGGGCGTTTTCCTGCCGGATTCCCGACGAGGTCTATGACCGCATGGAGGAGGAATTGAGCCGGAATGAATGAGAAGGAGAGGCTTCTGTCCTTCCTTGGCATTGCCAGAAAGGCGCAGAGGCTTTCCATGGGCGCCGACGCCGCGAAGGAATCCCTGCAGAAGGGAAAGGCGAGGCTCGTCCTGCTCGCGGGGGATTTGTCCCCCCGGTCGGAGCGGAACGCGCGCGCCGCGGCGGAGGAATACAGGACGCCGGCGCTTTCCGCCGGTGTGTCAATGGACGAAATCGCCTGCGCGGTGGGGAAACGGACCGGAATCCTTGCCGTGAACGACGCCGGTTTCGCCGACAAGCTGAGGGCGATGCTGGAGAACGCAGCGCCGCAAGGCACGACTGAGGAGGTTGATTCTATTGATGTTTAAATACAGAGTCCACGAGGTCGCCAAGGACCTGAACGTCCCGAACAAGGAGGTCCTTGACGCCCTGCAGAAGTACTGCGGGGACGGCAAAAAGCATATGACCGCCCTGACGGAGGAGGAGCTTGACGTCGTCTTCGAGAGCTTCACGCAGAGCCATGCGGCCCGCAGCTTCGACGAGTACTTTGCCTCCGGCAGCGAGCCGAAGGTGACGGTGACCGTCGAGGCCGAGCCGTCTGCTCCGGCTGCCGCTCCGGCCGCCCAGGCCCCGGCGCAGGAGCCCGCCCGTCCGGCTGCTCCCGCCCAGCGCCCCGCGGCGCAGAACGACCGCCCGCAGCGTCCCGCCGCGCAGAACGATCGCGGGGGCGACCGGCGTCCGAACGACCGCGGCGACCGCCGCAGCGACCGTCCGAACGGACAGAATGGACAGAACGGACATAACGGCGCCAATAACGGCAATCATAACGATCGCCGGCAGAACGACCGCCGCGGCGACCGTCCGAACGATCGCCAGCGCCAGCCCCAGCAGGCCCAGAACGGACAGCAGCGCCAGTCTCAGCAGGCTGCCCGCCCGGCGGCTCAGCAGCCGGCGGCGAAAGCGGCCGCTCCCGCCCAGCAGCCCGCGCGTCCCGCCGCGCCGCAGCAGCAGAACGACCGTACGGACAACGTGGTGCGCCGCAGCGAGGGCCGCATCGTCGACACGCGCGCGTCCCATGTCGAGCTGGAGAAGTACAACGAGAAGTATGACCGCCTTGCTTCCGAAAAGATGAAGGTGGACAACACCGTGCAGAAGCAGAAGCTCACGCAGCGCAGCAGCCAGTACCGCGGTAAGCCGAAGGGATCCCGCAAGGAGACCGAGGCCGAGCGCATGCGCCGCATCGCGCTGGAGAGAAAGCAGAAGCACATGACCATTCAGGTGCCGGACGAGATCACCGTCGGCGAGCTGGCCCTGCGCCTGAAGGCGACGGCGGCGGAGGTCATCAAGAAGCTGATGGGCCTCGGCGTGTTCGCCGCGATCAACGACGTGATCGACTTCGACACCGCCTCCCTCGTCGCGATGGAATTCCACGCGAAGGTGGAGAAGGAGGTCGTCGTCACCATCGAGGAGCGGATCATCGACGACAGCGAGGACGACGACGCCAACCTCGTGCCGCGCGCCCCGGTCGTGGTCGTCATGGGCCACGTCGACCACGGCAAGACGTCGCTGCTCGACCGCATCCGCAACGCGCACGTCACGGCCACCGAGGCC
>ERZ1673738.4334-NODE-4334-length-14286-cov-10.614433_pt1 | contig 14286 bp, 7 predicted proteins | sample MGYA00580198_ERZ1673738 | MGnify/ENA primary metagenome ERZ1673738 (study PRJEB41218, sample SAMN15661784) | gut metagenome | host: Homo sapiens | place: Canada: London | collected 2015-08-20/2019-03-30 | study: EMG produced TPA metagenomics assembly of... | reverse complement strand
CCAGCGGGCCGTGCCGTATTCCGCGCCATGCCGGTATTTCTTCCGGTTTTTGGCCTTGCAGTAGAGCGTCAGCCTTACCAGTCCCGCCGCAGCCGCGCCGGTCAGCAGATCGAACGGGTGCAGGCTGGGAAGCGGGTTTTGAAACGCCGCACCCAGCACAGCGAATACGCCCAGCAGCCGATCCAGCACATCCGCGCCGGAGGTCATGCGGTAGGCTTGCCCCAGCTTGGTGGCCAGCAGCGCAATGGCGATATAAGGCAGTAGGGCCTTGAGCGTTCGCGCGTCCAGCCTGGGAAGCTTGATGACGAAGTGCTTCTGCGCTTTTTTCATCGCTCGGCCTCCCGGTGCTTATTTCGGGTAAGTGCCTTGGCCATATCCTGGATCATATCCCGAAGCTGCGTCAGCTGGCGGCGGATCGACGGCTTCTCTTTGCCCCGGCGCTGGACGACCTTGCCGGAATACTCCGCAAAGGCAGCGGTCAGTGCATCCGCGTCTCTGGACTTGAAAAACACCAGGTAGCGGGGCGGCTGGCTGGACACATCCTTTTTCAGCGCGAAGTCCACGCCGTATTTTCGGGCCACGCGCTCAAAGCTTTTGATGTTGCCGTCTGTCACCTCAATATTGGATACGCCCGCGCCTTGCCGGACAAGCTGCTTTACGCTCTGCTTACCGTGGTAGATCCTCGGGTTCTTCTGGCTTTTTTCCATCTCAGCCAAAGCCTTGCGCAGTGCCGCTTTCAGCAGATCTGCGGTCAGCTTTCCGGCCTTGATGCTGATCGCTACGGCCTTTCTCTCCATTTCTTCCTGCATGGATGACGACCTCCTTTCCGGCAGGTGAAGAGTGGAAAGAGGATAATACTAAGGCGGAATCACCAGCCGGTGCAGCAGCGTCAGCAGCTTCCAGCTGGCCCACTCAGCGGGCGTCCGCATGGCCCTGGCTCCTGATCTTCAGGATGCCGTCCAGTGTTGTGGCCGTGATGCTCAGACGCTGGGCCACCGCAATGTCGTTTTTTACGTTTTCGTCCACCGTATCGCCGCAGACGATCAAGACATGGCTGCGGCGCAGCAGCTCACGGCCCATGTCGATGCCGTCCTTGTGCTCGGCGGGAACGCTGTCATTCAGAAAATGGGGCAGGTACAGCAGCGGGCAAATGGGGGTGAAGCCCGCCTCATAGACCTTGCGGCAATAGACCGCCGCCTGGTCGCTGTCCTCAAACTCCCGGCCGCTCCAGGCGGCGGAAATATAGGCAAAAGGCTTTTTCACGGGGATGCTCCTTTCTCCGGCTGTTTGCCGGTCGCGGAAACGGCCCCGTGTCAGGAATAAAGCGAACGCGCACCGTGCGCGTTTTGACACAGTGCCGTTCTCATGTATGATTTTGTGATGGATGGCCGCTACCCGCTGCCGTACAGGTCATGGCTGACCAGCGCGGTATAGTGGCTGTTCATGGATGTTGGCGCATTGTAGAGCGCCGTGAGAAGATACGCGCGGATGTTCCGCACCTTCGTGGTGTTTTCCCGCAGGCTGTCCATCACATAGACGATGTGCTCGTTGTTCAGCTTCAGCAGGCGGCCTTTAACCGCCTCGGCCGGAAAGTCCTCACCGCCGATGCGGATCGTTTTCCGGCTGGTGCAGACCGTATCTGTCAGCAGCGCCAGAATTTCTTCGACCTGTTCCTCGTCGTATGGATAGCGGCTGCGGAGAATGTCGTACTCGATATTCTCCTTCAAAATTTCCTGATACGCCCGTATCGTATCCATCCTATCAGCCGCCGAGGGCGGCTTTTCCGCTGGCGGTCTCTGCGCCGGGTGGATAGATGGATCAGTATCACTCTTCTCAGTATTACTAATATCAGTATTGATTGCGTCCGTTTTCCGGAAGTCTTGACTTCCGGTTTCGGGAAGTGCAGACTTCCGCTTTTCGGAAGTCAAGACTTCCGCCTTCCGTACAAAGTTTTTAACGTAGATTTTAGTGGGCCGTCCCTGTCCCTGCTTCTTTCGCTCGATCAGCCCAACTTTGTCTAACTCGGTAAACAGGGCCACGGCCTTGGTGTGGCCACAGCCCATTGCCGTCATGGCTTCATCCAGCGTGAAGTAGATAAATACCCGGCCCTCTTCATCCAGCCAGCCGCTGCGCATGGACAGCCCCATACGATCCAGCATCAGACCATACAGGATTTTCGCGTCGCTGCTGGTCTGACGGAAGCCGGGGGCGGTGAACAGCACCTTGGGTATCCGGTAAAAGGTGTACTGTTCCGCTTCCACGCCATAATAGTAATCCAGCGCACCCGCACCGGCCATGGTTTTGCCTCCCTTCTGACAGACGCCAGCCGGTCTTGGGCATGAAAAAAGGACACCGTTTCAAAAGCAGTGTCCTTTTTCGCTTATTCTGTTGTAAAACCCTCGCCCTTATGGCCGTCTATCTGTTTTTTCGTTGCTTCCTCGGCTGGTATCGGGTAAGGCGCAGCAGGAGTTGTCTGAGCAGGAGTACCAGCGGCTTTTGGGGCTGGAACTGGACAAGTACCGCACCGAGGTGGAAAAGGCCGGAAAAAAGGCGCAGGAGGAGAAAGCGCCCTATAACATCCATGCTTTCGGCGGCTATGACGCCAACCGGACGACGGAGGCGGAGCGGCAGTATGCCGCCATGAAGGCCGATCTGAACAAGGCGGAGAGCCTGCAATACGACGTGAAGGGCCGCGAGGCGCTGGACAAGCTGACGGAGGAGCAGACTGCCGCGCTGGAGGTGCTGGCAAGCACAGAGGGTGTTCCGGCCGCCGCGGCGCAGGCTGACTATGACCGAAAGGTTGCTGCGCGGGAGACACTGTTGGCGTCCGGTCTCTCGGAGGACGAGCTTTCCCAGCTGGTGAACTATCAGCGCAATATTCCCAAGCGGGAGAAGAATGCGGAGCGGTACGCCAAGGTACAGGAGATGGCGCGGAATGAGGGCGAGAAGTCGCCTATTGGCGGCACGTTGCTGTCCGTCCCTGCCAACCTTCTGAGCGGCATTGGCACGGTATACACGGCGGTGGAAAAGCTTCGGAATCCCGATACCCCGGCGGACTACCATTCCCCGGCCATGCTGCCCTATGCCTACGCCAGCGGTGTGCGGGGCGAGGTGACGAAAAACCTCCAGTATGACCACGGCGATGTGGCCGCGTTTGCATATGGTGTGGGTACGTCCATGCTGGACAGCGCGGCCACGGCGGCACTGGCGGCGCTGGGCGTTCCGCCTGCTGCCGCTTCGGCCACGCTGGGCGGCGCGGCGGCCACCGACGCGATGGTGGCGGCAAAGGATCGCGGACTGGACGACAGCCACGCCATTGTCACCGGTGTGGCGGCGGGCGTGATGGAAAGCTTCTTTGAGAAGGTAAGTCTGGAAAGCCTGATCCACATGAAGCTGCCCACGGGCACGGCAAAGCAGAAGCTGGCCGGAATGCTGAAAAATGCCGCCATTCAGGGCGGTATCGAGGGCAGCGAGGAGATGTTCACCGACCTTGCCAATTTGTGGTGGGATAAGGTGATCAACGGTGACATGGCCGACGTGGAGCAGCGGATCAATGCCTACATGGCAGGCGGCATGAGCCATCAGGAAGCACAGCAGAAGGTCGTGGGCGAGACGATCAAGGACATTGCGCTGGACTTCGGCGCCGGTGCGCTGGCCGGTGGCATTATGGGCGGCGGCAACATGGCGGTACAGACCGCCGTGCAGCACAGCAATGAGCTGACAGCGGAGCGGTATCGCCAGTTCTTGCAGGAGGCCGGGGTGCAGCTGGATGACCGGCAAAGCGCGGAGGACACGGCCTTGACAGAGGATTCCGACAAGTACGGGGCGCAGGCGGAGGTGTTCCGCAGCACCTATGCCGAGGGGCAGGACGTGGTGCTGTATGATTCGGCGTACCGGATCGCCTATGAGTACGGCAAGGCGGGAGCCAAGGAAGAGGCCGTGATGCAGCAGGAGGATCTGAGCTATCTCAGCGAGACCCAGCGGAAGATCGCCTATATCGCAGGCCGGGAGGCTGCGGCGTGGCAGAACGGGCTGGGCGAGAACGGCGGCAAGGCGTGGGCCGAGGTGCAGAACGCCGACGTGGAGAGCAAGGGCAAGCTGCAAGCGGGTTTTACCGTTCTCTATCAGGCGGGACTGCGGCGGGAATCTGCTGCCAACGTGAAGAGCGAGGCGGCCAGCGCACTGCCCCAGAGCGTGCAGACGGCGGCCTATGAGGCGGGCCTTTCCGACGCGGCGGCCAGTCTTGCCCGTGAAAAGGCGGGGGTGGACTTCGTGAGCAGCGCGGGCAGCGAAAGCGGCCTTGTGGACAACGAACATTCCCGGAAGATGGCCAAGGAGCAGGCCGGTACGGCGGCGCTGCTGAACACGCTGGGCAAGAATCTGGGCGTGCGTATCGAGATGGTGGACACGATCTCCGGCGGCAAGGCCAACGGCGTGTACATCGGAGGTAAGAACCTCATTCAGATCGCCGCCGACGCGGACAACGCCTTCGGCTTTGTGGCAGCCCACGAGGTGACGCACCGCATGCAGGAGCTGGCGCCGGAGGAGTATCGCGCCTACCGTGACCATGCCATGAGTTACCGCGCACGGGAAACCGGCGAGGAGGGCGCGGCGGCGTATGTGGAGCGGTATCGGGCTATGGCCGAGGAAGCGGGCGTGAAGCTGACGCAGGAGGAGGCCATGGACGAGATCGCCGCCGACTTCACCCGCGACATGATGGAAAGCGGCAAGCTATTTGAGGACTTCGCCAAGGAGAACCGCAGCGCCGCCAAGAAGCTGCTGGACGCCCTGAAAGCCTTTATCGCAAAGGTGAAGTCTCTGTTCCACAGCAAGACGGCGCAGGACAGGGCTGCACAGGATGCCTACGGCAAGAGCATGGCCGAACTGGAACAGTGTGTAGCGCTGTGGCAGAAAGCCTATGACGCGGCGGGAAAACAGGCCCAGAAAGCAAAAACCGCCGCCCGTGAGGGCGACGGTGAGGGACGGTATCAGATCAAGAACATCGACGGACGGCTCATGACCGTTATCGACACCCGGAATGATACGCGGGATTTTAAGGCGGCAGAGGCATATTTGAAAACGCTGGTGAACACTGATCATCCGTTTTCCACGATCCTGATGGACGCACAGCCTGTATATGTCGGCAAGGATTTGCCGGGAGAATATCGCAGTTCTGAATACTCAAAGAAATTGCGAAAGGCTATGCGTGAAGTGAAGATGCAGGCGGCCACCAATCTGGATGAGATGCTGCTGCTGGCCGAGAATGGCGAGTGGCGGGAAAATGTGAAGCCCAAGCACGTCAAAGACGCCATGAACGGCTGGTATCGGTATGATACGGAATTTGCCGTTCCTATTCTGGATGCGAAAAAAACCGTAGACCACTATACCGTATACGGTGGGACGCTGCTGATCCGCAATGATGCGGACGGAAAGTCTTATCTCTACGACCTGCTGGATATAGAAAAAAAGAAGGTAATCAGCGCCGCCTCCTTCTCTGCGGAAACGCATTCGGAGGTATTCGCGCCAAAACCTTCTACTGATAGTATATCCGCTTCTGGCGAAAAAGTCAACGGGAAGTTTTCCCTGAAAGCCTATTCGGATGTTGAGAAAAAGCAGCATGTCAAGGACGCAAAAGCATTTTTCGGCAGAACATACAAGTGGGCTGAGACGGGGTACATCACCACAGACGGTGCGCGGCTGGACTTCTCCGGAAAACACGAGGGCGGCCCCGGCGGCTACCGCACCGTGGATCACCGCGACATTCGTGACGCGCTGGGCGACGACTACGGCGGGGACGATTACAGCGGCGCAATGGTGCAGTTCATGGGCGAGGGCAATATCCGTATCAGCCCGGAAAGCGGCGGTATCAACCTGTCTGTTATGCCCACAAAGGCACAGATGGACACTCTGTCCGATTTCATCAGCAAGGAACGCGGCGAGGTCGTTCTTGATCTGGACGATACGAATGGCGTCACCCTGTCCAGCACGGAATATCCCAGAGGTACCCACAGCAGCAAGGTGCTGAACGATATCAAGGCTTTCTTTGAGACGGGCGCTGTGCCGCAGGTGTCGGAGCTGGGCAGGTTCCGGTATCAGCTGAAGAATTTCAGCGAACAGGCGGTTTCTACGGCGCTATACGATGCGTTGAGCGAAAAGGCCACCCGCCAGAACCAGCTGATCCCCGTCAGCGTTATGCCGCGCTATATCAGTGAGAAACTGGGAATCGGTGGCGACATTTATATCCAGCGTGACCACGCCTATGAAAACATGGTCAGCAAGGAGCAGGCCATTCAGGATGGCCGCCCGACGCAGCGCAAGGGCGAGAATGTCCATTTCCATGATTTGGGTGTGGAGAAAATGACGCGGGCCATTATGAGCATCAACGAGCCGACCATGACCATTTCCACAAAGACAAAAGACGGAAATCCGGCGGTCATTATGATGCTGCCGGAATATGGAAACAACAATGCACCGCTGTATGCCGTGCTGAGTTTCTATTCCCGAAAAACGATCTCCCCCGAAAACCGAGAAACACGGCCGCACGTTGTCCTGACCATCGCAGAGCGGAATTTCTTTGAAGAAGGCGGCCGATATGGCTGGGCCGATGTGATTAAGCGCGCCATCAACGAGGGAACGGTTATTGACTTCAACAAAAAAGAGAGAAGCAGCCTGTCAGAGGTAGCCCAGTCAGTAGGACTGGGGGACATAACAGATGCATCCCTCAAGAAGAATTTAGCACAGTTCCAGAAGGAAGTCAAGCAATTCAGAGAAAGTAACAATATTCGCTATCAGCTGAAATCCGCCACGGAGCTGGAGCAGGAAGTGCGGGAGCTGACCAAATACGCCGCATACCGGCAGCGCGGCACGACTGACCGGGAAATCCTGCTGTCGGCGGCGGAGGGGTCTGCCAAAACCGAATGGGAGCGCAAGCGCCTTGCCGAGTACCGGGACGCGGTGGGACGGCTGGAGGGCTATGAAGCCCGCCTGTCGGCCAACCGGGCGGAACTGACGGGACTTTCCCTCGCTGATGGGAAGAAAAACGCCAAGCGGATTTCGTATCTGGAGGACGAGATCACCAAGGACACCAACCGCGTGGCCATTGTGGAAAACAAGCTGAAAGACCTTGAAGGCAACCGCAGCCTGCAAGAGCTGCTGGGGCGGGAACGGGCCATGCTCCAGCAGCAGGAGCGCACCTATCTGGGCAAGGTGGAGGAGCTTCTGGGCGGATATCGCGGTCTGTACGGCACGATGCGCAAGGGCGAAAAGGCGGCGCGGGACATTCAGCTGCCCAAGAAGAGCAGCGAGAATGAAAAAATCTCTCAGACGGTGCGGACGATACTGGAAGCCAAGGCCACGCCGGAGGAGATGGTGCCGGATATCGAGACGCTGGCGCTGGAGGGCAAGTACTCCTATGAGGTGTATTCCGACAAGGCGGCCATTGCCGACGCCAGCCGCACGATCAAGCGTGTGGGCTGGGCGCAGGCGCTGACTGACTGGAAGTCGGCCATGAAAGCCGGCAACGTGTCCAAGAAGAACACGGCCATGGGCTGGGCGCTCTATAACAACGCGGCCAACAGCGGCGACACGGAGACGGCGCTGGACGTGCTTTCCGACATGGTGCAGCACCAGCGGAGCGCGGCGCAGGCTTTGCAGGCCACCCGGATTCTGAAGCAGCTGTCGCCGGAGACGCAGCTTTATCAGGCACAGCGCAGCATTGCGAACCTGCAAACACAGTTGAACGAGGAATACGGCGACGACAAGGCCCCGAAGCTGAAGATCGACCAGACGCTGGCGGAGCAGTTCATGAAAGCCGCCGATCAGGCGGAGCGGGACGCGGTGCTGGCAAACATCTACCGGGATATCGGCAAGCAGATGCCCTCCCGCTTCAAGGACAAATGGAACGCATGGCGGTATCTGGCCATGCTGGGCAATGTCCGCACCCATGTACGGAACGTGGTGGGCAACGCCGGATTTGTTCCGGTGGTGGCAGCCAAGAACGTGGTGGCGACGGGCATTGAAAAGGCGGTATACCGGCTGTCCGGCGGGAAGATGGAACGTAGCAAGGAATTTGTGACCGGCAAGGGCGGCAAGGCGCTGCTGCAAGCGGCGGCGCAGGATTACGCCAAGGTGGCGGACGTGGCTATGGGCGGCGGCAAGTACAGTGATTTTGCCAACGCCAACAAGACGCTTGAGACGCAGCACTTCATTGGCCAGATCACCAAGAGGGCGAACCGTCCCCCTGTGACAACCTACTCTGGCATTGCAGTTCTGACATTGATACAGCTTTTCGCCCTTCAGACCCAGCCGCACGGCAGAATCGCCGTAGACGCTTTCTGCCGGCACAAGGCGGACAATACCGCCGCAGTATCGGCAAATATGGGGTATCTCCAACCGCACGCCCCCTTACGCAGCCCTTGCGGCTTTTTTGCGAGCCGACTTTGCTTTCGACGCGGTCATGCGGAGCTGTGTCTGCATATAGAACGCATCCTCCGTGGAGAGCGTCAGCATTCCCGTCTGGGCGATGCCCAGCGTAACGGTGCCGCGCAGTGCCCGCAGGCAGCGTTCCAGCCGATCCACCGCAAAGCAGTAGTCACCGGCAGGTTGTCCCGTCAGAGGAATGACCGTCAATGCCGCGTTGGAGGAACCGACCTCACCGGTGCAGCGAAGGGTCAGCCGATTCCCGTCAAAGTTCAGGATCGTTCTGTTGTCCATGCACGCGGCAGTGGCCACCTGCAATGTGCGGCGCAGTTCCTCGGAATCGCTCAGCACCGTAAATGTGTTTTGTGTCCCCGCAATGAGACTGTCTGTGTCCACATAGCTGCCGTGCATGAGCCGTGCGGCAAACTGAAAACCCTCTTTCACAAAGACGAGCTGCCTGTCAGCCATGCCAACGGAAAATGTGTCCTTTTCCTCGCAGAGCTGGGCCAGCTTTTCCAGATTGGCAGCAGGGATAAGAAACGTCTGGTCACCGGTACATTGCTTATCTCCCTTTGCGGAAACAATGCAGACGCCATCGCTGCCAACGGCACGCAGGCCATCAGAAGTCAGGCGGAGGTTTACGCAGCGCAGCAAGGGCATATTGCTGTTGTTCGGGTCTGTGGCAAATGCCGCACGGCGTACCATGGACGGAACACCGCTGAGCTTCACCATGCTTTCAGGAGCAGTGATGTTCATGCGTGGGAAACCTTTGCCGCTGGCTGTTGGTACCTGATAGTACGCATGGTCACTGGATAGTGCCAGCGTATCCTTGTCTCCCTTGCAGCACTCCACCGTATTCCCCGGAAGATTGGCGAGCATGGCGGAGAACAGCTTGGCATCAATGGCGAATGTGGTATCACCGCCCTCATAGGCCAGCAGCGGCACGTCCTGCCGCAGCGTCACCTCCATATTGGTGGCGGTCATGTGCAGGGAGCGCATCCCTGTGTCGATCTCCAGCAACGCACACTTCAGCACCTCCAACGGTGATGCGGACGGTGCCAGCTGTGCGGCACGTTTGGCGGCAGTCAGAAATGCCGCCCTTTCAATGGTAAAATTCAAAAATATTCCTCCTTTACGCGGCAGCATCGAACATACTGAGCTGGTCCTCCAGTTCGGTGTGTTTCGGTTTCCTGCCGGTTCTTGATGTTTGCAGCAGACCATCATAGAGCGCCTGCCGCGCTGCGGTATCTGCGGCACGGACACTTTCGGGCTGCGGTACTTCGACCACCCTTTCCTCTTGAATAGTGACCGGCTCCGGAAGCTGCTTTACTGCGCGGTGCGGGTTGATAATAGCCATCTTCTTGAAGGTGGCGGCAATATCCTCCACATTGTCCTTGATGCCCAGCATCAGCTCCTTTGCCATCTGCGAGGTCATGTCCTGCACATCGCTCATGGCTGCCAGTCCTTCCTCGGAGAAAGTCCCCTCGATCAGCCCGGCCACAGCCAGCTTAGAGGCCATCAGCTTCATCGCCTTCGCCTGCATGGTGTCGGCGTAGTAGAGCATATAGACCTCGACTCTCGGTGCTGTCTGGTTGATGCGCCATGACCGGCGCGACGCCTGCCGCAAGGTGAACAGGTTATAGCCCATGGAGTAGAAGATCAATGTCGTAAAGGCGTTCAGGTCAAGGCCGGTCTCCACACATTTGGGGTTGGTGATAATGACCTGTGTGCCTGCGGACAGTCTCTTACTGAGCCAATCCTCCCGCTTTTCCGGGACGATCTGTGTGCTCAGGATCTCCGTTCGGATACCTTCCTCACGCAGCAGTCCCAGCAGCTTTCGCTGGGTATCTGTCCGTGTCCAGCTGGTGTAGATCATTACCCTCTCGCCTGCGGCGATCTTGGCCCGCACGATCTCCAGCACCTTCTCCTCTTTCGGGAGGACGGTCTGGAAGTCTGCCATGTCCTCCGGCTTCACGATGGTACAGCCGCTGATGGGGTGGATGATCTCCGGCTGGTCATAGGGCTGATCCGGATACACCGTCAGCAGATTGAGATAGGCGGACAAGATCTTATTGGCCGCCTTACGGTCATTTCTCAGGACTGACGTCAGTTCCCGTTCCACTTCTTTGTATGCCTCTTCGATTGGCTTCGGCATCGTCAGTGGTATGGGAATTTCCTCGTAATCAGGAAGATCCTTGCCCATATCGGACAGCGACAGGAATGCCGTACACTCCAGCAAGAAGCGGGAGAATACCAGCGGAGAAACACCGGGGAGCTGCCGTGAGCGTTTTTTGCTTTTGGCACTGCGGCGGTTGGAGTTATAGTCCGCGTCGGTGATCTCATAGGTGTTTTCCACTACGCCGTATTCCGCATCGAACCGGGAAGGCACATCGTGGGACTTTCCATCCTTCTGCATCAGTCCGGGGACGATACGGTACAGAAGGTGAAAAATACCGGAGCTGTAGCCGTTGATCAGCGTTGCGGTCATGCCGATGAATTTCCGGCAAATGCCGTAAAGCTCCGCCATAGCGTCGCCCTGTCCACTGTCGTTGTTGTACTCATGCAGCTCATCACAGAGAAAGCTGCCGATCCGTCCGCGGTACTTCTTCTTGAGGTAGGTACTCAGCGGAAAACGGCGGTGCGCACCCTTGATGCAATACGGGCGTTCCGGATGCTCCACGAGCTGCCGCAGCTGATCCAGAATGTGTTCGTTTTTCGTGCGGTTGAGGTGCATGGCAGCCTGCGACCGGAACACCCAGCCATACCCGCCGATTTTTATCCACGGCATTTGACGCCGGTCATTGACCGGTGCCCAAAGCGGTGTGCCGCAATGAGGGCATAGGTGGTTTGCCAGATGCTCCTTCTGGAAGAAAAACTGATCCGAAGGTACCATGTATCTTGTGCCGTCGCTGCTGGTCTCCATCTCAATGAGCTCCAGACAGTCCGGGCAGACAAAGCCGCGCTTTCTGCGGCTCCATAGCACGGCGGGATAACGCATATAACCGTCTCTGGCACGTTCTTTACTGAAAACAGCATATACGTTTTTATCCCCGCGCTGGTACAGGTCGAAGAGTCGATCCACGTCGGTGATGCTTTTGACCACCATGCCATAGGTATCCGGCAGTGTTTCTGCGATCTCCCGTACCCACTTGCCTGTGACATGAGAAGGGCACATGACAAGGTTGAAGGATTTGCGGGTTCCGAGTCTTTTTAGTGCGTTCAACGCTCCTGTCGCTGCTGCACTCAGCTTGGTCTTGCCGCTGCCGCATTCCGCCACAATGAGTGCCATTTTTTGTTGGCAAAGCTGCCGTTTGACAGCCTCCGTCACCGCAAGCTGGGCATCATAGAGGGAATAGCCGGCTTTCTCGTGGATATAATCATTGACCTCCAGCACTTCTTCCGAAAGCGGCTCCGATGCCGGATCGAACTTGGGAACGAACTGGCTGCGGATACGATCGGCCACAGTAACGCCAAAGGTATTCAGATAGCTGGTCACGCTGCTTACCTCCGCAAAGCCGTCTGCCGCATCAGGGACAGCACCAGGAATGGTGATATTCCCATCTTTGAGCCCTTGCTCCAGAATGTCTGTTACGTTTTGATCCTCCGGCAGCAGCGTCAACGACCATGCTTCCATGCGCTCAGTGAAGGAAAGCACTTTCATCTGCCGCAGATCGCCGCGGGCAATGAGAGAATCCAGCACATAGTCCTGAAACTCAGGGATCAGCGGTGCGGCGGTTTTCCGGTCTACCTCAGCGAACAGACTCGCACGGTCTCCGGGCGGGCAAAAGATATAACATTTGCGTGGGTTTTCAGGGGCGTCCTCATCGCAGTTGTCGGCAGTATTCTCCTCCGTCTGACTGTCGTCGTTGGCCATCAGGGTCGCAACGGCATATATCCCGTCGTGGGACAGCAGCCGTCGGTAACCTTTGGGCCTGCAATCCAGATATAGGGTTGTATCGTCTTGTTTCAGCTCCACCGACGCGCCGCCGTATATGGCGTCCGATAGAGCCCGAACGACTTCAGGATAGCCGCCGAAGCGAATGGCGCTGATCGTCTGCTGCGCACCGCTGTCGATGATAACGGTATCCGCATAGCCGGTCAGCCGGATCTGAAATTTGGGGTCACTGTAGCTGATTTCCATCAGCTTACTTCTTATGGGTGCCATTCATTTTGAAATCTCCTTTCTTCCGGACAATGAAAAAAGACCGTAACTGCCCTGAATGGCAATTACGGTCTTCTTGATGTCCTATATTTTTACGTACTTCAAGTCTTAGTCAGAACGAAGAAGGGGTCTGACCTCCTTTCTCGCCCGTGCCTGCTCTGCTCCGTCCTTTATGCTTTCACCTAAAGTACAGGTTCATTGTACCGCGGTGAAAGCAGAGCGTACAGGTGGAAACCGGGTATCACAACGAAGCCTCTCGTCGCCGCGAAGGATTTTCGTCGATTTGTCTTTCATATCCACTGTGGACTGAACCAATGTGCTCAACAACTCCTATTCCATTGAAAGGTTTTCGGATTTACTCGCGAACATTTCAGCAAAGCAGGTCTATTTTGAAAAAAGCACTCACTGCGCTTGGCTTATCGCAGCGTGGGGGCAGTTCTTTCGCAACACACCACATACCGCTGCCGCCCGCCGCTGGCGTAGGGATGGCAGGTCAGCAGCGTCAGCAGGTCGCGTCCTTGCTGGATTTTGATCTTGTCCACCTCATGGGGCTGGATGATCTGAATGTCAGCCACCGTGTAGGTCAGCGTTTCCCACAAATTCGCCAACGTAACGGTATCGCCCATCTGCAAGCGGTCAATATGCCGAAAGTAATCCGCGCCGCGCCAGCCCCGGTGTCCGGCAATGACGCAGTTGGTGTTATCCCCACCGATGGGTGCGGAGGTGTTGCCCAGCACTGCTGCGCCTGCGGCGAGGTGAGCGTCGGATGCACCCAGATAGACCGGCATGGTAAGCTCCATAGCGGGTACCTCCAACACACCGATGATCTCATCGGCAATGCCATAGGCGGTCAGATCAGCGGCAGGCTCTTCGCAGGCTTCAAGGTCGGTGAGGTTGCACTGCTTTTCCGCGTAAAGCTGCCGGTTGTACTCCTGTAGAGCCGCCAGCAGATCGGGGTATTGCTGCTCTGGCTCATTACGCTCGGCTAAAAACTCCTGCACAGCAGTTGCGGCACTGCTTTGGAGTCTGTTCCCCGTGACCACCGGCCACAGCATCACACATATGCCCGCCACGGCCAACAGTACCGCCAGTACAAGGGATGTCTTACGCATGGCGTTTTCTCCTCATCAAGAAGTAACCGCCGCCGACCACCGCCACTACGCCAAGACCGATGCCCAAACCAGTGAGGTAGTGCCGCATCCACGAGGATTCCGCTGGTTTTTCCACGGCGGCAGCGGTTGCCTGTTCGGGGGTGTACGGAATGCGGTGGCCTCGCACCAGCAATCGGTGGGTATTGACCCCGAACGGTGTGCAGGTCACCAGTGTTACAAATTCCTTGCCCTCCTCGATTTGCAGCAGGCTGGTATCCGTGGGCAGTACAGTAGCGATATTGTCCACCTGATATGCCAGCACCTCTCCCAGCACATGGATGTAGAACACATCGCCCTCTGTAAGCTGGTCAATGTCCGAAAACAGCTTGGAACTCGCCATGCCGCTGTGAGCCGACAGCACCGCATGGGTGCTGCTGCCGCCCACCGGCAGAGATGTGCCGACCACATGACCCACGGCACGCTCCAGCGTGTCCGCGTCCGTGCCGTGCTGCACCGGCAAGTATACGTTGATCTTGGGAATGTCGATGTAGCACATGACGCCTCCCACCGTGAGTTGTTCCGCATACGGCAAGGGAGGGGCAGAAGCCCCTCCCT
>ERZ1673738.4315-NODE-4315-length-14355-cov-13.038601_pt1 | contig 14355 bp, 13 predicted proteins | sample MGYA00580198_ERZ1673738 | MGnify/ENA primary metagenome ERZ1673738 (study PRJEB41218, sample SAMN15661784) | gut metagenome | host: Homo sapiens | place: Canada: London | collected 2015-08-20/2019-03-30 | study: EMG produced TPA metagenomics assembly of... | reverse complement strand
GAACGCCTATCAGCCAGAGGAAAAAACGATAAAGAAAAACCGCTGTTGCATGGTTGGGATGCCTTCCATGTAGCAGCGGTTCTTACTGTGGTTATTATTTCATTCGTTTTCTTAATATCCGGCGATAATTTGTTTCTCCCTTTGGTGCGTCCTGTATAATTTCCAACACACCATCTTCAAGCATTTTATCAATGCGATTGGAAATCCATACATCACTAATTCCAAGTTGATATTTTCCTAAAACATTACCTATGACAATAGCCATTTTGAATTGCTCTGGCTGTTCCGCAATTTCACGAAGAATGAAACTATCATATATATCTTCTGAAACGCTTTGCAATTTACCATTTAACATTGCACGCAAAGGTGCATTTTCATTTTGAAGTTGATTCCATTTCATAGCGCAAGCTGAAAGAAATACAGGCTCAGCTTTCTCTTGTAGAGTTATATAATTTCCCCATTCGCCAGGAGACACCTCACCCCATGATATTTTAGATGTCATAGCATTTTCTTTTCCATATTCCCATGTAGGTAATTTAACCAAATAAATTGTTGTCTGACAGTTTAATGGTCGAAGTTGTTTCATAAGCCAGTACATACCGCAAAGTTCATCCGGATTATAGCTATACCAAATGCGAACTTCTTCCCCAGCTACATATCGTTCAATAACTGAGGACAATGTAGTTTTAATTTTCTGTATTTTTTCTTCAACCTGATAATCTAAATCCTCTACAAAGCAGACAGACAGCATTTTCTTGAAAACATTTTTCCGCTGTTCGCCAATTCCATTATCAGAAATATCTCCCACACTAAGAGCCATATCAAAACAATAAACATCACTGCTCTTGCCTCCCAATGGAATAGCATTTTCCCAAGCAATACATTCTTGTTCTTGTGCTTGAAGTTGTGCTTCTTTCATTTCATTTGAAGATGGAACACTCCCGTTTTCGTGCCTTATAAATACCGAAATTGCACTTCCTCTATATTTTCCCCTGCCGTAAGTTTGGGCAATTTTCAAACTTCCACAGGCACTCTCACTAAATACAATTTCAACCATCTGATATACCTCCGATTTAATTGCTCCTGTTTATGAATAAATCATCTCATGCAAAACAATTTCTTCTGCCCGGTTATGGATGTTATTACATCGTTGTACCCATTCCATTTGACAGGTACGCTTTAATTCCTCTGTCACGCCCTCGGTAGCTTTCATCTGTTCCATGATAGTGTCTAACCGTTCCTGTGCCTGTTCGTTCAGGTCTGCAAGATATGTCCACAATTCTCCGGTCAGTATCAATGTATTCAATCTGGCTGGGTGGACTTCTCTTAAATATTCCCGGTGCATCCGTCCGTACTTTCCGATAGGGCGGTGTTCCTCCGGCAGTTTCAAGTCCGGGATGTAGTAATCTCCAACAAGGATATAATCAATTCCGTTTTCCGTTATTCTTGGTTTCAATTCGCTCATGTTTTAATCTCCTCATTCTGGCTCATTTTTTTGCAAGTCTGGCTCTCCAGAAATATTGGTAAATCTTTGGTAAATTTGAGACTGAAGCACAAAAAACGCTTAAAAACAGGGCTTATGAGACGATTTGAGACTTTTCATCATGCCCGGTAAATCCTGCCGTGGCACAAAAAAATTATCTTTGTCATTCCTTACACATCCCTCCACAAGTCTTTACAATGCGATACATCGCATTATTTTTCAACATCAGTTCTGCGTGCTTTTCACGCGTCTCTACGCTGCTCTCCATAACTTTTCAGCAAAATGGTGTAGTAATGGTGTACCAAACCGTGCTATATCAACCTGACATTATTCGCTCCTGCCGGTCAGACGACCCCGGAAAATCGACCAGTTTCGCCATCTGTTCCGCAGCGTGGTCATAGCTTGCATTGGTATAGACATTCAGCGTGATGCTTGCATCGGAGTGCCCCATCACATACTGCAACGCCTTGATATCCATCCCCGCATTTGCCATGTTGGTGCAGAAGGTATGCCGGAACACATGAGGCGTGATGTGCGGCAGCGGAGCATCCGGGTACAGCTTGCGATACTTTTTCATCGCCCAACGCATCTCGTTCTCGATGTGCAATGCCACTTTCGGGTGATTGTTTTTATCCAACAGCAGAAACCCACTGTAGCCATCAATGATGACCTCATTCTTCAGCCGTTTGCGGTTTGCAAGCAGGTTCTGCAAGCTCTGGAACACGTCCTCCGTCATCGGGATAAACCGGCGGCCACACTCTGTCTTGGTTTTCTCAACGTAGTATTTGCCGCCGCTCTCCCGGATCAGCTGATGATCCACACGGATCCTGCGGTTTTGAAAATCCAGATCCTGCAGGGTCAGACCGCAGAATTCGCTGACACGCATTCCGGTTCCCAGCAGCACTACAAATTCATCGTAGTACTTGGCGTAGCTCTTGTCCTCTCGGATGAAATTCATCCAAACCTTCTGCTGTTTCTCGGTCATTGAAATGCGTTTCTGCGAATCGTTGACCACCACATCCGTCAGCTTAAAATCAAACGGGTTGCGCCGTACAACTTCCTCGTTATAGGCCATCTGAAAAGCCGGTTTTACAACACCCCGGATACTGGTCAGGGTGCTGTACCCCTTTCCTTCCTTTTGCAGTTTGATCATCCAACGCTGTGCATCGGACACCTTGATATCCCGGATCTTTCGTGCCCCGAATGGTTCTTTTTGTACGATGTTCATCACAAAGCCGTACCCGACCTTCGTGTTATAGCGGACACCGCACTTCAGCGAAAGATAGCGTTGCAGCAGTTCGTATACCGTAATTTCGCCACCTGCATAGTCGAGACCGTCTTCAAGGCTTCTCTGCAGTTCATCCTCTTTTTCACGCAAGATTTTAAGATCCGACGCATAGATACACTTTCGGTTTCCCAAAGCATCCGTGTAGCGATATTGATAGATCAGGTCTTTTCGCTGGCTCTCTCCTGTCCGAAGAACACGTCCTTTATTGTCTTTTCTTCTTGACATCGTCAAACTCCTTTCCTAAATGGAAAGAGCCTTGATTGACACTTCGCGTTTGCAAGCGCAGCGCCGCAATGAAGTCCCCAGTGGGGACTTTAAGCGACCGAACGGTCTTGCAAATGCAAGATGACGGGGCTTCGCCCCGGCAAGTTCCAGTATACCACATCAAGGCTCACTTGGCACGTCTGATTTTAGATGGAGTAGGCTTTATCGAGATATCCTCCTTGTCAAAAGTGACCCAGAAATGATCCTTGTCCTTCCAAAATGGCTTTAACATGTAAAGGTGGGTTAAATGTCCGCCAGATGAACCCACCAAGCACACTTTTATTTCATCTTTTTTCTTCATCTGACTCTCTCCTCTAAAAAATTTCATTCGTATCGTAATAATGTTTTAAGAACTGCTTGGTATATTTCGGGAAACAGTCCTCGCCGCCCGATGTCAAGTCTTGGACAACTTTTTTCACAAATAAATTTGAAAAAGCGCATAAAAATAAGCCCCACAAGGCTTTCAATCGGTTTTGTGAACCAATTGAGCCTTGTGGGGCTTATCTGCTTCTATATAGTACTTGTCTTATACTGCCTACAACGGCGTGTCCTCTATTACTTTCTTGAACTGCTCTAATAGGAAAAATATGAGCAGTGCTAGCCGAGGAGCGCATTTTTGCAGCCGTTCATCACAAAATCAAACTCGAACACCGCCGCAACGCAGAAGATTTCCGGCAGATACAGCGCACACAGCAGTGTATAGACCGCGCCGAGAGAAAGTCCCGTCATGCCGATTTTCTGAATTGGTGCAAACGGGTTATGCTGCAAAAAAATGCCACAGCTTTTTCCATATAATCCACCGGGATGCGCACCGTCTGTGCAGACGGCGACTCCCACAGGTAGTAACCCAGCGCCAGCACATGGAAGTCTCTATCCCGCAGCGCACGCGCACGCTTTTCCACAAAAGGACGCTTTTTCACCGCTGCCGCCTGTCAGAAGGATGGCTTTATTCGTCGGCTCTGCACTCTAAACGAGCCCCAAAAGCCTTTTCTTTCCAGTATACACCGATATGCCATCATTTTCTCTGTCATGGACCCTCGCCTTTTGCCGTTTATTTCATGGTCAGATCAATAAAACGGGAATGATAGTTTTCCGGTGGAAGTTTTCGGCGAAAAATCTGATACACAGTTTCATCATGCGTTGTGATCACGATCTGCTTCCGACTGTTTTCCAGAATGCTCCGCACCAGATCCGCAAATCCAAGGATATTCATATCGTCGAAATGCCCTACCGGATCGTCGATCACGATCGTATCGATCGGAATATCCACCAGCGAAAGTGCACGACTCAAAAACGAGCTCAATGCGACCGTATTCAATTGTGCCGTACTGAAAAACCACTCCGGCTGATAGCATTCGTTTCCATCTGTCTGTGTAGTGATATACAATTCCGGTTCATTTTTCTCGCTGTTATATCCGACCTCATAACTGACCGTTTTCATGTATGGATGCGGATCGATTTTCTGATAGATCTCGTTGAAAAGTGGTTGCTGGAAAAATTCCTGTAATTTACACAAAAGTTCCTTTTTTTCCGCTTCCAGTGCAGTTCCGGCTTGTTCCAGCGTGCCGTTCCAATTTTCCATTTTCCGTTTCTGCGATTCCAGTTTTGCCTTATTCTCGTTGTATTTCCGAAAGCTTTCTTTTATTTCTTCCGAATGGATCACAGTATTCAAACCTTCGAGCTGTTTGTTTTTTTCATCCTGCTGTTCGATACATCTTTCCCAAGCGTAGCGCAAATCCTCCATCTGCGGATCCTTTTTGCCCACTGCCATTTTGATCTCCACAAAACGATCCTGGTACTCCTGCATCGCTTTTTGTGCTCTTTTTCTTTCTCGTTCCAGAAGTTTTATCGTATGCTGCGAATAGTTTGCAGCCTCCGAAAATCCCTGCAACTTCTTTTCCAAATTTTCGATTCGCCAGTTGCTTATTTCTACTTCGCTGGTCAGTTCGCTTTCCCGCACATCAAAATTAAAATTCAGCGGTCGGCTCTGCTGATAGGCAATGCCCTTTTCCCAAAGCGGATCATTTGGGATCGTTTCCATATATTTTTCCAATTTGGCACGCACAGCTTCCGATTTCCGCTTTTTCGCCTGTAATTCTTCTTGCCGCTGCTGCAACGCATCCTCTTGCGCGGACAGCTTTATTCGTTGGTTCAGACTTTCTGTCTTCTGCCCAGGAAGCGTTTCCTCCACCAGCAGAACCGTAAGCTGCTGGTTCAGATTCCATCCTTGCTGCGCCGCGTTTAATTGTGTATCCTGTTCCTCGTGTTCCAGTTTCTCCAGATACTGCTCTATATCCTCTTTGTACCGTTCCGCCTCCTGAACGTCCTTCGTACACTGATCACAAGCGTTATTTACATCTGTTATGACCCCATTGCGTTCCCGCATCCACTCTTCTCGAATCTCTTTATAGCTTCTTGCAAGAATCTTGGTTTCCTCGGAAATCCGCCTTGACGCTTCTTGCAGCTGCTTCTGCTGGCTGTCCTCCAAACGAAGCGTTGCTGCATACAGCATATCCCAGCTTTCAAACCGGGTATGGCACAGAGGGCACTCGCACTGCTTTCGATGCTGTTCCAGAAACGTCTTTCCCTCTTTTGCGATCTGCTCGAGCTGCCACTTTAGTTCCTGTGCCTTTTTGAGTTCTTCATGATGTGCTGTCCTGTGTGATCGATTTCTTTCCCACAGTTCTGTCAATTCATTGATTTTTCTTGCATAGTGGAACAGCGGATGATCGTTTGGGATTGGATGTTCCTCATAATCTTCCAATTGTGTCGGGAGAACATATTTTACGATCTTTTCTCGTTTTTTCTGCTGTTCATTTCGTTTGCGCTTTGCTTTTTCCACTGCTGTTTTTTGCTGTCTGAGCGCAAATTCCTGCTCCATTTTCTGCGCACGCAGCATTTCCGCTTTCTTTGCGAAGTCCAGCAGTTTTTTTGCACGTTCCTCACGCTGCTTTTCTTCAAGTTCCAGCTGCTCCATTTGTTTGGACAGTTCTATCCGCATACAGCTTATTTCCGCCTGCTCTTGAAACAGCTGTATCAGCGTCTTTTCCTGTTTGATGAGTTGTTCTTTTGCCGTGATGAATTTCTGGTTTTTCCGCACCATCTCTGCGCCGCCATGCTGCCGAATATATTTCAGGAGCCCAAGTTCCTGTTTCAGGTTCTTGCAGACTGCGTGCTCGTTTTCCAGTTCTCCCCGCAGTTTCGCACAGCCGATGTAAGCATCCAGCTTTTTCTTACACTGCAGGTAATTATCGGTCGCCTTCGTAAGTTCTTCCCGCAGTTTTGCATAACTGTTATCTTCCGGCAGCAAATATCGGTCTAGGACCTCCTGTTTCTTCTGCAAGGCTCCTAGTTCTTTCCCGATTGTTCCGCGGCAGATTTTCGCTTCCTCCAGAATTTTGCCGAGTTCTTCAATGCTCATTTTTTCGCCGGACAGCTTCAGCCGCATCGGATCCGGCGCTGTTGCATTATAGTTCTGCACACTTCTTATCAGTTGCTTGCAGGTGTCTTCTACCCACTTTAATTTTTCGTGGTTTCGCTTCAGCTGTTCCAGTTCCGCTTCTGCAATCTTGCAGCGTTTTTGTGCTTTCACGTATTCAGCACAGCGCCGCTCATACCGCTTGGACAGCGCACCGCTCGGATCAACACATTCCATCCATTCCTGATAGCGTTCTGCTGGTTGTATAGCACTTACAAATTTTTCGATCTGGTCATGCGGCATAATGATCCGATTCCAGTGCCGCTCATTTTTAAAAGGATTTTCTTTTTCATCCGGCTTTTCGTCCACCGTCACCTTCAAACGCCCTGCTGCCAGATCATTTGTGCTTCTTTTCACCGTGCGTTTCAGGATAGCCTGTGTCCCTAAGCGATTTTGCAGTTCCAGTTCTACAAATGCAAATTCGTTGTTCGCCCGGTAATCTTCTACTTTTTTATACGTTTCCCGGTTGTGAAGCAGCATCCCACCTTTTCCGATCAACTTTTCCATATCGGAAAGTCGCTGAATGCTACCGGTCAGGCTCCACTCGATCGCATCGCAGACACTTGTTTTTCCCATTCCGTTCGGCGCATAGATCATAACCAGTGATGCCGGAACTTGTACTTCGCGCTCTGCAGTAAATGCAAATTTTTTTCGACCTTTGTAAACCCGAAAATTCTGAACCTCCATCGAAAGAAGTTTTGTTTCCGAACCGTCGTCATTTTTCAATTCCCGCAGGGAAAAGATTTTTTCATCAATTTTCTCAAGTTTTTCCTCAAGGGATAGCTTTTCTTCGCCTGCAAAGATATACTTTTTCGCACAGTATGCATCATTTTCGATTTTTTCCCGCTCCGTGAGTTCCAGTGCTCCCACAAGAAAGATGCAAAGATAAAAATTGCTTCGTTCCAGCAGTGAATCCACATCACCTTGATAACAGCCCGCGATCTCCTCGTTCAATCTTTCCCAGTTATTTTTCAGTTTTTCCGGCGAATCATATTGTACCAGGAACACATGGGCTGCATAAGTTTGATTGCCCAGCTTCCGGTGATAATACAGGACCTCTCCTTCCAGATCCTTGCATTCCATGGGGATCCATACTGTTTCATCCATTATTCCAAAGCCCCTCCAGCTTCTCTATCAAATCATCTCTCACCTTTGTCTGTTCAAGATTTTGGTCGACTTTATCCATTGAGAGACTTTCCAGAACTCCGTTGAGAAAATCCAGCGAAACGATCATCATCTCCATCTTTTCCGTATCCCCTCTTGTAACATGAAACATCCGGTTTTTATTGTCTTCCCCGCTATATGGAGCTTGCTGTGTGATCTTTCGGATCACATTGGAACACTGTCTTCTGTTGATTGTCCGTGCGTTCCGCAGTCCCTTACGGTTATTTACAATAAACAGCGCCCGATTCGGAAACCCCGTTTCCGAAAAGCCGCCTTCTTCGACCAGTGTGTGCAGTACGCTGTTCAGTTCCTCTTCTGCACACAGATATTCCAGATTGACCGGGAGGATTTCTTCTGCCGTGGTCTTAATGTCAATTTGGACATTCTCCCACGAATCGGGGCGGCTCCCTTTTATGGTCCAGATATAAGCGGCTGTTATCTCTCTTCCCTTCCAGTAATGCAAGCAGCGTTTTCCTGCATCACATGCGAATTTTTGGGGAAAGAACTGCTCCTGATGGGTCTTCTGCAACTGCTCTTCCTGCATGTCCAATTGGTTAAAAACTTTTTGCAGGAAGGCCGCAACAGGTTCCGGGAGATCTCCTGTCAGATTGACCGCAGCCCTTTGGAAATCACTTGTTTCCGGGATGACTTTTTGTTCCCGCAAGAGAAGTTCCAGCGCATAGGACGACACCGCCCATGCTGTATTGCCTGCGCTTTCAGCGCCAAAACTCTGCGAAACAAGACCCACCAGCTGCGGCATTGGCATTTTAGAGTCGATGCAAAACAGCCCGCTTCCCGAATATCCCCTCATCCAGTCCTCTCTCGGAACTGGGTAAGTTGTGTTACCGGTATAATCAAATTTAAAAGATTTTTCTGCATCAGGCTCTGCCGAGCCAGAGATCTCTGCTTTCAGGCTCTTTCTTCCCTGTATCCGGTTATTCGGAGGCACCTGCACATCTCCACTTTCAGGAAAACCAATCGTCTGAAGCTTCATCGATATTCTGGCTCGTGCCAACTGGAGCTCAGGCACATCCTTCATCCAGTCTTCCCAGCCAACTTCGATCATTGCTCCGTCAAAAAGATACCTATCGTTATGATCCTTCTGAAAGCCCGGGCAAAAGTAAACATTGGGCGTTCCGCCGGATTCCACACCGGACAGAGTCAGTTCCATGTCTTTTACCGTATCTTGGACCCGAACGGATAAAATAGCCTGACAGGTATTTGTTCCTGTTACATTTTTGCTCAATACATGTCCGGCTGTCAGAATCACGGCTCGTTTTTCCGCCTGAAGCGTATAGAGGACACCGGTCCCGGCAACGCAGCCCGTCCCGCCAAGTTCAATGCGAACCGCTACAGATTCAATATATTCACCAATCTCTGCCGAATCCATATAGTTCAAACCCGCTTTTCACATTTTCCGGTGCATTACCGGACATCAGTTTTATCAGCCTGAGACGACCCGTTTCGATCCATTTTTCACGATCTTGTTGGGTGAAAAACGTCCTGTAAATTGGCTTTTGCCACCAGTCATAATTACAATACAGCGCTGCCGTGCCACAACCATGCAGTAATTTGGCAAGCATTATCTTATCAGGCAGCCTTCCGCTTCTTCCATCCGTACTCAGCAGGTATTGTTTCGTCTGTAAAAGTTGAAACAGTTGTTTCGAGCAGTTATGCTCACTTCCGTGATGCGGCAGCTTTACCAGGTCCACACAGCACGGATTTTCAGCAGAATATCCCAGCTTTAAAAGTCCTTCGACACATACAGAAGGATACGCATCGCCCAGGAATGCGATCCGCATTTCTTCAAATGTAAAAAGAAATGCAATACTCGCACCGTTGCTTAAACTTGTGTCTTCCAGAACTGTGCGTGTTCTCAATTCGTCCAGCGTGATACTCCATTCTGGCTCTGTACCTCCATACGGAATCGTGGGAGGACCCTGCATCGGCTCCAAACCGTTCCGAACCAGCTTTTCCAGAGATTCTTCGCTGGGACTGATAATCTGCAGTTTTGCTCCACCGATCCATATCGCTTCATTGGATTGAACCACATACGAGCAGAGCCGTTCCTCCAATCCATACGACTGCAAAAATGTCATCAGCTGTTCCAAGTCGCCAGCTGTGTAGCACCGTGTGTCCACGCTGGGAACCCACACCGATTCTTCAGGCAGCGAACCATGTTCTTCGTTCCCGCCTTCATGGTGCTGCCAATAGCCTTTTCCCGTGTTCAAGTACAACTTTCCAATTTCCGGGATACAGTTTTGTCTGCGTGCTTTTTGCATACCCGCAAGCATCCCCATAATATGATCCCGGTCAAAATGCGTCAGAAAAACAGCATCCACCTGTTCCCCGTTTTCCTGAATGGTCCGCAGCATTTCACAAAAATCCGAAGCGTTTGCCTTGCGCCCGCCATCTATCACAAGGTTATGATACAATCTTTCTTCCGTATGCTTATAGCGCAGCCAGAAGTAATCTCCGTCGTGTGCCCGGCACGAATACAGCTTTACCATGTTTCTCCTTCTGTTCGAGTGATAGTCTTATACATAGTGATTATAGCACCTTTCCAGAAGTATTTCCAGTTTTTACATAAAAGAGCGTCTTTTGTATTGTGTAGGATTACAATAGATGTATTACAAAGTCAAATAAAAGAAAGACGAATGGGTCGTCCTGTGGTACAGTTAAGTTGCTTAGACAAAACTCATGCAGAAAGGGCAACGCTGCTCATTCCGCAATCAAAATTCAGTGGCCATTTTCGATCATCTTAACTTTGCTTCTGCATTATAATTCTTTTTAAGTTCAACACATCTATTGCAATTCTGCAAAATTTGCAGCGTTAGGCATTTTACTATATTGAAGTTTTCTTGCAGCTGTGATAGTCTTATATTATATATTTTTACATTTTATTAAGATCTGACATCTCCACTTTCTGAGGTACAGATTATGATCAGAAAACGGGTTTTAGTATGCGAACAAAAAATTCTCTCATCAATATGTTGGTCGGCGTGGTTGGCCAGTGCATGAATATTATCCTGGCTTTTGTGGGTCGTCTAGTCTTTATCCATTATCTTTCATCGGCCTATTTGGGAGTCAACGGTCTTTTTTCCGATGTGCTGGGTATGCTGAATCTTGCAGAACTTGGCATTGGCTCCGCCATGGTCTTCAGCATGTATCTTCCCGATGCCACCGATGACCACAAAGATCTGACGCGGTTGATGAATCTGTACCGAGTACTGTACCGTGCCGTGGCGATTTTCGTGATGGTCGTTGGTCTGTGTCTGATGCCGTTTTTGCCGCCCGATGTCAAGTCTTGGACAACTTTTTTCACAAATAAATTTGAAAAAGCGCAAAAAAAATAAGCCCTACAAGGCTTTTAATCGGTTTTGAACCAATCTGAGCCTTGTAGGGCTTATCTGCTTTCTATATTCTGTTTTTCTTATACCGCCCGCAAAGGAGTATTTTCCATTACCTTTTCAAACTGTTCGACGGTCATTTTTGCTTTTTCAGCAGCACGTTCCAGTTTCAAATCTCCATCTCGAACAAGCTGCACAAGCATCCTGAGTTCGCCTCGTTCTTCGCTTTCGTTCATCATTTCCTCAACAGCTTTGCACACATCAATCACCTCCGCGCCTTCTGGAATATCCAGCGGTGTATTCGTAACTGCTTTAATAACCCTCGCCGCGTTTGCTTCTATCAGCATACGCGGATTATCAGTCAAAAATTCAGATAAGCGTTTCTTATCTTTGGAATACTTAATATACCCAATTACCTCTCTCAGACTTGAAGAGAATCTTTCCAAGTCCTCCGCGCTCAGCTTTGCAGGGTCGATCAGATGAATCTGATAGTCCTGCACAAAGTTCAGAAGATTCTTATTTTTAACCGCCATCATCTCATGGAGTGACAACGGTCCATCCCATTCATTTGCGCCAAAGTGAAGCACAAGCGTGATAACAGGCGTAATCTTATCTTCCTTGTAGAATCCAGAAAGATATTCACCACGGCTATGCCCTTTTGAATCCCCATCACTTGCGCGATGCTTGGCTGCAATATCAGCCACCTGTTTGCCGTACTGGAGAGCATCATAAATGATGTTTCTAACGGGCATTGCATAATGAATGTCAGTCTGATTTTCGATTCCCAGTAAAATGTATGCAGCCTCATCATCCTGTTTAATGATTACTGATTTCAGCACATCACGGTATTTCTGAACTGCTTCTTCTGGCTGCTTTCCCTCTTCATTCTGTGATCCAAACGGTAATGCAATCTCCGTAGTATCCAGTTCTTGCAGTTGTTTAGGGTCTACAACCGCCTCACCACCATAAATCAAGTAATTAAATGCATCTGCAAACACAGAATTATCTTTCATATAGACTTTAGTCACGGTATCAGCTAATCCCATTGGCTTACACCTCCTTGTCGTAGTCAATAGTAGCTTTGTCCGCCATTGTAATTCCATCTTACCATAAACCGTCCATCATATCAAGCTGTGCAACTCCCTCAAAGTCCTTAAATTTTTACGAACAGTTGTCCATAATATAACATTGTCGCTAATGTCATAACATGGGCAACCGCTTGATGCTCCTCCCCTACCGTGCTATACTTATCCTATACAAAATCATCAAGAGGGAGTGCATTACTATGAGCAAAAGACTTGTCGCCTACTTTTCTGCCAGCGGTATCACCGCAAAAGTTGCCGAAAATCTGGCAGATGCCATCGGTGCAGACATTTTTGAGATTCAGCCGGACGTTCCGTACACCAAGGCCGATCTGAACTGGATGGACAAGAAAGCCCGCAGTACCATCGAAATGAGCGACCCAACCTCTCGCCCTGCTATTGCTGCCAAACGCGACAACATGGACGAATATGACACTATCTTTGTCGGATTCCCTATTTGGTGGTATGTTGCTCCAACCATCATCAATACATTTCTGGAAAGCTATGACTTAAAAGGTAAAACCATCGTCCCCTTTGCCACCTCTGGCGGCAGCAGCATGGGTAAGACCAATGAAAAACTTGCGCCGAGTTGCCCTGGGGCAAAACTACTGCATGGTAAGGTATTCAGTTCGTATTCCAGCAAGGCCGACTTGTCTGCATGGGTAGAAACGCTGAGCCTGTAACTTTCGCATTCCTGCGGAATGAAACACCCTCATAGCCGAGAAGATTTACGAATCCTCTCAACTATGAGGGCGTTGTTTTTTATTCGTGCAGTTCCAAGGGCAGGCCATCCGGGTCAAAGAAAAAGGTCATTTTCTTTTTGGTGTAGCTGTCCAATCGAATCGGTTCACATTCAATTCCCATCTGTGCAAGTTCTGCCACGGTAGCTTCCACATCCTCCACTCGGAACGCCAAATGCCGCAGCCCACAGGCTTCCGGCCTGTTTACACGTTTGGGTGGGGTCGGCTCTGCAAAAATCTCCAATTCAATCGCATTGACTCCGTCACCGACACGCAAATCCAGTTTCCAGTCGTTCCGCTCCTTACGAAAATTTTCTCTCACAACTGCAAAACCCAGCTTGTTCACATAGAAATCTCGTGCTTTTTCATAGTCAGAAACGATAATCGCCACATGATGAATCGCTGCCAATTTCATTTTTGTATTTTCCCTCCACTTTATATGTACCATGCCTGCCGAAGCATTACTGCCGCCAGTTCCAGAAGTACCACCACGACGCCGACCACCTGTGGTATCATAAAAATCACAAATCCACCGACCAGCATTTGAAGTGCTTCCATCCCCTGCGACTGCTGCATGAGGTACGAAAGAATCGCCGTTGCCAATACCACACTGCCCAGCAGATAGAAAATCCATTTCGAACAATGATGCAAGAACACCACAAACCACTTTGCCAGCCATACAGCAAGGATCAGTGGCAGGGTTATCATCACTAGCACCAATTTTAACAGCCATCGAATTGCTTTCATAATGTCCTCTTTCCGGCTGGTCTGTTGCCCATGTTATATCACACTCTCTGATGTTACAACATGGGCAACGCAGCCTTTTTTGAAATTCAGTCCGTGTGTAATGCTTTTACAGCATCCTGGATGCTCTGCTCATATTTGAACCGTACTACAATGCGCCCGCCATCATATACAAATACATTTTCAATGAACGCTGATGCTCCTGCTTTGGCTTTTCGTCAAATCGTTCTTTCTGCTTCATGGAAATCAATCCCCCTTTACTAATATGAATTCAGAAAGGCATCGGGGGATACAGTGTTTGAAAAAATTACAGAAAAATTTGAAAAGTGTATCCTGCATCGGGGCTTTGGATTCATATTTATAGAAGCATCTTTTTGATGGGCCTGCGGAAAACAGCAAAACGCTGGGGCTTTTCTCTCTTAGCGCAAGATTCGCCCATAGTAACTCAAAACTCACTTTCGTGATTTTTCGTTCCTGGCAATCTTGATGGGGATTCCGTTCCCCATTCCCACGGTACGCACAAAATCTTGGATTTTGGCTATCTGGCTCCACATGAATGTGTTCGCAGCCGAACGCCTACGGCTTATCGGGAGTTGCTTTGCAACTATAAAAACGCAGGAGGATCACACTATGGCACGACCAAAAAAGGCAGAAAGCATCAGACGCACAAACCTGCTAACGAGTGTCAATAGCCTGAACAAAAAAATCATCAAAAATTTATTGCCGGGTGCAGTTGAGCATCCGGCAACTTTAATAAGCCGA
>ERZ1673738.4306-NODE-4306-length-14370-cov-11.291932_pt1 | contig 14370 bp, 8 predicted proteins | sample MGYA00580198_ERZ1673738 | MGnify/ENA primary metagenome ERZ1673738 (study PRJEB41218, sample SAMN15661784) | gut metagenome | host: Homo sapiens | place: Canada: London | collected 2015-08-20/2019-03-30 | study: EMG produced TPA metagenomics assembly of... | reverse complement strand
CGAAAGCCGTCTTTCTCAAGGCGCACTTCTTCGGGCAGAAGTTCAAGGTGCTGAAAGTGGACAAGACGTTGGTGGACTACTACACCAAGCTGTCGGATTTCCATGCCCAGTTCCGCTGCATCGGCACGAACTACAATCAGGTCGTTAAAGAGCTACGCATCCACTTCTCAGAGAAGAAGGCGATGGCGTTGCTCTACAAGCTGGAGAAGTGTACCATCGACCTTATAAAGCTGAGCCGGGAGATTGTCGAGCTTTCAAGGGTGATGGAAGCTAAGTGGCAACAACAGCCACAGCAATATGACAGCCGCTAACTTGCGACACCGTTAAACAAGTATCGAAACATTAAAAACCGCATCGGAATGGGATAGTCATTCCGATGCGGTGATACACAAAATATGATTCTATTTTACTTTCCCGGTCAGCCATTCTTTAGCCATTTTTGTCAACCTGTATTGCTGCTTTGGATGCTTCGGTTGGTTGGGATAAAGCCGTTCGATTAATCCTTCTTCTAATGCAGGAGTAATATAGCTCTCACGGAAATACTTTAAGTCTTTAATATCACATACATCTGCCATATCTCTCATGGTCATATAAGAATCGCTCATTTTCTGAATGAGTAATTCCACTTGTGGGGTACTTAGGGGGTACTTGTCCTCTTTATCTGTTTGTGTTGTGCCGGATGTGAAATCAGGACGCTTGAAAGTGACAGTGATGAAGCCTCCATTGTCACACCATGTAGGTGCTTCCACGCCTTGTACTTTACAAGCATCCATAATGCGCCTTGCTCCGCTGCCCCAGTTTTCCAGATAGGTATGAATGATATTTACCTTAGAATCATATTTATTTTAAAAAATTATCACTACCTTTGCAGATATAGTCAATTTATTGCTATCCTCTAAAACAAAACAAGCATGGAAACAGAAAGAATAAATAGAATAAAAGTCGTATTGGTTGAACAAAACAGAACAGGGAAATGGTTGGCAGAACAACTTCAAAAGAATGAAGCTACCATTTCTCGTTGGTGTTCCAATACTTCACAACCATCATTAGAAATGCTTGTTAAGATTGCAACTGTTTTAAATGTAGAGCCTAAAGATCTAATAAATACTCTGAAAGACGCTTGATTATGGGAACAAATTTTTTCACCAATGAAAAAGAAAATACCCTTCTTGAAAAAATAGAAGGCGTTTTCAAGTATAAGAAAGTGCATTTCTTTGATGCACTTGTAGGGTATTTTAGAGCTTCCGGGTATTTTAGAATCAGGAAATTCATAACGCAGACTCCTAAGATTCGCTTTCTTGTTGGCATTAATGTGGATAAATTGACGTATGAAGCTAATCAACAAGGCTTGTTGTTCAATCCCAACGAAAAGCAAACACAGGAAGAATTCTTCAACGAAATAAAAAGCAATATCCAAGAAGCAAAATACGATAAAGAAGTTGAAGACGGAATGTGCCAGTTCATTGAAGACATAATGACTGGCAAAATAGTTATGCGCATACATCCCAAACAAAACATCCATGCCAAAATATACATATTTCGCGAAGAGGAGTACCACCCACACGGTTATGGTTCGGTGATTACTGGATCAAGCAATCTTACCGAGGCTGGACTTGAAAAGAATTTCGAGTTCAATGTAGAACTGCGCTACGATGATGATATTCTGTTTGCGACAGAAACATTTGAAAGATTGTGGAAAGAAGCAGTGGAGATTGATTTGACCCATATTGACAGAATAAAGAAAGAATCTTACCTGAATCCAGACTTCACACCTTACGAAGTTTATTTGAAATTATTATTAGAGTATTTCGGAAAGAGCATTGACTTTGACCCCAATTCTGTTTCCGACTTGCCTAAAGGTTACAAGAAACTGTCGTATCAGATAGATGCTGTGAACGATGGATACTCGAAGATGATGAAGTATAACGGCTTTTTTCTTTCTGACGTTGTAGGATTGGGGAAAACCATTGTATCGGCTCTCATTGCGAAAAAGTTCTTCTTCGCAAATGGTTTTCCGATGCACCGCTCTCATACATTGATTGTTGTTCCTCCTGCATTAAGAGACGGTTGGGAACGCACACTTGATGAGTTTAAGTTGGATAATTATACCATTGTGAATAATGGCAGTTTACATAAGATAAAGAATCCTGCCCTTTACGATTTGGTGATAGTGGATGAAGCGCACAAATTCAGAAGTGATACGGCATCTATGTACAACGAGCTTCAGAAGCTTTGCAAGACCCAATGCCGACACAGCGACGGAAGTGTTCACGACAAGAAAGTCATTCTTGTTTCGGCTACACCTTTGAACAACAAGCCAGAAGACATCGCCAACCTTGTCTATCTTTTTCAAGATTCCAAAGACAGCACTTTGGAAGAAGGTAACTTGCAACGTTTCTTCCGGGAACAAATTGACCAATACAAGAAACTCAAGCAGCAGAATGACATTGCAGATATATCACAGCAGATAAAAGTCATCTACGAGAAGATCCGTACAAAGGTTGTCGAACCATTGACTGTACGACGGACCCGTACAGACTTGATGGGGAATGATGCTTATCGGAAAGATTTGGAAGAACAAGGAGTTCATTTCCCTAATGTCAAGGCACCGCACAAGATTTACTATCAGCTGGAGGCAGAGTTAGAGGCTTTGTATGACAAAACAATCAAATACCTTAGTGACAAGGAAAGCGGACTTAAATATTATCGTTATCAGGCTATAAAGTATCTGAACGAGGACAAGAAAAAGAAGTACAAGAAAGCTGACATGATTTCTATGCAGTTGGCAAGCATTATGAAGACCTTGCTCGTAAAGAGAATAGACAGCAGTTTCTTTGCTTTCAAGCAATCGTTGCGCCGATACTTCGATGCCAACAAGGTTATGCTTGATATGTTTGAGAATGGAACAATTTACATCGCTCCAAATCTTAAAGTCAACGAGTATCTGCTCGAAGGCAAAGAAGAGGAACTTATAAAATTGATTGAAGAAGCGAAATATACCGACCCTACGATTGAGGTTTGTACGCCAGAAGACTTTGACGAGAATTTCAAGTCGGGACTTGAACACGATGACAAGTTGTTATCGGAACTGGTTTCTGACTGGAACAAAATAACATCAGACCCAAAACTGGAACTTTTCATCACCGATTATCTTAACGGAATCCTATTTGACAAGTCCATCAATCAGGAAGGAAAGCTTGTGGTATTCTCCGAAAGCAAGGAAACGACAAAATATCTTTCCGAGACGCTGAAAGGCAAAGGTTTTAACAGAATCTTGACTATCTACAGCGATAACCGCAACGACAAAATGCCGATTCTAGAAGCAAACTTCGATGCAAACTATAAAGGCGAAAAAAAGAACGATTACAACATAGTCATCTGCACCGAAGTATTGGCGGAAGGCGTAAACCTGCACCGAGCCAATGTGATTGTGAATTACGATACCCCTTGGAATTCAACAAGACTGATGCAACGTATCGGTCGTGTCAATCGTATTGGTAGCACAGCAAAAGAAGTTCACATCTTCAACTTTTTCCCTACGGCAAAAGTCAATGACGACATCGAACTGGAAAAAAAGGCAAAAATGAAGCTCTTTGCCTTCCACGCCGCTTTGGGAGAAGACAGCCAAATATATTCAACCGATGAGAACCCGGAAAGTTTTGGACTTTTCGACAAAAATGTTGATGAGGAACGAGACGAGAAGCTGCGTTATTTGATGTGGCTCAGACAACTCAAAGAAGAAAATCCGGAACTGATAAAACGTATCAACAAACTGCCAATGCGTGCGAGAGTAGGACGAAAAAACAAACTCATTCCCAAGAGTACCATCACCTTCATCCGTAACAAACGCAGAGACGCTTTCACTTTCATTCGTGAAGACGGAACCATTGAAGAACTCACATTCTTGGAGGCCGTAAAAGAATTTGAAGCGCGTTTGGAGGAAAAGTCGATTCCATTGCACGACAAGCACCATGAACAAGTTGCGAAAGCACTTGAAGTTTTCTCGGAAAAAGAAGAGAAAGATAAGGCGACAGTGAACAAAGTGAATCCGACACAAGGTCCAAACGAGAAAAAAGCGATTGCCTATCTTGATGGTTTCTTCAGCATTGCAAATATAACTGACGAAGAGCGCGATTTGATAGGAAAAGCGAAACGAGCCATAACGACAGGCAAGTTCCAACAATTGCAGCGCGACGTGAACAAACTCCGCAACGCAACAAAAAAGACACCGATAAATCCCGTCGTGTTGTTGGAGCAGTTAATGAAAATAATTACTGTCTATCCGCTTGAAAGCGTAAAGATGTATGACAACATCCAACAGACAGTAAATGTAAAACAAAAGAAAGAGTTGCACCCTGAGATTATTATCTCAGAAAGTTTCAACATTTAACAAAGCAGAGCAATGAACCAGACAGATTTGAAACATAAATTATCCGCACCGTTCGACTTCAACGAATGGAAAAACATTCTTGCCCAGATGTTCCCAAAGATTGACTATCTGGCAAAAGAAACGTCCGTTGATAATAATCTTGTAAAAAATGGAGGCCAAATTGGAGTGATACATTTAAATGATGGACGCTCATTAGGGTTATTCAAGTTTGAGGTTGCTGACAATATACATATTTCTCGTAACCGAAAAGGCTTACGAGAAATTGCGGCTAAATATGTTGACCAAGATATTATAAATGGAGCACTTGTCTTATATTATTCTGGTATCCAAACAGAATATCGTTTGACATTTGTTTCTAAACAAACAGTCTTTGATTCCGAAGGGAATTTAAGCATCAAAGAAACAGCTCCCAAAAGATATACTTTCTTGTTAGGCGAAAGTGAACCATGCACGACAGCTGCTAATCGATTGATAGAACTGATTAATAAGAATAAGAGAGGCTCAGTATATTTAGATGATGTAACGGAAGCATTCTCTGTTGAGCGTCTCAACAAAGATTTCTTTAATGGTTACAAAACTCAATACAAGAGATTTGTTGACACACTTACAAATACAAAACAACACCGTGATTATGTCAAGAAACTATTAGGTCGTTTGGTATTCTTGCAATTCTTGCAAAAGAAGGGTTGGATGGGTGTGCCTGCATCAAGCACCAAATGGGAAAATGGAGATAAAAATTATTTTGCCAAACTTGTAGAAAAATATCTTGATAACAATAGATTGTTAAGCGATGTTTTGGAGCCATTGTTCTTTGGCGTTTTAAATACCAAACCAGAGGAGCGTGAAGCATTATTTATAAAAAAAGGATGGAATATATCGCTTCTAACGGAGTTTGAGGGGATTCCATATCTTAACGGAGGTCTTTTTGAACCTGACAATATAGATAACCTAACCATTGATTTTCCATATTCCTACTTCAAGGAATTAATGGACTTCTTCGCCATATACAATTTCACTATTGATGAAAATGATCCCGAAGATAGCGAAGTCGGCATCGACCCTGAAATGCTGGGGCATATTTTTGAAAATCTTTTGGAGGACAATAAAGACAAGGGGGCATTCTATACTCCCAAGGAGATTGTACAATATATGTGTCGCCAGAGTGTGATACAATACCTCAAAACCCACGAACCATCAGAGCAATATGCTGAAGCAATTGAACAACTTATAAATGATGGCATAGTGAATCCTATACTCCAAAACAAGAACATAGCGATACGATTTACCCGGTTGCTCAAAGAGGTTAAAGTGTGTGACCCAGCCATAGGTTCGGGGGCATTTCCTATGGGTATCCTTTATGTATTGTATCACGCAATACATCATTTGCATTCACATGCAGAGCCTCATGGCAACTTTAATTCAACTCAAACAAAACGAGATATTATCCAAAATAATATTTTTGGTGTTGATATCGAGCAGGGGGCCGTTGATATAGCTCGTTTGCGTTTCTGGTTGGCATTGGTAGTCGATGCAGAAGAACCACAGCCTCTTCCAAACTTGGATTATAAAATCACCTGTGGCAACTCGCTATTGAGTCGTTACCCTATAGATGCCCCTATCGAGAATGTATTTGTTGAGTACAACAAGGGTAAAAAAGAAAATGAAAAGATGACACTTGCCAAATATAAAGAGCTGGTAAGTGAGTATACTAATACCTCTAATCATCAGACAAAGGAACTCTTTCGTCAAACGATTGAGGGTATCAAACGTGCGTTCAAGACAGAACTTAGCAATCAGTTTAAGGAAAAACTAGCAAAGCTAAGGGGGAAAGTTATTATGCTTGAAGGTCCCACATTATTTGGGGAGCGCACAAAGGCTGAAAAGGCAGAGTTGAAAAAGTTAAAAGAAAAACTGAATATCCTTGAAAAAGAACAAGAAGATATTCAGAAAAATAAGTTATATGTTGATGCTTTCGAATGGCGTTTTGAATTTCCCCAATTATTTGATAAAAATGGTTTATTCACAGGATTTGATATAACGATTGGCAATCCACCTTACAATGAACTCAGAGACCTTGACTTGAGTATGCAAACCGCATTAAAGTTATCAAGGCATTATGAATATGCGAAAGGAGGTAGACTAAATATGTTTCAATTTTTTTATCCTCTAGCTATAAATATTGCCAGAGATAATGGAATTGTTTCTATGATTACCCAAAATTCTATTTTAGCTGAAGATAGTGCATTAGGAAATAGAAAATTATTCTTTGCACAAACAGATATACTATCTATTGATTCATTTCCAGAAAGAGATAATAAAAATCTTAGAGTTTTTGAATCAGCGAAGATGAGTGTATGTATTTGTACGTTAAGAAGAAATAATCAACCGGACGCATATAAAACTATTCCCATTAATGTATGGCATTCCCGATTTATGCAAGTTAAACATAAATTGAATATTACTATTAAAGAAATAATAGAGATGTATCCAGAAGATTTTATTATTCCAATAAGTAGTAATGAAAAATTTTCGATTCTTAAAGATATAAAACAGAAAGGCCAATATCATATTATAGCATCTGCTGGTGAAATTGATATGACTAAATATAAAAGCAAATTTAATAATATAGGTTTAGGTACAAGAGTAATTACTGGTGCTCAAATACAGAGATATTATATTACAGATACTCCGTCACAAGGAAATGTCATATACATTAACGATCAAAATAAGCCAGGATTATCCTCTAAAAGGGAACAGGAAGTGTCTAATCCTAGAATAGTTCTTCAGCGTATAACAGGAGTAGACTCTAAAGTCAGGATAATTTCGACACTTATAAATGGGCATATGTATTGTGCAAATTCCACAAATTACATAGCCAATGATAATTCAATAAATATCAAATATTTGTTGGGCGTTTTAAATTCTTCATTAGTAAATTTCTTTATAAAACAAACAAGTACAAACACAAATATTACAGCAAAAGTTCTAAACTCTATACCCATTATTTTCCCTTCTACTAAAATGCAAGAAGCAATTATTAGAATTGTAGATTATGTTCTAATAATCAAATCTTTGCCTTCTGATATCATTATAGATCAATATGTAGACAATGATGTAATGGCTCGTCAATTTGAGAATGTTATAGATGCATTAATATATGAATTATATTTTAGTGATGAATTTGCTCAGGAAAATATATCTTTTGTTGATTCAGTTTTACGTGATTTCCAGATCATAAATGCTAATACTGAGAGTGTCGTGCAAATTATACTAGATACTTTCACTAAACTCAGAAGTATGGATAACGATATAAGGAATAATCTAAAATATATGTCTATAAAATTGGAATCATTATTAGCTCCAATAATTAATATCTAAAAAAAGAGAATATGTATAAGATTAAAAATATTAAACTCAATAATTTTAAGTTCTTCTTTGGCGAACAAAATCTAAAATTAGATAAGAAACATACTCTTATCTATGGAGAAAATGGCAGCGGTAAAAGTTCTATTTATTGGGCATTACATTGTTTCCTGCATAGTACGCTAAAACCAAACGTAGCAAGTGTTCAGAAGTATTTTCTCCCAATATCTCAGAGTGAAGAAAGCATAAAAAATCGATATGCACAAGATGGTGATAAATCTGGAGTTTCAATAACTCTTGAACATTTGGAGTATGAAAGATATGCTAATATTAATGCTGAGATATCAAATAATGTAGTTAACACTCAAACCAATCATGATATTAAGTTGATGGCTCTTTCAAGTGAGTTAATCAACTACAAGGTCGTGTACAACATGTACCTTGCAACAAATAAAAGTACAATTAAACTATTTTCGTATTTTGAAAAGAACCTTTTAGAGTTCATTGACTTTGACCAAGAGTTAAATACTATATCGGGGCGTAATATTTCACGTAACTCGTTAGAGTGGTGGAGATATATAAAGGAGGGTATGCAACCCTACACTACAATAACGGATCCTAATTATGGCATATTTCAAGGACATGTTGCAGATTTTAATCAGCATTTGCGAGATTATCTACAATTAATTACCGGTGAAGCTAATAGAAGTCTTCATGAAGATTTTAAAGAAGATTTCACAATAAGATTTAGATATACACCTGCCATTTATAATGATTTTAAATACGGGAATGATGGAAAACCTCACGGGCGAACAAGAGCAACAAAAGCACCAGAAATAGAACTAATAGTAGAGTTACCTAATGTTGGCGGAATTACATCAAATAAGATTGAAAGGCCACATTCATATTTGAATGAAGCTCGTTTGTCTGCTATTGCAATAGCCATTAGATTTGCAATTTTAAAAGAACGTTATATAGATGATGCTCCTAAAATTATGGTATTAGACGATTTACTCCTTAGTCTCGACCTTGGCAATCGTTCCGCCTTATTGAAAATTATACTAAAAAATTACGCTTCGCGTTATCAGTTAATTATTTTAACACACGATAGAGTGTTCTTTGATTCTGTATTGAAACATTTACCAGAGAACGAACAAAAACGTAATTGGAGAATATTAGAAATGTATGAGACCGAAAACGGAGATAAAAAAGTGCCCAAAGTTGTTACATATCAATCTCCGTTATCAAAAGCATATGCATATTTTAGAGGAGAAAATTATCCAATAGATTATAATGCTTGTGGTAATAATCAACGCCAAGCACTCGAAGAAATATTTAAAGAACAATTCAAAGCATATACTCTTAAAAATGAGAATAATGAACTGGTTAATGTTGATGGCTTAATGATTGGAGAATGTATTATAAAAGCCAAAGAAATGTACACGAAGATAGGTTTTGATATAGACTTGTTAGACGAACTGGATATACATAGAACACAGTCACTAAATCCTTCATCGCATCATAATCCACAGTCAAATTTCTACAAATTAGAATTAAAAAGAACTTTTGAAATTATAAGACTATTGCAAGAGTACAAAATCGTTCAACTAATCAAAAAAGATAATAACATTACATTTAGTGTGAATTGTGAAGATGGCTTTATATATAACTATGAGGTGCAAATTTTAGATGATATATTAGTATACAAGAAACCTAATAACCCATATTTTGTGAATTTAGCAGACAAGAGGAAATATGCTGTTGAGAAATGTAATGGGAAAAAAGCTGGGCATACAACAAACGGATTTTCATTACAAGAATTTTATGATGATACCATAAGAGGCCTAATAGAAAATATACATAAAAATCCAATCGTTGAAAAGGATGTGCTTGATATATTTAAATATAACGGCAGATCTATAAATGAATTACTTGCTGAAATGAATAATTAAAAAGATTAATATGGAACAAAAGTCGAATGTACAATATAGAGCAGAAAAGGAATACAAGAACAGCCGTGAGAAGTTCTTCCTCTTGTTGCGTGAGATTATTTCAAATGCTATACATGCTGTGTTAATTCGGGAAAGTAAGGAGAAAGACTATGTTCCTGAATTAAATTTAAATGTTGTATTTGATGAGATCCAATGTAAAATAGAACTCACTGACAATGGAGAAGGATTTAATGAAAAGAACCGAAAGTATTTTGAAGAATTAGATAAAAAGAATTCGGAAAAAGAAAAACTCAACTTCCATCCTTTGGGACAAGGTCGTTTAGCTATTGTTTATTTTGCAGATTCTGCAGAATATGAAACTGTATATAAAGATGAGACTGGCAAATATAGAAAAAAAACGATACCATATCCTAGTACATCTGAGGGGCTTTTTAGTTTCTCCGCATATGAGGAAGTGGAAGTTAAAAACAGCACCTATACAAAATTAACAATTTTAATAAACAAGCAACTGGCATTAGGAAGAGCTAAGACTTTCTTTAAGAATTATCCTAATTCTGAATTGTTTAAACAATGGTTCATAGAAACCTTCTTTCCTTTTATAATTAGCAATGAGGCGTTAGTTATAAATATTTCTTTGAATGGAGACTGTTTTACTATAAAGAAAGATAGTATAGAAGCTGAGACTCAAAAAGAGTCCTTTGAATTAACACTATCGGATGACAATAAATACTCTTTCATATTATGGCTGATTAAAAATAATAAGCCAATGCATGGTGACAATCCTATAATATGCTTTGCTAGGAATTTAAGAGCCAGTTTATCCAACGGGCATTTAAGTTACTCTATTGACAATAGTGAGGGTTATACTTTGTATTTAACATCTATCTTTTTTGATGAGTATGTAGACACAAAAGGAGAAAGAATAGATGTGTCATGTGATGATATTATATGCATCCAGAATAAGATCAATGAAATCCTTGATAATAAATTCAAGAAAGTTATTGAACAGAATCGCAAAGAAACACAACGCAATCTAAAGAATTTCAAATCACGGTATCCGTCATTGGATTTATTTGTAAATGAAGGACGGATTGCAGAGGAAAAGAATGTCGTAAAAGAAAGCGATATAGTAAAATCGGCAATTAATGAGAAAGGACGGATTGAAAAGGCTTTTTGGACACAAATAGACAAAGATGAAGAGCAAGATGAGGACAATTCGTTTAGTGATTCCGAAGATTGCCAAAAGTTGTTGAATTCTAGTCTGCAAGTTTATGTTAAACACCGTGAAAGTGTCCTACGGCGTTTGAAGACTTTAATCAATAAATATGAAGAAGAAGGCGATAACAAACCTGAATTAGAAGCAACTATTCACGAACTGTTTTTGAAACGAGGTGCCACGTTAAACAATTCTTCAGACATAAATCATCTGCACAATCTTTGGATTTTAGATGATAGGTTTACTATATTTTCAAATAACTTTAAAGCCAAAAGTACAAAGTCTGGTCAAGCCCAGTCAGACATTTACATTTGGGCAGATGCACCAGAAAAAACCAAACAAATTCTGATTTTGGAATTGAAATCAACAACAAAGGCACATAATGCAGGAAACATTCATGAGGGTATGGTGGCGCAAGTAAAAAGATATGCGAATGATTTCTACAATAATCCTACAAAAGTATTGAATTGGGATGTAAATGTGGATAACATACAATATCATGGAATTATTTTAGCCAGAAAATCAGACATAAAGAAAGAATTATCTTCGCCCCAAGCAAGTGGAAGGTACGAATCTATCCCATTCCTTGAAAATTCTTTTTATTGTGATGATGCTTTCTTTATAGATGGAGATCCAAGGCACAAAATAGGAATTCGCATAGAACTGTATTCCTATGAGGATATTTACCAGTTGGCTTCAGATAGAAATTCTGTTTTCTTTAAGTTGCTAAGAAGAGAGTTTGATTTGGAATGTGACCAAATATAGATAAGAAAATGCAAGAAAATAACATAATACTCTATCAGGACGATAACGAGATAACTCGTGTGTCGGTGCGTTTTGCCGATGAAGATTTATGGCTGACACAAAATCAGTTGGCGGATATATATTGTACTACACAACAGAATATCAGCCAACATGTGGACAACATATATAAAGATGGCGAACTGACAATAGAGGCAACTAACAAGAAATTCTTGTTAGTTCGGCAAGAGGGTAATCGTCAGGTAAAACGTAACATCGACCATTATAATCTTGACATGATTATAGCGTTGGGGTATCGTGTCCAATCGCAGGTAGCTACTCGTTTCCGCCGCTGGGCAACCCAACGGCTTCACGAATATATCCAAAAGGGATTTGCTATGGATGATGAGCGGTTAAAGCAAGGCGGTAATCGGTATTTCCGTGAGTTGCTGCAACGCATCAGGGATATTCGTAGTAGCGAACGCAACTTCTATCAACAGGTTACGGATATTTATGCAACTGCCACGGACTATGACCCTCGTGACGAGATGACAAAAATATTCTTTGCCACAGTGCAGAACAAGCTGCATTATGCCGTTCACGAAAATACGGCTGCTGAAGTCATATACAATCGAGTGGATAATGAAAAGCCTTTTGTCGGAATGACCAACTTCAAGGGTAATTATGTGACCAAAGATGATGTGAAGATTGCCAAGAATTATTTGTCTGAGATTGAACTCCAACGTCTGAATCTGCTTGTTTCAGGTTTCTTGGATTTTGCAGAGTTCCAAGCATTGGAAATGAATCCTATGACAATGAAAGACTGGATAGAAGCACTGGATAACCAAATTATTGCCCATAAACGGAAAGTTCTGATTGGTAAAGGGAACATTTCGCATAAGCAGGCGATTGAAAAAGCAGAAAAGGAGTTTGAAATCTATCGCAAACGTGAAATGGAGCTATTGGAAAGTGATTTTGATAAAGAAATCAAAAGATTTAAAGATAAATAATTTCAACACACATGGTTACTATATACTTTGACAAACAACTTTTTAGTCATCTGTTCAAATCGCAAGAAGAAAAATATCTTGTTTTGCGTGAGAAAATACTGTCACATCGTGACGAGTTTATTTTCCTGTATTCAAATGCTCATTTATTCGATCTTCAGCAGGATACGACTGATATTAAGTATGACGAGATGGATTTCATGCAATCGATTGTGGACGGTAATCATATCTTTTATGAATCTCCTAATATTGGCGTAGCAAAAGAGTCACCACGTTCCGCATTTAATAACGTAGCGAAAGCGGATGATTTTTCTTGGCTTTACGATCTTGATTTTTCACAGATTACAGAAGAACAATGTGATGCCATTAATAATACAATAGACATAGCCATCAAAGATTTAAGAGGAGAATTGGAGTTTGATTGGTTAAAGAAAAGGACTCCAATATACTCAAAAGAACTAACAATAGATAAAGGAAATCTTATCTCATTCGTGAAGTTTGTAAAAGATAATTTTTACAATGACAAAAATTCATATAAAAACATCAGGGATAATGCTGTCAAAAATTACAACCCAACATTAATAACTTCAGACAATGAGAATGTTTTCAACGATCAATTGGAAGCGGCCCCATTAGGATTATCTTTTATAGAAACGATTAAAGCTGTCATAAACCAATTTGGCTTTAATTCATCTGACGCGACTATTGTATATTATGTATCCTATATGCTCCTTGATTTACTTGGAGTTAGTAAAGAAACTCGAAGGAAAGTTAAGTTCCGTAATATGCAAACTGACAGCATGCATAGCTTCTTTGGTGGATATTGTGATTGCTTTGTAAGTGACGATGCGGGTATACTCAAAAAAAGTAAAATATTATACAAGCTCTTTAATATTGAAACTCAAATATATTCAATAGACGAATTTATAAAAGTATTTGATGAAGCTATAAAGAATAATCAAAAATCTGCTTCTGAATACTTTGATGAAATTTGTGGTGATTACCAACGAAGAATTGTTACAAAGACAGAAACGATTCCTCCATATACCTTGACACATTTGGGCGCATCTCACATATATTTTGGATATTTCAATTATATGTTGGAACGAACGTCAAAAGATGAAACTGTAATAATGCTTGTGAAAAATAAAAAGGCAAACCAACTTTTACTAATTCAAGAAATAGAGATAATTGTTAATAGGCTCGTATATGTTTTTAATAATTTGGGAGCAACATTCACTTTATTCAATAGAGAATTGGAAATTCCCCAAATACAGACAGGCAATTGGAATAGAATTCTAATATTAAATGATGCAGATATATGTCTAACAAAAGTCAAAGAACCCTCTATGCTTTGTTTATGGATAAAACTTAAGCAGCCTGTATCTACCCAATCGTAAAAAGCATTATCTAATATTGGATATCCTTTACACGACCTATATTTTCTCTTTTATTTCTATATTCATCAATAAACCACCCCAAGCATACTAATTTATCAAAGTAATTCATTACCTTTGCATTTGGAAACTTTTACGCAACCTTGCGCAAAACGCAGAAGTCCAACGGTGGAGCAATAGGAGGAGATTACTCTTTTGATGTTTCTGAAAAGTGATGATATACAGCCACTTGTGAATTTAGCACGATTCCTGGTGGCACCACTCAAATAAATACTCCCATTGAAATGATAATATTTCAATGGGA
>ERZ1673738.4300-NODE-4300-length-14391-cov-87.858329_pt1 | contig 14391 bp, 10 predicted proteins | sample MGYA00580198_ERZ1673738 | MGnify/ENA primary metagenome ERZ1673738 (study PRJEB41218, sample SAMN15661784) | gut metagenome | host: Homo sapiens | place: Canada: London | collected 2015-08-20/2019-03-30 | study: EMG produced TPA metagenomics assembly of... | reverse complement strand
GCCGGGATTGCCTTGTGTCGCAATGCTTTTTGGGTTGGTCAGTAGACATTATTTATTTCTCCAAAAGATATTGCGGATACTCCCGCAACAATAGTTGCTGCAAACCCCTTAAAAATTGCGGATGATGTTGACATCCTGTCTATCGTCGATTGAATCATCTGTAGATATAAAATCGTGAATTCCGTTAGTTCAGCTCTCTCTTTTAACACTTTAGTTCCCTCAATTCTGATTTGAGCTTTTTTATCTGCTGCACAAGCTCAAACTTCTTTTTCGGCTGGTTTTCAGCCCGTGCCTGCTTTTCCAGTTTGGCAATTTCCCTCTCGATTTTTTTGCGCTGCTCATCGGTTGCTATCTGCTCATCAAGGGTATTGCCGTCTGCGATGCTCACGCCGCCGATGTCCACCACGATGTTTTCCCATACTTTATCGAGATTCAAGCCCCGCAGCTCAATGGTGCAGCTTTCGGTGGGCTTCCAATCCGTCTGCATCAGCTTGGTATGGTAGATCGCCAGCTTGCTTTTCCCCTCAAATTCGAGTACAAACAGGATGTTCTGCGGAATGAGCTTTGACAGTGTGGCAACTGTTTTCTCATCAAAGTCCTTTTTCTTCAATGCCACAAGCAGAACAAAGAAGCTTCCGACTTCATCACCAGCCAGAATGTTGATTTTCGCCGGTGTGATCTCGTTGACAATGGCAATTCTCGATATATCCGCATCGATTTTTTCCCTTGCCGCCGTGTTCATTTGAAACTTTGCGTAGACAGCCTTCTTCGGAAGCTGCTTGCTCATTTCAGTTGACTTTGGAAGTCCAAGCATATGATCACCTCATCGCACGACTAAGAAGCATATCAGCTCAAAGTCATCCAGTCCCTTGATTTCATTTGACAGGAAGCTCATCTGAGCCCCGCTCAGGAAGCTGTCAATGTCGCTTTCCTCCTTGACTTCAATAATGGAAGCAATGGCATCGCCAAGCAGAGAGGAAAGTCTGGACATGTCTTTTCCGTCGCGGGTCTCTTTGTTGAATGGCATGTACGCCGCAGGAATCGGCTCCGATTTTCCCTTGCAGAGAAGGCGCATCTTGTCGAGCATCTGTTTCGGAGAAAGGTGGTCACAGATTACTTCTCCGTCATTGGCGATATACACCATATAGAAAGGATGCAGCCGGTTCTGATTATCAATGTTCACGCTGTTAGACCGATTCTTCAGAACATAGATTACACCGGCAGGGGCATCTTCGTTGGCGGGAACAACTGCGTGAAGACCGAAAGGCGTCTTTTCGATATTGGGATGGTGCTTGATGTAATCAAGCAAGTCGAGCCGAAATTCGTTGAGCCCCAAGTCCATAATGGAAATGCCCGTTGTCATATCCTCAATATCCACAACTTCATCCTGCAAACGTTTGAGCTGGGCTTTTCGATATTCAAGATCGGTCTTTTCCTCGTCGCTGAGCAGATTGTCATCACCCGTAGCGGTCATGTCCACAATTTTCATACGGGTTTCAACTTTCGCTTTCAGATTGATGTAATCATCCAGCGTCACGTCAGGCCAGAAATTCACAAGCTGAATGACCTTATTTCGGCTTCCGATACGGTCAATGCGCCCGAAACGCTGAATGATGCGAACAGGGTTCCAGTGAATGTCGTAGTTGATAAGGTAGTCGCAGTCCTGCAAGTTCTGACCCTCGGAAATACAGTCGGTTGCAATCAGCACGTCGATTTCCGTCTTATCGTCCGGCATCAGCAGCTCTTTGTCCTTTGAGACAGGTGAGAAGCAGGTCAGCACCGTGTTCAGGTCGGCACGAAGTTTGGGACAAGTTGTTCGTCCATCAACAGTGCCGGATACCATTGCTGTATTCAGCCCATATCGTTTCTTGACATAGCTGCTGACATTGTCATAGAGATAACCGGCTGTATCTGCAAAAGCGGTGAAGATAATCAGCTTTTTATTGCCCTCGTTGATGGGATGCGTGATCTTATTGTCAATCACACGGAAAAGTTCTTGCAGCTTTGCGTCGTGTTCCGGCGTAATGTCTCCGACAAATAGAGTCAGCAGTTCAAGCACCTCGGCATCTTTTGCCAAACTGTCTCGCCACGACATATAATCCATATCGGCAAGGTCAATTTTGACTTTCCGACCGAAAGAGAACAATTCATCCGAGTCCTGATCCTCAGCATCAAACTCGTCCACATTTGAAATATCCGTCAGTTCGAGGGAAGCACCAGCGTGCTTATCAAAACGGTCAATCGTTTCAATTGTGCTGTTTATCAACCCCTTTATGCGAGTCAGCGTCAGATTGAAAGAATAGACGGAGCTTTCCATACGCTTCATCAGGTTGATAGCGGTCAGGCGACGAATGCCCTGCTCACGGTTGGCCTGCGTAAAGCCGACATTGACCTTGTTATCGCCGTAGAGATCGGCATACTTCTCCATCTTGCTCGACAGAATATAGTGCGTCGGCGTATAAATTGTCAGTGACAAGAGCATTAATTGCTCAAAAATCTCGTTATAACTGATTGCCTTCTTCAGATCAGTAAGATGCGGACGAAGCGAGATAGGCTTTAATCTTGTTGGGAAGGTACCGATGTCCGCCATATCGTAATACTTTTGTATGTGCTTTCTGGAACGGGCGATAGTCACGCTGTCCAGCACCTCAAAGAAATCAAAGTCTAACATTTTGAGCAGGTTTTCGGTCGTGCGTTCGTGCAGCTCCCATTTACTCCATGTGTTGAACGCTCTTTGCGCATTCCTGAATATTTCATCGATGGAGCGGGTAGTGTTGAGCTTTTCGTCTATGTAGTCGGTGTGCCCTTCATATGCAAGGGCAAGCTGATTTTTCAGGTCGTTAAAACGGTTGTTGACCGGCGTGGCAGAAAGCATCAGCACTTTCGTTTTTACGCCAGCCCGAATGACCTTCTTCATTAAGGTGACATAGCGATTATCTTTGGTCTCCTCGTCAGGGTTCTCGACCAACTTGCCGCCGTTGCGGAAGTTGTGAGATTCGTCAATCACTACGAGGTCATAGTTGCCCCAATTCAGTCTGCCAAGGTCAAGTCCGTTTGAAGTGCCGTGAGTTCGGTTTAAGTCAGTGTGATACAGCACATCGTATCGAAGCCGGTCGGCGGCAATGGGGTTATTGACATAGTTATCCTTATAGGTGTTCCAGTTGTTCGTCAGTTTCTTTGGGCAGAGTACAAGGACAGACTTGTTGCGATTTTCGTAGTATTTAATAACAGCAAGAGCGGTAAATGTTTTACCAAGACCTACGCTGTCCGCGAGGATGCAGCCATTGTATTTTTCGAGCTTGTTGATAATAGCGAGAGCAGCATCCCGCTGGAAGTTATAGAGCATCCCCCAAATCTTGCTTTCCTTGAAACCAGTTGCTTCGTTGGGCAAAACATCTTCGGATACATCTTCCAGAAACTCGTTGAAGATGTTATAAAGCGTGATGAAGTAGATAAAATCAGGAGCGTTCTCGCTGTATGCGGCTGTAATGCTGTCTATCACCTCATCGGTAACAGCCTGAAGCACCTTGCTGTCATTCCAAATCTCATTAAAGTCGGCAAGCAAGGTACGGGCAAGAGACTCATCTTTTACGATTGTGGTGCTGATCACATTGCCCTTTTCACAGCCCAGTTCAACTGTCGTGAAGTTATTGATGGGGGTATAGCCGACATCGTCTACTACGATTTGCCCCTGAATAGACTTGTCACTGACATTCGACTTAAAAGTGACTTTTCGTTTGATCCACTCTGCGCACTCACGTGCAATAGCTTTCTGGGTCAGCTCATTTCTGAGCTTGATTTCAAATTCTGTTCCGTAAAGGCTTCTTTCACGATTCAGGCGAGGAATATAGAATTCGCGCCGTTCCTTATCAGCCTTTTCAGTCACGAAAGTTGGAGATGTAAAAATAAAGCGAAGTTCATCAATCTGCGAGAGCTGCTTTTTCAGTTCTTGAAAAGCATAAATAGAAAAGCATGCTGCCGCGATAGATACTTTGCTGCCTTGCTTGATTTCTGAGGACAAATCGTCTTTAAGCGTCTTAGTCGTATTGTTTATAAGCTCCATAACCGAATTTCCTCCATCAATAATGCCGCTAATTCCGGTAATTTGGAATCACTGCGCTTGTTCTCTTGAGTTCTCCTCTAATACTTTGAAATTTACAACTCCTCCGTCTTGAAAGCCACATACCCCTCGTAATAGTAGCTATGATCAATCCCTTTCATATAAACCTCTCGGCTGTTGATGTCATCAGTCAGCACAGCTTTCAGCAGCACCTTAATCTCCACATCCTTGATAGGGCTGCGCTCCATCGCAAGAAGATAATCCTCTTTATCCACCTTGCTCCAGTCCACTACTTTGCCAATTTCGTTTTTCAGGATATGGTCAAGCCAAATGCGGATGCTGCGGCCGTTGCCCTCTCGGAAAGGGTGTGCAATGTTCATTTCCACATATTTTTCGATAATTTCATCAAACATGGACTGCGGCATTTTATCAATGTTGCTCAGCGCCGCTTTCAGATACATTAGCGGCGCAAAGCGAAAATTGCCTTTCGCCAAATTTACCGTGCGCAGCTTACCGGCAAAGTCATAAATGTCTTCAAATAGATACCGATGAATCGCCTGCAAGGTCGAGAATTTTCCTGCTGGGAGTGTATCCAGCAGGCGGTTTTCAAACAGTTCTGCCGCTTTTTTCTTGCTGATGCGTTCCTCTTCACGGGCGAGATCGGCGGAGCTTGTCAGCCCCAATTTGTTTTCCAATGTCATAGCGAGCCTCCTAAATAATTGCTTATCTGCAAAGACGCATTGTCCGACTTTCCATGTCCCCCAAGGCCAGTGTCTTTCCGAAAATCAACGTCGCGTTGGTAAATGCGGACAGGTGTGGCAGAGCTCTGGACATTTTCAAACAAGGCTTGCGCAAATTTGTTTTCGTGAAAGTTGATTTCTGAAAAAATGCAGTTATTGCCATCCCAACGTGTGCATCATGGTCGCACTGCAATTCCTTTTCGAGCTTTCTTGCAATCACAGCGACAGCCTCCTTGCCCTCTTTTCCATAATGATTATATCATTTACTACCTGTTTTTTCAACAGTCTATTTGCATCGGTTGTCCGTCTTTTTCGCGTCTTTTTCAATGGATTATTGCTGAATTCGTCTGCTTTTCCATAGCGATGATTATGATACAGACAAAACGGCAACAGGAACTCTCATGTCCCTGCTGCCGTTCCTCTCTTATATTCTTACCCTCGCATTTCAATCTGCATTCTTCTTCAAAATCTCAAAGGCCTGCTTTATCTTTGCTGCCATCAGCTTTCTCCGCTCAACCAGAAAATCCTCATAGTTCATGTTCTCCCACCCGTGCGGAAGTGCATTTTCTTCTTCCATTCTTTGAATTTCTTCCGGGCTGCGGTCTTCGCAGACGACAGGATAATAAGCCGAAGGCGCCTCGTCGAGTATTTCTATATTATCTTTCCAATCAATGAAGGCATAGTTTGCCATCTGGTTTATCTTCGCGTCGTTATAACCCAGCTTCTTCAGGTAGGCCTTTGGGAACAAATGATGCTTCTCCAATGATTTTCTCTTGCCATCGGTACCGGGCTCGAACAGCTTGCAGAGAAGCAGATTACTCTTTGAGAACAGGATTTTAGCATTTAGAATGTTCAAGGCAGCCACATACGCATTCCAAGCATTATTGCCTCTGCCGGACACGGCCAAACCTTCAGAACCGATAAGGGTAATGTCAAAGTAGTCATTTGTAAGACGTTCCTGAACTCTCGAAAGAATGAATTGCTTGTATTCTTCCATTGATGTAAGTTTCTTGATAGCGTTCAAGTGATTTTCAACAGTAGACTCAAACGCGCCAGTGTATAGGGACACCAATGATGCGTAGAAGAACCATAGCGACGTCAGATGCATGTTCTCATTGTACGATGCATTGAATCTGTACTTTGCAATCAGGTATAACGCATAGGTGTAATAAATCGCATTTCCCGAGAGAATTAGTTCTCCAGACAAGTATCCAGCATTCATGATAGATTTCAAGAATTCGTGCCAGTTATGAATGTTGAGAACGTCTGGGAGTTTTGCTTTAAGCACATCGAACCGCTGATCACGTAGAACGTTATCAACAGCACCTTTTCTGTCGAAATCAGCGCCACGAAGCAGCTTGTATCCATATTTCAAACGGGCTCTGTCAAAAGCATATGCCATAACCACACGAATAACATCCTGCGCCGTGACCTCGGTAAGCTGGTTGTACGATGTAATTTTGTCCTTAGAGGGATATGTTGACTCCATGCTGAACTGCTCAATCTCTTTCCGGCCCTCATCCCAATAGAGCGAAAGAAGCGTTAGAATAAAGTCGTTCTGCTTCAATGCTACACCACTGGAATTAACACGAACAAAGATTTCAGAGACATCCTCTTCCTCAGCATTCGCCTTGATATCAAACACCGGGAGTGTGTACTGCTTCAAGTTAGAAAGAGCAGTGATGTTTTCAGATATGAGATCCTGCTCTTCGTCGCTCAATGCTTCGCCCTTAGAAGCTCGATATTCGACCAGCTTTTTAGTGAAATTGATGATCATTTTCGTAATATTCGCCGTGGTGAAGACCTCGCTGATGTTGTAAATCCACTCTGGGTCGTTTTTTGTAGCTTGATAACCAACCTCGAACTTGTTCTTCAACGGACGATAGGAAATAACAATGGCCTTCTCATCATATTTTGAGTTGATAACTTTTTTCCCCTTCATAACGGCATACAGAGAAGTCAATCTTTGCTGCCCGTCAATGATAACCTGTTTCGGAGATTCATAGTTGTGTTGTGCTGTTCCGATGGTTTTCTTCTTTTCAATCGTCGGACACTCCCACAGCATCAAATATCCAATGGGATACCCGCTCATCATGGAATCGAACAAATCACGTACTTTTGAATCCTTCCAGACGAATGGTCTCTGAAGCTCCGGAAGACCAAGTTCTCCTGTATCAATTTTTTCGATCAGCTGATTGACTGACAAAGTCGTATTGCTAAAAATTTGCTGCATCTGCCGTTCCTCCTGCTTAATCTAAATGGTGTGGTCTTTCACGATTTGACCCGCTCATTTGCGGAACTGCACGGCCCGCTGGTTATTGACCTTGAAGCCGGTAGCAATGATGGCTTGCAGGTTATAGTGCTTGGTGTTGTAGCTTTTTTCCATCTACGGAAGCTATTAAGTATTTCTTAACAACTGATTTCTCGCGCAGCTCATCATCCTTGAAGATTTTCTTCAGGTGCTGGTTGATTGCCGCTACGGACACGTCACACAATGTCGCCATCATCTTTTTCGTTAACCAGATATTTTTATCTTCGTAGTGTTCATTTGTCGAATGCTTTTCATGAGGTGTTACACAAGCAGGCTGGAGGGCTTCATCACTGCCACGCCGCCCATCCCCAGCGTCGTCTTGACACCAATCCCGGCATAAGGGGCAAAGCTGTACAGCGTTGTCCACAGCGCCATCATGGGCGCAGGCAGGCGCGTTTCAATGCTAATCCGCCCCTGAAATGCAGGAAGCCGCACTTGCTTCATTGGATAGCGTGTGGTGTGCAAATTGTAATCCACAATGTGAATGCCGCGCAGAAGTGCCTGAAAAGCATCTTCGTCATCCATCGGAGCTTCAGGAAAACTGACATTCCAGCGGGAGATCAGGGACTGTAAAATCAACGATTCCTGCGGGAAAATCACATAACGCTTATCCTGCTTGAACGTTGTGGGCGTTAGAAAGTGAATTGGAAAAAGCTGAACGTTTGACAGTGATTCGCTGCACTTCAACAGATGCTGGAAATTTGGGACTTCCACGGTGCTTCCTGCGGTAGCAAGCAATGTGCCGCTTCGCAGAGCAATGACGGAAAGTGCATTCAAGACAGGCGAAAATATTTCGACCATCTCGTCGGTCATGAGGTTAACCACCCATTCGCCGCGATTGGCAGCAGCATTCCAAAGAATATACTGATTGATTGGACGGGTCGCTTGCTCGTGAAGCGCCGTACCAACTTCCGTCGGCACTTGTGACAACAGCCATGCGTAAAGCGGATAGGCAATCGACGCATTGAGCCCAGCTTGCTTGCTTTCCAAGCTGATTCGGTATTGTTTTATCATAGAATATCCACCTTGCATGGACCGAACGGGAATAACTCCTGATGATACAGTCCATATTTCATAGTATGCGGGGAGATGCCCAGTGCAGGGTCTTTTTCATGATGATGCGCACGGAAAGACTTGCACATGAACGCAGAAACATGCTGCAAAGCAAGCTGCTTTCCCTCATAGGGGTACGACAGCGTTTTGCTGAAAAAGCCGGCGCCGCCGCCAAGAAAGAGCGTTGACGCTGCAAGCTGATAATGCGCATGGTCAGGCACGGTAAAATGTTCAGCGTACGTTTTTTGATGGTATGCGGCAAAGGTTTGGATGGCACGCAGCAAGGATTCCTTGGTAATTCTGCCGCGCAGGATGGACTGGTCCAACGTCAGCGTAGTATGAATCAGCTGCCCCGGCGCAATGCACTCACGGCAGACAGGCAGTTTGCGTACAGCGCCGCTGACGCTGGCATCGCACTTGCAGCTTAAACACATGGCACTGTCTGCGATGACTTGACTGTCGGAAACAGAAAGTCCGCGTAGAAGGTCTTTCTGCGGTGTATCGCGCTCAATCTGCGGATACAATTGATGGAGATAACGTGCTTCAAAAGCGCCCCTTGGCTTCTGCCAATCAAGGGGGGCTTTTTTGCTGCCATCCTGCTGAATCATGGAAAAAAGCAGGGCTGTGCGCAGCGCGCCTTTGATACTGCTGCCGGGAACGTAAACCTGATTTGCCGTGTTGCGGATAAACGGACGAATTTCCTTGCACGAATGGTTTTCATCAAGTGCATCGGCACTGCGGAAGGTGCAGCGCACAAGCGCATGCTGCTCAGCGGGAGAAAGTGCAATGTTCTTGAAGAAGCGTCCTAAATCTGTGTCCGCACCAAGGCAATAGGCTTCAAAACGCTCCAGCTGATTTCGACGGAGGAGGAGGGCAAACAGCCGTTCTTCATCAATATAGGAGATGGTATTGCCGTTCAGCATGTAAAATTTTTTCGGGATGACTTTGCCGTCCCCAACGTGGAGCAGCCCTTGCGTTGTCAGCGTCAAGTCAAAGCATTGGAGCGTTCCTGATTCAATCATGCCTTCACCCCCAGAAACATCGGCTTGGAATAGCGGTAAACGGGGTGATTGCCCGATTCGGCAACGGTGTATAAATCCCCGTGATAACGCTGCGTACAAGTTGCGCCGGCGGCAAGGTAATACTGCGTTTGCTTTTTGAATGGCTCTGCATTAAATGTGTTTGATTGGATGAAACCACTCCGGCGAATCAGCCGATACTGCGCGTGCTGCATGGTTTGTTCCAGCTCATCATCGCGCGGCAAACTGGTTGTCAGCAGCAATTGATAGGGCGCAGATGCGTCCGCCAGTGCATGTTGGAGGAATACCAGCTGGGAATCATCAGAATCGTCCAAACGAATCTGCTCTTCGACGGTAAAACGCCCGTAGCCGACGCTGGTTTTTCCGCCAATGCCGGACAAACCAAGCACCGTAAACAATTCGGCGCAATAATCCAGCTGACGCTGCTCCTTGCAGCCAATCAGCACATACAAACCGCAATCGGGAAAGAAGCGATATGCGCCCACCTGATAGGGAACGGCATCCGTTTCGTCGGACACGGCGGCCTGCGTTCTGCCTGCAAGTGTCCCGAAAGCATCCGGCTGCGGCTGATAAGAGGCTTCTCCGGCAATAGAACGCCAGAAATCAGAAAAGCTGCGAGCGGGAATCCATGCAAGTTTTTTCATTGCTTTGCGGCTGCCCTGCGGCATGTCCTGTTTCTGCGGGAGACGAGGAAAAGTCCTGCAAGACTTGGGCAGGTAGTAATCAACACCGTGCGCGGTACGATGCCACGGCATACTGTCACTGAGCAGTAATGAACCATCCGCAGCCTGCTGAAGGAGCGAATGGAGTCCATCAATGCCGTGGAGAGACAATGCAGTGTGGCAAAGTGCGGAAAAGAGCGTATCGGCATAGAAATGATCTTCTGATGTGAATAAGGAAAGCGCAGAATCGGAAGTGCCGAAGTGAGCAAGGCCATCAAATCGCAGACGAATTAGGGAATAATTCATAGTTCTCGGCCTCCTTGAAAATGTCCATCAACGTTTGGTCGGAGGTTTCATCCTGAAAATGCTGGAAAGAAAAATCGGAAAAGCCGACCCGCCCGCTGCCGCGCGAACCATGACCGCCCAGATAGTCCATCTGAAGCAGCTTCATGCCAAGCGCCAGCAGCTGCAAATCGGGGGGCAGCTCACTGGAATTTTCAATATCGTAGACAATGGTGCAGCCAAACTGAACGCCTGCTGTAACGCGTTCAATTTGCCGCGGATTAGCTTGGCTGGTTTGACGGTTAATGGTGTTTTCCGCCTTTACTTCCGTCAAACCAATGCTTGCAAAATCGCTGGCATTGGATACAAAGCAGTCAGCGAACTGAAGCCGGGAACGTTTGACAGGCGCAGCGGAACCGAAAAGCCGCAGAATGGCGGAGTCGTCCTCCTTGTGGTCGGGCATATGCTCAATATCCTTGCATTTGCTGCGAACAAGCAGTGTGCGGATTTTTCCCTTCAAACTGCTGCCGGGAATAATGGGCCGATTGGTGTAAGGGTCGCGAACAACCGGGCTGTCCACTGCGCCAATGGCAGAAAAGGCAGAGGAATCCCCAATATGCAATCCTGTTTTGACGGTCAAAACGCAGTGGATGATGATTTTTCCGTACATTGTTATGCTTCCCTCCCGCCGAAGAATTTGTGATAGGCGACCAAGGCCTCCATGTACTGTGCAAAACGAATCATCTGCTCGCGGCTGCTGCCGATGCCTTTGATATACGAAAGCAAATTCGCGCTGGTGACAAAATCCTTAATCTTGGAATCCTTGCCGGCATCGTAGACAATGCGCACGCGCAAATTCAGCAGTTTTGTGCAGCTTTCCGGCTTCAGGCCGATTTCGCTGCTGCGGCTTTCTACATTATAGATATCGTTGGCAATGCTGAACCAGTTGCGCAGCTTGGATGTTGTGATGCTTTTTGAATTTGCGCTCATCAGCGTTTCTGCAAGATCAACATAGTTTGCCGGGATTGCCTTGGGTTCAACCGGAGCGGCAGGCGCAGGTGTGAAGCCGCCTCTGGATGGCTGCCGCTGATTGTTATAGCTATTGTAGTTATTGTTGTAAGCCATTTGAATCTTCCACCTTTCTGTTCAAGTAGACATATAGGTAGATGGCAGTGATGAGCTGGTCGCGCTCTTGCGGAATGGCTGCCCAGCGGTACACCGCCTTGGAGAATGCGTCGTACTGTGGGCTTTTTTCCTTATCAAAGCTGCTTGGCTTCAGGCGTGCCAGCAGATAGGCTAACCGTGCCAGATTCAGCTTGTCTGTGGATGCGAGACGAAGCAGATGCGTGATGTTGTACAGGAAAGCCATCCTGCGCTCATCCTGCCCATCGAAAAAGGTTTTCAGCGCCTGATATTTTTCGCCCAAGACGGCGCTGGTAAAGACAGGCCACGAATAGGTGTGATGTTCCTGCGGATCAAACAAGGCAATCGCATTTTTGCCGGGCTCGTTTTTGGCGTGCTGCTCCAAGGCGGCCGTTTCTTCAGCAGCCATGCGGATGGGATATTTCGCATCGTACATCCCAATGCCTGCGCTGATGGTCAATGCGCCGGATGTATAAGCATGGAAAGCATCCGTAATCCGCGTTGCCGCGGTGATGACGTCATTCCACGCGCCCAGCAGAAACACATCGTCGCCGCCGGAATAAATGACGGCAATTTGCAGCGGCTTTTGTTCATTCTGCGTTAGCACAAGGTTCATATAGCGCTTGAAGAAGAGCGACATTTGCCGAGAAAACGCGGTCGTTCGGGAGAGTGTGACGAAATGATACCGTTCCTTCGGCAGCGGCTTGTCCTTCTGCTCAAAGCCGGAAATGAACGCTTCGCCCAGATTGTCCACATCCATGCGGCAGATGGCAAGGCGGCGAATCCCCTCGGACTGCGCCGCCAACGATGTGTTCAGATTGCTGGCATAATAATCGCACAAGTCGAGCCGTGTGCAGATCTGCGCGCCGAGAATGGTGCGATTTTTGCCATACAAGCGAATCATCTGCCGGTCTTGCGCAATTTGCTTGGCGGCTTCGTCCTCCGTCAGCAAAAGCAGGGAAACATCCTGACCATTGCGGTCAGGCAGGGTCAAGTCGTATGCGGATGGATTGCGGGTGATGCAAAAAGCGGTATACTGCGGATTCTGCAATTTCCGCGAAATGTTCTCGAATGCGCGGCACCACGGGCAGCGATTCTCCTGCAAATTGTTCACGCGCCCGCAGACGGTGCATTCGCGCCCGGAAAGCGCATCGGCAAACTGATTCAAGCGCTTGATTTGCGCAACGGAATAACGCTGCAGCTTATGCTGACTGAGGACAGCGGAAGCCTTGGCGAAAATCTCCTTGTAGGGGGATTCTTCTGCGGGGCGATTGCACAGCGCATCAGCACTGCACGGACACCAGCCGTTGGCAAGGAAAAGCTGGATACCGAACTGCGCAATCAGCCAGTCATTTGTCTTTCGGTTGACTTCACGCACTGTGGCTCTGACGGCATCCGTGTTGGGCAGCAGCAGATAACAATGCCCGCCGCCGCTGTAAAGCAGATTCGCACGGCTGAGACCGCACGCATCCAGCACAAGGTCGATGTAATTCTCCATGAACAGCTCCAGAAAGAAGGAACGGCTGCGGAGTGCGCGCTGTGCGCCGCGGGTGGCGACGGTGTAAATGAATTTCTGAATACCGGAAATATCAGCGGTGTACAAAAGAAAAAACGTTGGTTTTGCGGAAATCAGAGGTGGGAGACTGCAAATAGTCCCGCCAATTGTCAATCCCCTGTGCCAGCAGATATTCGCTGATGCAGGCGCTGACGGCAGCGGTAACTTTCAGATGGTCATACAGCGAAACATCCTCGCTTTGCGCGCGATAGGTACTGGCAGGCACGGTGGACGTGCATTCTTCCAGCAAAGCAAGCAGCGCATTCAGCCATTCCGCGCCATAGCCGATGTGCGATAAGCCCTGCTCAAAATGGCGGAAGAGCTGCTCATAGTCGCTTTTCGCAGCGGATGCGGCGGAAACGGGAAACGGAACGCTGCCGCTTGGCTGAATAGGCGCGACAAACTGTTTGGGATGTTCGCCATTAAGATGCGAGAAAATGGACAGCAGCGGCTGTGAAGCGTCATAATCCTGATTGCCCGATTCGATGCCGCGGCGGTCGATGGAGGCAGCAATCGAGTCGGCTGCACAGGTGATATAGGCGGGATGATTCGCCGGCAAGGAAGCCGCACGCAGTTCCTTTTCGTGATGATACTGCACGCAGGCGAGGAAATTCTGCGCTTTGGGATTGGCAAAATGTGCTTTCAAGTATTCCGCGCCTGCGAACGCGTGCGTGCGTTTCCCCAGTCCAGCGCGCCAGACAATTTTGCCGATGTCATGCAGCAGACCGGCGAAGGTTGCCTGTAAAGTTAATTCGTTCAAAAAACCACCTCCGTTAACAAGAAGGAAAAGTTCACCATGAAGTATAGCAGAGAATGTGCGAATTGTCAATAAAATGGCAGAAATTTGCCGGATGAAACATATGGATGGAGTCCCCTCGCGGGGATAAGCTGCATCGCCATGCGCTTTAAGCTATCGCGTTCCTTGCGCGTAACCGTCCCCTCGCGGGGATAAGCTACATCAGTGCTGCCGTTGGCTATTCAAACGGTATGGTACAGTAACCGTCCCCTCGCGGGGCTAAGCTGCATCGTACGTGGATTGAATATCGTGACTGCGGAGAAGAGTAACCGTCCCCTCGCGGGGATAAGCTGCATCGACAATCATCGGGAATCTGACGCGCGACGTTGAGTGTAACCGTCCCCTCGCGGGGATAAGCTGCATCGCTGCATCCGCAACCACCTCGAAAGCTATCGCGAGTAACCGTCCCCTCGCGGGGATAAGCTGCATCGTCGAGGACTTTTTCCAAGTGAGCAACAACGAATTGTAACCGTCCCCTCGCGGGGATAAGCTGCATCCGGGGCTGACGGCTTGCGTGGCGGCGGTTATCCGGTAACCGTCCCCTCGCGGGGCTAAGTTGCATCCGCGGGCAAGGTGCAAGAGGTTCTGGATGCTTTGCGGTAACCGTCCCCTCGCGGGGCTAAGCTGCATCGTACGTGGATTGAATATCGTGACTGCGGAGAAGAGTAACCGTCCCCTCGCGGGGCTAAGCTGCATCCGCAAAAATCAGCCGAAACAGCGCCCCGAAATGTAACCGTCCCCTCGCGGGG
>ERZ1673738.4292-NODE-4292-length-14420-cov-5.694396_pt1 | contig 14420 bp, 13 predicted proteins | sample MGYA00580198_ERZ1673738 | MGnify/ENA primary metagenome ERZ1673738 (study PRJEB41218, sample SAMN15661784) | gut metagenome | host: Homo sapiens | place: Canada: London | collected 2015-08-20/2019-03-30 | study: EMG produced TPA metagenomics assembly of... | reverse complement strand
TGGGACACTGTGCCAGCTTTTCACCCAGCGGGATGGTATCGGTCACGATGACGCGGTCCAGAGCCTCGGTAGCATTGATGCGGTCGATGGCGGGGCCGGACAGCACACCGTGGGAAGCACAGGCGATGATCTTCTTGGCGCCGTACTTGAGCAGCACGTCGGCACCGGCGCACAGGGTACCGGCAGTATCGATGATGTCGTCAACGATGATGGCGGTCTTGCCTTCCACGTCACCGATGACGTGCATGGCCTGGGCCTGGTTGGGCTTGTCGCGACGCTTGTCCACGATGGCCAGAGGAGCATTCAGGCGCTTGGCGTAGGAACGGGCGCGTTCCACACCGCCGGCGTCGGGGGAGACGATGACGATGTCGCCTTCGATCTGGCGCAGGGGTTCCATCATGACAGGAGCGGCATACAGGTTGTCCACAGGGCAGTTGAAGAAGCCCTGGATCTGACCGGCATGCATGTCGATGGTCACCACACGGCCGGCACCGGCCACGCTGATGAAGTCGGCCACCATCTTGGCGCTGATGGGGGCGCGGGGGCTCACCTTGCGGTCCTGGCGGGCATAGCCGTAGTAGGGAATCACAGCCGTGATGCGGCCGGCGCTGGCGCGCTTGAGGGCGTCGAGCATGAGGCAGAGCTGCATCAGGTTGCGGTTGACCAGCGGGGGACAGGTGGGCTGGACAACGAACACGTCATCGCCGCGCACGTTGTCGCCGATTTCAATGCGCAGCTCGCCATCGCTGAAGGTGGTTGCCAGAGTAGGAGTAAGCTGACAGCCGAGGTGGTCGCAAATGGCTTTGGCCAACTCGGGATTGGAAGAACCCGTGACAATCTTGAGATCGCTGAACATGGTCCGTTCACCTTGCCGATAGCGGCAGCAGTTATGGTTTGGGTGTGGCTGGGATGGAAGGGCTCGAACCTTCGAATGACGGAGCCAAAACCCGTTGCCTTACCACTTGGCTACATCCCAGCATTCATGGGCAGCACAAAGACCTTCCCGTACTGTGACTCCAGGCTTTGCGCTGCCGCCTCGGCTGCGTGACGGGCTGAGAACAGGCCGAACATGCTCGATCCACTGCCGCTCATGCGTGCACAAGCGGCCCCGGAATGGAGCAGATATTGGCGGATTGTCTCTAATTGCGGGTATTCACGCACAACGGCGGGCTCCAGATCGTTACGGATTTGGAGCACGTTTTCTGTGGTGATGCGGAACGTCGTTCCCGTCCCGGCATATTTACCCATCACGAGAAGCGTTTCATTATCCTTGCTCTCCGGATTTGTCAAGCCTTTACCACCAGCTTTTTCCGCTTCCGCCATCAAATCGTCATAGGCGCGGTAGGCCCAGGGGGTGGAGACCGACACGGGCGGACAGACCAGCACCAGCCACCAGCCGGGCAGATCCACTGCCGCGGGCGTCAGCACCTCGCCGATACCGGTCACGCGCCGGGGCTGCCCGTGAAGGAAAAAGGGGACGTCCGCACCGACCTTGATGGCGGCTTTTTCCAGCTCTTCCAGCGGCAGAGGCGTCTCTAGGCAGCTGTTGAGCCACAGGAGCAGGGCTGCGGCATCGCTGCTGCCGCCCCCCAGGCCTGCGCCGTGAGGGATACCCTTGCGCAGGGTGACATCCACGCCCGGGCAGACGGCCTGTTCCGGCAGCATGGCCGCGAAAGCGGCATGGGCCTTGGTCAGGGTGTTATGCTCCAGGTCGATGCCGGGGGTATCGCAGAACACGCGGATGCCTGCCGCTTCCCTGCGTTCCACTTCCAGGATGTCGAACGGCCGGGCCAGCGGATAGAACACGGAATCAAGGGTATGATAGCCGTTGGGCAGGACGCCGGTTATCTCCAGCCCCAGATTGATCTTGCAACCGGTGCGGATCTCCACGTTGTCCCCCCTACAGGGTCTCGACCACGAAATGGTCGTTGGTGTAGACGCAGATCTCCGAAGCGATCTTCATGGATTCCAGGGCCAGCTCCCGGGCGGGGAGGCTGCTGTGGCGCAGCAGGGCGCGGGCTGCGGAAAGGGCATAGGGGCCGCCGCTGCCGATGGCCGCCACGTCATCGTCGGGCTCGAACACGTCCCCGTTACCGGAAAGCAGCAGGATATGCTCGCCGTCAGAGACCAGGAGCATGGCTTCCAGGCGGCGCAGGTATTTGTCCTTGCGCCATTCCTTGGTCAGCTCCACAGCGGAACGCTGCAGATTGCCGCGAAATTCCTTGAGCTTGGCTTCGAACAGTTCGAACAGGGTGAAGGCATCGGCCGTGGCACCGGCAAAGCCGGCCACGATCTTGCCGTCATACAGGCGGCGCACCTTGCGGGCGGTGTGCTTCATGATCATGGACTGGCCCAGGGTGACCTGGCCGTCCCCGGCCATGGCAACCTGTCCGTCCTTCTTGACTGCCAGAATCGTCGTCGCGTGCGTTTCTATCATCGGTCTTCCCAGATTTCCTTGCGTTCTTTGTACACCGCATCCAGCTTGCGGAAAGCCGCACTGTCGGCGGATTTTTCCGTCTTTGCCTTGGCCTGCTTGAAGTAGCGCTCTGCCAGCTTGCGGTTGTTGGAGTAAATGGCACTGTAGGCCATGTGGATGTAGGCCAGTCCGGTCTTGCCTATGGAGCCCAGCGAACGGGCATAGGCTTCATGGACATCGGCGGCTTCCGGCACGGCCCGCAGGACTTCCGTATAGTACGGCTGGGCCTGCTGGGCGCGGCCGGTCTCATCCAGCATGCGCGCATAAAAGAATCTGGCCATGAAATCGTTTTTGTCCAGCTGCATGGCCTGACGCAGCAGGCCTTCCGCCCTGGCCATGTCACCTTTGCGGTAGTGGAAGGTCCCGGCTTCGCGCAGCACCAGCGGGTCCTTGGGGGCCAGCTGCAGGGCCTGATCGAAGGCGGCGGCAGCTTCGCGCACGTTGTTCCTGCGCGAAAGGACCATGCCCCGCCCCATGCAGGAAAGGGCGTCCTTGCCGGAAAAACGCTGCAGGGCCGCCTGGCTGTCGCCGTAGCGTCCCCAAAGGACGGTCTGGACCCTTTTGAAGCGGCGATTGTCGAAGGACCGGTTGCGGATGGAAGCGGGGAAGGAACTCAGCCGGGCCTGGATGCCGTTGATGCGGTCTCCGATATCCGGGTGGGTGGACAGATAGGCGGGCACGCTGGCTCCCGCCATCCAGCTTTTCTGGCGCATGATCTTGAAGCCGCCCACCATGCCGGAGGGCGGATAGCCCGCCTTGGTCAGGTACTGCAGGCCGATCTGGTCGGCTTCGTTCTCGTCCAGACGGCTGTAATTGAGCATGGCGGACTGACCTGCGCCCAGGGCCCCGACGGCCACGGCGCCGCCCGCAGGCCCGCCGACGGCCACGCCGGCGATGGCCAGCAGCAGACTGCCCACGGACAGATACTGGGCCCGCTCCAGACGCGAGGCCACATGGCGCTGGGTCACATGGGCCAGCTCATGCGAAAGAACGCCAGCCAGTTGGCTCTCATCCTCGAAGTTCATGATCAGTCCGGTAAAGACATAGACATGGCCGCCGGGGATGGCAAAGGCGTTCATGGCGTTATGCAGGATGACGCCGGACGTGAAAGTGAAGGGTTGGGGCGGGATGGCCTTGACCAGACGACGGACAAGGCCATCCACATATTTGCTGACTTCGGGGTCGTCGACCATGGGCAGGCTGGAGCGGATGGCCACATCGAATTTGTGCCCCATCTCCTTCTCGTCCTTGAGGGAGACCCCTCCAAAGAAGAATGCCCGGGCCGTCAGCGGCAGAAGCAGCTGGGCGACCAGGAAGACACTCAACATCACCAGCGCCACAGGGCGACGGAACTTCCCGAAACGATGCAGCATCGTCACCTCGCTAAGCTATATCCCAGACCTGCCCTTCCACGGTGTCGCGCACGGCCACGCCCAGTTCGGCAAGCGCGGCGCGCAGTTCGTCGGAGCGGGCAAAGTCCTTGGCGGCACGGGCCGCGGCACGCTCGTCCAGAAGGGCCTGCACGCGCGGCACGTCGATGTTCAGGCGGGCCGCCCGCTGGTCACGCAGAGCCAGCAGGAAGGTGGCCGGGTCCTGGCCGAACAGGCCCAGCTGGGCCGACCAGTCATTGCGGCGCTCGAAGAACTCTTCCAGCAGACGGCGGGCGCCTTCGCCCGCGCGCAGGGCCTTGTCTTCCAGCACGCGGTTGACCAGGCGCACCTGGGAGAAGATGTGGCCAAGGGCCTGGGCCGTGTTCACATCGTCGTCCAGAGCGGCATTGAAGCCCTGACCGTGTTCGTCCCATTCCTTGAGGATGTCGGCGGGCAGATCGACTTTCTTCCACTTGGCGCGCTCCAGAGCCTTGCCGGCTTCCAGCTGGCATTCGTAGATGCGCTGCAGGGCCTTTTCGGACTCGTCCATGATGTCGGCCGTGAAGTCGATGGGGCTGCGGTAATGCTTGCCCAGCAGGAAGAAGCGCAGGGTCTCGGGCAGGTAGCTGGCCAGGATGTCGCGGATGGTCTTGAAGTTGCCGAGCGACTTGGACATCTTTTCGGCATTGACCTGCACGAAGCCGTTATGCACCCAGAAACGGGCCAGCTGGCAGCTGCAGGCGGCTTCGGTCTGGGCGATCTCGTTCTCGTGATGGGGGAAGATGAGGTCCTGGCCGCCGCCGTGGATATCCAGGGGCAGATATTCCTTGCTCATGGCCGAGCATTCGATATGCCAGCCGGGACGGCCCTTGCCCCAGGGGCTTTCCCAGAAGGGCTCGCCGGGCTTGGCCGCCTTCCACAGGGCAAAGTCCAGGGGATCCTGCTTCTCTTCACCGGGAGCCACGCGGGCACCGGCCTGCAATTCGTCCAAGCTGCGGCCGGAGAGCTTGCCGTAAGGCGGATAGGCACGCACGCGGAAGTACACGTCGCCGGACGGCACGGCATAGGCCTTGCCCTGGGCGATGAGCTCGGAACAGAGATCCTGCATCTGCTGGATGTATTCGGTGGCGCGGGGCTCATGATCGGCACGCACCACGTTCAGGCGGTCCATGTCTTCATGGAAGGCATCGATGTAGGTCTGTCCCACTTCACGCCAGTCGCGTTTTTCTTCATTGGCGCGGCGGATGATCTTGTCGTCCACATCGGTGAAGTTGCGGACAAAGGTCACATCCAGCCCCAGGGCGCGCAGATGGCGCACCAGCACGTCGAAGACCAGGGCGGACCGGGCATGGCCGATGTGGCAGTAGTCATAGGCGGTGATGCCGCAGACATACATGTTGACCTTGCCGGGCCGGACAGGGACGAATTCTTCCTTTTTACGGGTAAGGGTATTGTACAGCTGCATGACAGGTCCCACAGACTAGGCGTTGAGGAGGTCGATGCGGCGCTGATGGCGGCCGCCTTCGAATTCGGTGGACAGGAAGGTATCGACGATGGCAAGCGCCAGCTCCACGCCCGTGACCCGGGCCCCCAGGCACAGCACGTTGGCATTGTTGTGCAGGCGGGTGAAGCGGGCATGCAGTTCCGTGGTGCACAGCGCCGCGCGGATGCCCTTGTGACGGTTGGCCGCTATGGACATGCCGATCCCCGTACCGCAGATCAGGATGCCGGGCACATCTTCGGCTTCGACAGCATTGCACAGGGCGTGGGCGAACACGGGGTAATCGCAGCTTTCCTTGCTGTAGGTGCCGTGGTCGGTGACCGTATAGCCCATCTTTTCCAGATGGGCGCGCAGGGTTTCCTTGAGTTCGATACCGGCGTGGTCACAGGCCATGTGGATGGATTTCATGATCTCTCCTTAGGGTTATTGCTGGGGAGCCGTGTAGCGTTCCAGGGGCAGCACCGGGGTGCTGTCCGGCAGAAGCAGACTCAGCTGTTCGTTATTGAAAGGAGCCGGGGCCTGACGTTCCTTGACCAGCAGCACGGCCGTCTGGCCGTCGGGGTGGCGCAGGCTCACGCGACGGGGCAGACCGGCCTCGTCATACGCGATGGCCATGCTCCAGCCGCGACTGCCGTTTTCCTGCCAGGCCACAGCCTGACCCTGGGCGTCGATCTCCAGAAGGCCGCCCACGGCAGAAGAAAGGGTAAAACCGACATGGCCGTTGGCAAGGGCTTGGCTGTCGGAGTAGCGGTCACCGAAGACCGTCACGAGACGGCCGTTGAGCAGGGCCGCCAGCTCATCCAGGGCAAAAGGCACCGGTACGCCGACGCGCAGCAGGGGCTTGTTGCTGCCCTGATGGAAAAAGGCCCGGTTTTCCGTGGGACTGTACACGAGGAACTCATCGCCGGATTCCCAGATCTTGGCCACCACGGCCCCGATACCGGCCATGACGTCCATGCGCAGGCTCCGGCTGTCATTGCCCCAGAGCAGGGCCGTGACACGTCGGGTATCGCCCTCCGTACCAAAACGCAGACTGGCGTTCAAAAGATAAGGGGCTTCCTTGACGGCTCCGCTGCGGGCCACGAAGGCCTGCCAGCGGTCGGCGCTGTCGGCAGGCGGCACGGTGGAAGGCTGGCGGGCACAGGCCGAAGCCATGAACATCAGGACGATGAGACAAAGGATCTTTTTCATAGGTCCCCCAGACGCTGGCGCAGGGATTCCGCATTGGCGGGTTTGAGTTTCAGGGCCTGTTCGTAGGCCTTGCGGGCTTCCTCTTTCTGGCCCGCGGCGGCGGCGATGTCGCCGTAATGTTCCAGTATCTCGGCTTCGGGCGAGGGGACGAGAGCCACCGCGCGCCGGATGTTCTGCAGGGCCTCTTCCGTACGGCCCAGGCGGAACAGGGCCCAGGCCAGGGAATCCACGATGAAGAACTGGTCAGGGGCCAGACGGTCGGCCCGCTGCAGCAGCTCCAGGGCGTGTTCCAGATCCTTTCCCTGTACGGCCAGGCTGTAGCCCACATAGTTCAGGGCCTGATAGTGCTCCGGATGGCTGGCGATGATGCCCTGCATGACCTTCATGGCTTCATCGCGCTTGCCGAGGCTGTCCAGAAGGCTGCCGAGGGTAAAGGCCAGTTCCGAACTTTCCGGGACGATCTCCACGGCCTGACGGGCCCTGGCCAGGGCCTCGTCCATGGCCTTGAGACGGGCCAGCAGACGGACCTCCAGCAACAGCAGGGTCTCGTTGCGGGCATGGCGCTGCTGCAGATTGCGCACGGAGGCCAGCGCCTCCTGTTCCTTGCCCGCATCGGCCAGGATCTGGGCTTTCAGCCCTTCCGCCTGTACGGCCGTGGGACTGCTGGCCGGGATCCGGGCCAGCCAGCTCAGGACCAGCTCCGTGTCACGGCGCTGGTCGCGGGCGATGCCGGCCAGCATCAGGAAAACGTCAGGCGGTACGCCCGGCTCGTCCAGCATCTCCTTGAGCAGCCGCTCTGCCTGCAAATAATGGCGGCTTTCCAGGAACATGCTGATGGCGGTGAGCTTGAACGCCGCGGCATCCGGGCCCTTGCGGAAATATTTCAGGGCCTTTTCCGGCTGGTTGAGACGCAGCGAAAGGTGGACGAGGCGCAGGCATACATCCTGCTCGGAGACCTGGAGCTTGAGCAGCTTTTCGTAGATGGTGCGGGCCTCGTTCCACTGCTTTTGCTGTTCGTAGGCATAGGCCAGCTCCACCAAGGCCTCGACAAAGTCCGGCATGGCCTGGATGGCCTTCTGGAGCAGCGGGATGGCTTCCGCACGGCGCTGCATCCCGATCAGGGCCCGGGCATGGTAATAATCCACCATGGGCGTCCGTTCACCGGCAGCGATACTGCCGATGTGCTTTTCCGCCTCATCGAATCTTTTGGCCTTGACCAGCAGCAGGATCAGCTCCATGCGGGCATCCAGGGAGTCGGGATGCCGCGCCACGAAGGCCCGGATCTGCTCCAGGCCCTGTTCCGTCTTGCCGTGGGCCGCCAGGGCCTCGGCGCTGAACAGATTGAGGGGCAGATCGTCGGGCCAGACCTGCAGGCCCAGCTCCAGCAGGGGCAGCACCTTTTCCGAACGACGGCTGTCCAGCCACAGGGCGCCTTCCAGCCAGGCCTTGGCAGGCAGGGTGCCGCCGGTCATCTGCTGGGCCGCCTGCAGGAGCAGTTCTTCATCCTCGTCGGCAAGGGCCTGCATATAAAGGAGATAGGCGTAGGTATCCTTGGCGGCCGGCGAAAGCTCTTTTTCCTCGGGCAGGATCTCGATGCCCTGGAAAGAGGGGGAAGCGGCCCCGCTCCGGGGCTGGGTGGAGGCACAGCCGCCGCATCCCAGCAGGGAAAGGGACAGCGAACCGCTCAGCAGGGCAGAGCAGAGCAGGAGGATGGTCTTGTTTCTCATAGATTATTGAATCCAGGCGTCGGAAAAGTCCTTGATGTCCAGGGCCAGATGCTGGCGGATCTTCTCCAGAAGACGGGCTTCCAGCTGGCGCACGCGTTCGCGGGTCACGTTATATCGTTCACCGATCTCGCGCAAGGTGACGGGGTCATCTGTCAGCAGCCGGTTCTGCAGGATATAGAGTTCCTTCTCGTTGAGCTTGGGCAGGATGGTCTTGAGCTTTTCGCGCAGCAGCTCCGCCACTTCGGAATCCCCCAGACTGTCCTCGATGCCCGGTCCCAGGGCCGGAAGGAAGTCCATACGTGTGGCGCCGCCCGCATCTTCCCCCACCTGGGCGTTGAGGGAAAGATCGTTGGCGGCAAGGCGCTGATCCATCTCCGTGATCTGTTCTTCACTGACGCCCAGACGCTCGGAGAGCATGGCGGCGTCGGGATCGAAGCCCTGGGCGATCAGCTTTTGCCGTTCACGATTGAGATTGTAGAACAGCTTTCGCTGCACCTGGGTGGTGCCGATCTTGACCATGCGCCAGTTATCCATGATGAACTTGAGGATGTAGGCCTTGATCCAGAAAGAGGCGTAGTAGGAGAACTTGATGCCCTTGTCGGGGTCGAACTTGTTGACGGCCCGCATGAGGCCCACATTGCCTTCCTGCACGAGGTCGAGGACGTTCTGCATCCAGCGGCGCTGGAAGTCCATGGCGATGCGTACCACAAGGCGCAGATGCGACGAGACCAGCCTGAAGGCGGCGTCGGGGTCGTTGTGATCGCGCACTCGCACGGCCAGCTCGTGTTCTTCCTCGGGCTTGAGCATGGGGAAGCGGCTCACCTCGCGCAGGTAAAGCTGCAAACTGTCCCGGCCGCCGGTGGACGGCAGGCGGGGCATGGACGGCGCAGGGAGGCTGGATTCGTCATGGCTGCCTTCGGTAAGCAGCATGGGGCCGTCGTCGCCCACATCCAGAATCTCGCCCTGGTCGAGGCTGTCCTCATCGAGTTCTTCCAGCGAGTCCAGAGAGCTGTCTTCGTCTGCGGCATCCAGGACTTCCACGTCCGCCACAGGCGCGGAAGAAGGGGGATCGGGGACATTCTTGTTGTTTTTCTTCATTATTTTCCTCAGGGGGCTGATGACATCCCTGATGTCGGTGTAGCCCCATGCTATAGTTTTGATTTGTCCTTTTCAATGATTTTCAGTAGTAAAAGCCTTGCGGCTGCCTTGCAGCCGGCCCTTTGACGGGCAGATGCCACATTTTATTACAAAGGCTGGGTACAGGAATGAAATTTGTTCAGCGCCTTGCGGAAAGGCGCCCGTTGTTGCTCGATGGCGCCATGGGGACCATGTTGCAGGCTTCCGGCCTGCCGGCCGGGGTGAGCCCGGAAGAGTTCTGCATGGAGCGACCGGATATCCTTCAGGGTATCCACAAAGCCTATCTCGATGCAGGAGTGGACATCATCACTTCGTGCACGTTCGGCGGCAATCCCTGCAAACTCCCGGCCTCCCTGGATGTTTTTACGTTCAACAAGCGTATGGTGGAGACCGCGCGCGCCGCGGCCGCCCAAGCCGGGCGTCCTGTCTTCGTAGCCGGCAACGTGGGCCCGAGCGGTCATTTTGCCCGTCCGCTGGGCGATATGGAGCCTGAGGAACTCATCAAGGCCTTCTCGGAGCAGATCCGTGGCCTCGTGGCCGGCGGGGCGGACCTCATCTTCATCGAGACCCAGTTCGACCTGGCCGAAGCCAGGGCCGCCGTGACGGCTGCGCGTCAGGTCTGCGACCTGCCCGTCATGGTCTCCATGACTTTCGAGCAGGGCGTCAGCCTGACGGGCTCTTCGCCCACCATCTTTGCCGAGACCATGCAGAACATGGGCGTGGCAGCCCTGGGCACCAACTGCAGCCTGGGGCCGGATCAGATGCTGCCCGTGGTGGAAGAGCTGCTGTCCGTCTGTTCCTGCCCCGTCGTTGCGGAACCCAATGCCGGTCTGCCGGAGCTGCGCGGCTCGGAGACCGTCTTCCCTCTGGGGCCGGAGGCCTTTGCCCAGAAAACGGCGGCCTTCGCCGCCCGCGGGGCACGGGTGCTGGGCGGCTGCTGCGGCACCACGCCCCAGCATCTGGCGGCCCTGCGTCAGGCCCTGGAAAGCGTGACCTGCGACGAGCGTCCGGTGGTCAGCCCTTCGGGCATCTGCCTGACCAGCCGTTCGCAGCTCCTGCGCCTGGGAGAAGGGCAGCCGTTCAGCGTCATCGGCGAGCGCATCAATCCCACGGGCAAGAAGGAACTGACCCGCCAGCTGCAGGCCGGGCAGTTCGATGAAGCCTTCCGCCTGGCCGATGAGCAGCTGCAGGCCGGGGCCCGCATCCTTGATGTGAACGTGGGCGCCTCTCTGGTGGACGAGACCGTGCTCCTGCCCGATCTGGTGCAGCGTCTGGTCTCCCGGGTGGACGTGCCCCTGTCGCTGGATTCTTCCAATGCCCAGGCCATCGCCCGTGCCTTGCCCTACTGTCCGGGCTCCTTCCTTGTCAATTCCATCAGCGGCGAAGCCGGGCGCATGGAGCTGCTGGGACCTGTCTGCCGTGATTTCGGCGCGCCCTTCATCCTGCTTCCCCTGCAGGGGACGAAGCTGCCCGTCCGGGCCTCCGAGCGTATCGCCATCGTGGAAAAGCTGCTGGAGCAGGCCGACTCCCTGGGTATCCCCCGCCGTCTGGTGATGGTGGACATCCTGGCCCTGTCGGTGTCCTCCAAGCCTGAAGGCGCCCTGCAATGCCTTGAGATGGTCCGCTGGTGCCGCAGCCAGGGCCTGGCGACCACACTGGGACTTTCCAACGTTTCGTTCGGCCTGCCTGCCCGCGACCTGCTCAATGCCACCTTCATGGCCATGTGCGCGGGCGCCGGTCTGTCCTCCTGCATCGCCAATCCTTCCGCTCCCCGTCTGCATGAGGCCTGCGATGCCGTGGCCGTGCTGCAGGGGAGCGACAGCAACGCCGGGTCGTTCATCGCCTCCTATGCCGGCTGGAAGGCCAGCGGCGGTGTGGTCAGGGCCGGCAAGGGGCCGGGCGCCGCTGCCGAGACCCTGGGAGATGCCGTCCTTTTCGGCGATCTGGAAAACGTGCTGCCCCTGCTGGAAAAGGAACTGGCCGCCGGTGCCGAGCCTTTCGCCCTGGTGCAGGACGTCCTGATCCCGGCCATCACCGAAGTGGGGACGCGCTATGAGCGCCGGGAGTATTTCCTGCCGCAGCTCATCCGCGCGGCGGAGACCATGCAGAAGGCCTTTGCCCATCTCAAGCCCCTGCTGGAGAAGAGCCGCGGCCCCGAGGAACGTCCCGTGATCGTCATGGCCACTGTGGAAGGGGACATCCACGATATCGGCAAGAACATCGTCTGCCTGCTGCTGGGCAACCACGGATTCGACGTCATCGACGCCGGCAAGGATGTCCCGGCGGAGCAGATTGTCGCTTGCGCTTTGGAACATAAGGCGCGTATCATCGGCCTGTCGGCTCTGATGACCACGACAATGGTGCGGATGGAAGATACCATCCGTCTGGTGCGGGAGCGCAATCTCCCCATCAAGGTGCTGGTGGGCGGCGCTGCCGTGACCCAGGCCTTTGCCGATGCCATCGGCGCGGATGCCTATTGCGAAGATGCGGTCAGCGCAGTGCGGGCCGCCAAACAGTTTGTCACAGGATAATCCCATGAAGCGATTTATTTTGCCCCTGCTGCTTCTGACCCTGTTCCTGCCCTGCCTGGCGCAGGCCCAGGAGTACAAGACCGTGGGGCTCAAGGACCTGACCTCCATAGTGGCCCAGAACAAGGGCAAGGTCGTCATGCTCAACTTTTTCGCCACCTGGTGCCCCCCCTGCCGTGAGGAGATCCCGGATCTTGTCAGCCTGGCGCCCAAGTACGAGGGCAAGGTCGTCATCGTGGGCCTTTCGGTGGATGAGGACGCGAGCACGCTCCCGGCCTTCCTCAAGCGGCTGAAAGTCGACTACCCTGTGTACAGGGCCAGTGAAGACGTGATCCGCGCCTTCAACGTGCGCACCATCCCGCACAATGTTTTTTACGGCAAGAACGGGCGTCTGGCCCTGATGGGGTCGGGCATGGTCTCGAAAAAAGAACTGACGGAAATCTTTGATTCTCTCGGAGAGCAAAAATAATGAGCGACACCTACACGGTACGCCGTGCGACCATGGACGATGTGAAGGATATCCATGCCCTGCTGATGGAAAATGCGCGCAAGGGCCTGCTGCTGCCCCGTGCGCTGATCTTTCTGTACGGCCATGTCCGTAATTTCCTGGTCATCGACGACCCCCGGGGCGGCCTGGCCGCCTGTTGCGCCCTGGCGCCTGTCTGGGAGGATCTGGCCGAAGTCTGCTCCCTGGCCGTGCGCGAAGATCTGCGCAAACAGGGCCTGGGCCGCAAGATCGTGATGGCCTGTGTCGATGACTGTCGCATCCTGCACCTCAAGAAGGTCTTCTCCCTGACGTATCAGGCGGCTTTCTTTGAGCGCATCGGTTTCCATGAGGTGGACAAGGGCGTCCTGCCCCAGAAGATCTGGGCCGACTGCGTGCATTGCGCCAAGTACCCCGACTGCGACGAAACCGCCATGTTCCTGGAGCTCGATTAAGATGAACGCCATCAAGGAACGCAAGATCGTCTATACCTCCGGCCAGATCGCCGAACGCGTGCGTGCCATGGCCGCCGAGATCGATGCCTTTTACGGTGATGAGCCCCTAGTGGCCGTATGCGTCCTCAAGGGCGCTGTGTTCTTCTTCACCGACCTCGTCCGGGCCATGCGTTCGGAGAACCTCGAACTGGATTTCGTCCGTCTGTCCAGCTACGGCAAGGGGACGTCCAGTTCCCGCCATGTGGTGTTCAGCAAGGACGTGGACTGCGACATCACCGGCAAGCATGTGCTGATCGTCGAGGACGTGGTGGACAGCGGTCTGTCCATGCAGTTCCTGATGCGCCAGTTCGAGGCCCGCGGGGCCCGCAGCCTGCGTCTGGCCGCGCTGGTGGACAAGAACGAACGCCGCGAAGTGGACGTGCGCGTCGATTTTGCGGGCTTCAAGCTCGAGGAAGGGTTCATCGTCGGCTACGGCCTCGACTATGCTGAAAAATATCGGGCCCTGCCTGATGTGGAAGAGCTGGTCTTCGAATCCGCCGAGGACTAGCACCTGCCCGCACCTGGAGCCAAATGATGGAAATTCAATGCCCTCACTGCGCCAGCCGTTTCAACCTGCCGGAACATCTTGCCCGGCCGGGTGCGAAATTGCGCTGCTCCGTATGCAAGACGGTCTTTGCCCTGCAATTGCCTGAGCCTGCCCCTGCGCCCATCCCGGATCTTCTGCCGGACGATGTGGAGCAGCCCCGCCCCCGGCGCCGCTGGCTGTTCTGGCTGATGCTGCTGCTTCTGCTGGCCTGCGGCGGTGCCGCCGTCTACTGGTACTGCTGGCATGAGCGCCCCCTGACACCTGTCCAGGGAACGGCAGCCACCGCTGAGAACATCGCCCTGCTGACCATGAAGGACGTGCGCCAGTACTATGTGAACAACGAAAAGATGGGCAAGATCCTGGTCATCGAGGGCAGGGTGGTCAATGAATTCCCCCAGCCCGTGAGCATGATCACCGTGGAAGCCGTGCTTTACGGTCAGGATCAGAAGGTCATCGCCTCCAATCGCCAGACCGCCGGCAACCAGCTGACCCCCTTGCAGCTCTCCGTACTGGACAAGGAAGCCATGGCCAGCCGTCTGGCCGACCCCGAGAAAGAGCAGGGGGCCAATGTGACCCTGCTGCCCGGTGCCAGCGCTCCCTTCATGGTCGTGTTCGACAGCCCGCCCAACGATGTCAGCGAGTTCTACGTCGCCATCGTGGATGCGCAGAAGGGAGTGCCCCTGCCCCGCTAGACATCCCGGCAAAACTGTTCTCAAGCCCCGCAAGGGGCTTTTTTTATGCCCTTGGGATACATCGGTGATGCCGGAAAGCGGGGCGGATAGGCCCCAGAAACTCTGCAATACCGCGAAAGGGCGCATCGGAAAGAACTATGGGAGTCATGTGATAAAAAACACAAATAGTGATGCACAGTCATGACGCAATTCCGCATCATGACTGCATCCGTGACGGCGCGATATTGCAACACACCGAACACAAGAGCTGAACTTTGCTGCACATGCTTGCAT
>ERZ1673738.4288-NODE-4288-length-14429-cov-22.278906_pt1 | contig 14429 bp, 12 predicted proteins | sample MGYA00580198_ERZ1673738 | MGnify/ENA primary metagenome ERZ1673738 (study PRJEB41218, sample SAMN15661784) | gut metagenome | host: Homo sapiens | place: Canada: London | collected 2015-08-20/2019-03-30 | study: EMG produced TPA metagenomics assembly of... | reverse complement strand
AAGAGGGCCTGCGTTTCGCTATCCGTGAGGGTGGCCGTACCGTTGGTTCCGGCGTCGTCGGCAAGATCATTGAGTGATTTTGTCCTTGAACGTCAGTTCTAAGGCGAACTAAGCACTTATAAAGTCCTTCCCATTCCGGAGAGTGGGAAGGACTTTTTTGTTTGTATCCTCTCCGACCCCAATCGCACCCTGCCGGAAAAACGGAGGACCATCCTCCGTCATCCGCTCCAAAAAGCCCCTTGTCATCCGTCTGCCGGGCCGCTATAATAAAAGAAAAAGCCGCTGTCTGGCGGCGGAAAACGAGGAATGGATATGAAGCTTCCCGAGAAGAAACAGCGCTGGGTCTACCATGCAGAGGCCCTGCCGCAGGCGGCAGGCGAGGGCGTCACCCGCCGGGTGCTGGCCTATACCGACGGTCTGATGTGCGTGGAGAACACCTTCGAGAAGGGGGCTGTGGGCGCACTCCACCATCACCCCCACACTCAGATCACCTATGTGGTGTCGGGTGCGTTCGAGTTCACTGTGGACGGCGTGACTCACACCGTGCGGGCCGGGGATACCATCCTGAAGGAGGACGGCGTGGAGCACGGCTGTGTCTGCACCGAGGCTGGTATCCTGCTGGACATCTTCACCCCCATGCGGGAAGACTTCGTGTAAAATAAAATGGGCCGCAGCCCACCCCGCGAGGGGAAAGGCTGCGGCCCATTTTTGTGCGAAAAATCAAGCGGCAGTGGAAGAAGCGACCTCAGAGGAAGCAGCCTCAGAAGATGCAGCCTCGCTGGAGACCTCGGATGCGGCCTCAGAAGAGGAAGCCTCGCTTGCAGCCTCGGAGGAAGCGCTGTTCTCCTCAGCGACAGCGGAGGAAGCGGAGGTCTCGGACTGAGCAGAAGCAGCCTCAGAGGTGGAAGCAGCGGTAGAAGAAGAGCTGCCGCAGGCAGTCATGCTGACAGCCAGAACCAGAGCAGCAACGGTAACAGCAACATTCTTGAGTTTCATATGAAAAATCTCCTCATATTTAAAAATAGTTTTGCGGGAGGGCCGTACAGGCAAGGCCCTTCTGCAAAAAGATATTCTAGTCCGTTTTCGAAAAAAATCAAGCCCTTTTTGGGCAAAGATTCTATTTGCCGGAGAGATTCTACACTTTTGTTATAACTTTTCGATAAAAGTCAAAGATTTTTGACGTTCAAAAATAAAACACAACGAGCTTTTCCGGAAGAGGAAAGCGTGGTATAATAGCTTCATGATATGCAGCGGGTGGAGGCTGTGTCCGGTAAGGGCTGTGCCGTCAAGCCATCGGCCCGCTATTCGACCCTGCAGGATCTGGACGCCGGACGCCACACCGAGATCGATATGTTCTCGGGCGCACTCATCCGGATGGGCAGGGAGCTTGGCATCCCGACGCCCTACAATGAGTTCGCTTACCACATGATAAAGGCGCTGGAAGAAAAGAATGACGGCAGATTTGACTACAGCGGCCCGGATCAGGAAATGACATGGGCAAGATGAGGAGAGAAAAGGGAATGAATATCACAGTCTATCTGGGGGCGAACGAGGGCAATGACCCGGCCCTGAAGCAGGCCGTCGAGGAGCTGGGCCGGTGGATCGGCGAGAGCGGGAACGCTCTGGTCTATGGTGGCTCCCGCAGCGGCCTGATGGGCCGCCTCGCTCACAGCGTCCTGACGGCGGGCGGCGAAGTGACCGGGGTAGAGCCGCAGTTCTTCATCGACTCGGAGGTGCAGTACGACGGCCTAACAAAGCTCATCGTCACGAAGGACATGACCGAGCGGAAGACCCGGATGATCGAGCTGGGCGACGCCTTTATCGCCTTTCCGGGCGGCACCGGCACGCTGGAAGAGATCGCCGAGGTGATGTCCAAGGTCTCGCTGGGCCATCTCGATGCGCCCTGCATCCTCTACGACCTCGACGACTACTACGCCGGACTGAAGGCCCTGCTGGCTCATATGGTCGAGACAGGCCTGTCCAGCCCCGCGCGGCAGAAGGGCATCTGCTTCGCAAAGAACTTGGACGAGATAAAAAGTCTCCTGCAAGCATAAAGAAAAAGCGCTGGAAGCCGTTAGACCGCTTCCAGCGCTTTGTTTTTGCTGTTTACATGGAGATGACGCCGAGGGCGTTGGCCACCGAGCTGACAAGGATGATGGCCGCGAAGATGGGGCAGAGATACTTTATCATAAAGTTGAAGATGCGTCTGCGGCGGAAGGACTTGCCGTCCAGCGTGACCTCCTCTTCGATCTTCTCCACACCGATGACCCGAGACACCAGCAGGCAGGTGGTGATGGCCGCAATGGGCATCATGACGGAGTTGGTGAGGAAGTCGAAGAAGTCGAGGAACTGCATCCCGAAGACCGTGAATCGGGCCAGCGGGCCGTAACCCAGAGCCGACAGACTGCCCAGCACCAGCATGATGATGCCGATGAGGATGGTGGCCTGTTTGCGGTCCCAGCCCAGCTCGTCCTCGAAGGTGGAGACGGCGCTCTCGGTCAGAGCAATGGAGCTGGTGACAGCGGCGAAAAGCACCAGCGTAAAGAAGAGGATGCCCACCACCGTGCCGAGGCCCATGCTCTCGAACACCTTGGGGATGGTGATGAACATGAGGGCCGGGCCGGCCTGCAGAGTGTCCGGGTCGCCGCCGGAGAAGGAGAAGACCGCCGGAATGATCATCAGGCCCGCCATGATGGCGATGACGGTATCAAAGACCTCCACGTTTTCGGTGGACTCCTCGATGGAGACGTCCTTCTTCATATAGGAGCCGAAGGTGACGAGGATGCCCATAGCGATGGAGAGGGAGTAGAACATCTGTCCCATTGCGGTCACGACGGTCATCCACGAGAAGTTGGCGATGTTGGGCACGAGGAAGTATTTCACACCCTCCAGCGCACCCGGGCGTGTGACGGAGTAGCCTGCGATGACGACGGAGAGCACCACAAGAATGGGCATCATCACCTTGGACACCCGCTCCACGCCGTTGCGCACGCCCGCAAAGATGATGGAGAGGGTAAAGACGGTAAAGATGGCGAAGCAGATCTCCGCCGACGGGCCGCTGGAAATGAAGGCGGAGAAATAGCCGTCCGCCGCCAGCTCGCTGCCGTGGCCGCCGATGTAGTCGGCCAGATACCGGATGACCCAGCCGCCGATGACCGAGTAGTAGGGGACGATGAGGATGGGGATGATGGCGTTGATCCAGCCGCCGAAGGAAAGCCCGCCTTTTTTGCCGAAGGAGGCGAACGCGCCCACCGGGCTTTTCTTGGTCATCCGGCCCAGCGCCGTCTCGGCCACGATCATGGTGTAGCCGAAGGTGAAGGCGAGGATGATGTAGATGAGCAGGAAGATGCCGCCGCCGTACTTGGCCGCAAGATAGGGGAAGCGCCAGATGTTGCCGAGGCCCACCGACGCGCCTGCAGCGGAGAGAACGAATCCGATCTTGCCCGAAAAGGCGCTCCGCTTGTGCTGTTTTTGATTCATTGGATTTTCCTCTTTTCACAAATTCAATATCCCCAGTGTATCACAGCCGGGGAGAGGATTCAACCGATTTTCCGATAAGAAGCAGAAGACCCATCGAAGGAATCGAAGGGTCGTATCAAAAACTGAGCACAGAAGCAGAAGCTCCTGTGCTCAGAGGGAGGCAGCGTCAGTCCACCACCGGTACATCCAGCCCGAATTCCAGCGGGCGGAAGCGGGGGCAGACGTTTTCAGTGATGCAGATGACCGAGGCGGCGAGGCGGCTGCCGATCTCGCAGGACTGGGCCAGATTCTTGCCGTAGGTCAGGCCGATGACCGTCCCCGCAAAGAAGGCGTCGCCTGCGCCGGTGGTGTCGATGACGTCCACCTTCTTGGCGGGCACGACGCCGCAGGCCCCGTCGTGCTGGGCGTAGACGGCCCCCAGACCGCCCATCGTCACCACCATGCTGGTCATATTGGCGCTGTGGACGTTCCGGGCCAGCACCTGAGCCATCTGGGTGGGGGAGAGGTGGCCGTAGTCGTCCGAGAAGAGCAGCCCGGCCTCCTGCTGGTTGCAGACGAAGCAGTCGATCTGCTGCAGATAGTCGCGGCGCTCCATGGCGATGCTCATGTTGGAGACGGCGGCAAAGACCTTCTTTTTGTACTTCTTGGCGTAGTGGAGCACCTGCTTGACAGTCTCTTTCTCGAGGTCCAGCTCGATGGCGATGCTGTCGCAGTCCCGGAAGATCTCGTCGCCCTTCTCTTCCAGCAGGGTGGTCAGAGGGGTGGTGTCGGGCCGCTTGGAGATGGCCGCGTGGACGTCGCCGTCGTTGTCGAAGATGGCCAGCCATGTGCCCATGCCGTCGGGGACTTTCTGGATGTATCGGGTGTTGACCTTGTGGTTGTCCAGCTTGTCGATGACGTCCTGCCCCATGCCGCTGTCATCCACAAGGCTCACGAAGGTGGGGCGCAGCTCCACGTTGGCAATGTCCTCCGCCACGTTCCGGCTCACGCCGCCGTGCACCTGCTCCATCCGCCCGGCGTTCCGTCCGCCGGGGATGTAGGTGGAGAGAGGATAGCCCTTGATGTCCACAAAAACTGCGCCGATGACTACGATTCCCATAGTTTTGATTCCTTTCCGAAGTAAACGCTCTTTGGGTCTTTCTTTGGGTCTTATTATACTGTATTTTACAGGGAGAATCCATCTTTTTACCATTTCTTTGTCCGAAAAGCAGAAAATCGACCGCCCCGGCGGGATTCGAGCCAAAAAAGCTGTTGACAAAACCGCCGCCCTTTGCTACAATAAACAGGTAAACGCAGGGTTAGCTCATCCGGTAGAGCGACTGCTTCCCAAGCAGTAGGCGGCGGGTTCGAGTCCCGTATCCTGCTCCACAAAAAGAGCGCTGATTCGTCAAGAATTGGCGCTCTTATCATTTCGGCGAAAGAAAACGGAGAGGGACGCCATGATCTTTGTACCCCTTTTGCACTATTTCAAGTGCAAGAACCAATACAGCGGCAACGAGGACGGGATGCGCTACCTGCTCTCGCCCGGCAAGCGCAGCGTGCCCGACCCGGACGGCGGTGAGGGCGCACAGAAGGAGGAGTCCGTCCTCACGGTGGACATCTGGCCCGACCCGTGGGCGCTGGACCGCACCGACCCGGCCCTGCGGCGTCAGAAGGTCTTTCCCCTGACGGAGGAGGGCCGGGCGGAGGCGGCGGAGTACCTGTCCTCCACCTACAGCGCCGACACCGCGTACTGGAAGCAGCGGCCCTCCATTCTGGACTCGGAGCCGTGGTCGCCGCCGAAGGATGAGGAAGCAGAAAGCGAAGGAGACCAATGATCTACCGCATCAAGGAACTCAAGGGCGACACCATCCCGGTGCCGCAGCTCATCTTTTCCAAGCTGGGCATCGCCGAGGAGTATAACGTCCGGGTGGCGCTGTATGTGCTGGCCACCGGCATCACCGACCCGGACAAGCTCTGCGCAGACCTGAAGCTGCGCAGCCGCATCTCTGCCGAGAGCGCCCTCTCCTTCTGGGCCGGCGCGGGGCTGCTGGAGCGCTACGACGAGAACGCCGCCCCGGGCGCAGAGCCTTCGGCCCCCGCCCCCATGACGTGGGCGGAGATCGCCGCTGCAAGCCGCACCGACCCCATGATCTCCAGCCTCATCGACTGCGCCCAGACGGGCTTTGCCCGCCCGCTGACCCACAGCGAAATGGAAAAGCTGGTCAACCTCTATGTGCAGGAGGGCTATGCCCCCGAGACGGTCATGCTCTGCGTGGCCTATGTGGCCAGCCGGGGCAAGCGGACCATGGCCGCCGTCCTCCACGAGCTGAAGGTCTGGCGGGCCGAGGGAGTGGAGACCGGCGAACAGGCCGACGCCCACCTCAAGCTGCTGGCCCTCCGCCAGACCCGGGAGCAGTACGTCGCCTCTCTGCTGGGCATCCCGGACAGCGAGCTTACCCTCGGCGGGCGGAAGGCCATCGCCCGGTGGTATGAGGTGTACAGCTACGATGACGCCATGGTGCAGGAGGCAGCGGTGCAGGCCGGGCCGAAGCGGGACCTGTGGTACTGGAACAGCATCCTCAAGACATGGAACGCCAAGGGCCTGCGGAACATCCACGATGTGCGCAGCCCGGTGGCGTCCATCGGTGCCAGCCGGAACATCCGGGTGGACCGCGAAGCCCCCAGCGGCAACGACTTCCTCAAGAACGCCGCCCGCCGCCGCTCCCTCAAGAAAAAGCCCGAGTGACACCCGGCATAAGGAGACACTATGCGTACCAAAAACGAACTGTATCAGGAGGCCCTGCGCACCGTCGCCCGGCGGCGTCAGACGGCCCGGGCGCGGGCAGAGGATGCCCGCGCAGAGGCTGAAGCAGCCCTGCCCGGGCTGCGCCACGCCGAGGAAGAGGTGCGGGTGCGGGGCATCCGCTGCGCACTGGCCGGTGCGGCGGGCAGGGACCGCACCGAGGCCGCCGCCGCCCTTGCGGACGCCCGCAGGAAGCTCTCGGAGCTGCTGGCGTCCAGCGGCCGCCCGGCTGACGCACTGGAACCTCGCTTCACCTGCAAGCTCTGCGAGGATACCGGCGTGGTGAAGGGACGCACCTGTGAATGCGTCCACAAGGTGATGCAGCAGCTCCGCCGGGAGGAGATCGAGGCCCTGTCCAGCCTCTCCATTTCCAGCTTCGACACCATGGAGCTGCGCTATTACCCCGACGAGAAGGACGCCGATGTCGGCGAGTCGGCGCGCAGGTACATGGCCGGACAGCTGGCCGAGCTGAAGGGCTACGCCGACGAGTTTGACCGCACCAGCCCCAGTCTGGTGCTTCTGGGCAACGCCGGTCTGGGCAAGACCCACGCCGCGCTGGCTATCGCCGGAGAGGTGCTGGAAAAGGGCTTCGACGTCATCTATGTGTCCAGCCCCGATTTCTTCTCGAAGCTGGAAGCCCTGCACTTCGGGCAAGACCCCGCCGGGGAAGAGGAGATGCTCCTGCGCACCGCTGCCGGGGCCGACCTGCTCATCCTCGACGACCTCGGCTCGGAGTTCAACTCCAGCTTCCTCATCAGCACCCTCTACAGCCTGCTGAACAACCGTCTGGGTGCAAAGCTGCCCACCATCGTCACCACCAACATCACCGACAGCACGCTGCTGGAACGGCTCTATACCGAGAAGATCTCCAGCCGCCTCGCTTCCTTCCTGCCATGCCTCTTCGTGGGCAAGGACATCCGGGCACAGAAGGCGGCGGAATCCTGAACCACATATCCGGAACACACCGGAGAAGCAGCTGAGCTTTTGTCAGCTGCTTCTTTTTTTGCGCAGGCCGCTCCTGCGCTTTACCCAATTTTTTGGAAGCGTTGAAATAAAAAGAAAACGAAATGTCGCAATGTTTGTCGATGTTTTTGAAAAAATGTTAAAATTCCTTGAAACCCCGGCGTTATAATGATAGAATATTCTTGTATCGTCATTTTGCTGTGGACGTGCCTTTCCAATGGCGTTGTGGTATTGGGGCGTAAAACAGGATGCACACAAAGAGAGACTGCGGCGTCCTTTCCGTGAGTCGTGATGGAACAGACAAGAAGACCGAAGCAGCCTGCCGGGCGACGGCAGGCTGTCGTCGGGTCATGAGGTGAATCGTTTGATGAAGAAGAAAACACTGCACAGCCTTTTTTCCCTGCTTATGGCACTGGTGCTGGGGGTATCCCTGCTGACCGGATGCAGCGGAAAGGTGGCAGAACGGGCGGAGATGAAGGAAGACGCTGAGACCATTCAGGTGTATCTGTGGAACACCACGCTGTACGAGACCTATGCCCCCTATGTCCAGGCGCAGCTGCCGGACGTGAATATCGAGTTCATCGTGGGCAACAACGATCTGGACTTTTACAAATTCTTGCAGGAGAACGGCGGCCTGCCGGACATCATCACCAGCTGCCGCTTCTCGCTGCACGATGCAGCTCCCCTGAAGGACAGCCTGATGAACCTTGCTACCACCAACGAGGCGGGCGCGGTCTACAACGCCTACCTCAACAGCTTCAAAAATGAAGACGGCAGCGTGAACTGGCTACCGGTGTGCGCCGACGCCCACGGATTCGTGGTCAACCGCAGCCTGTTCGAGCAGTACGACATCCCGCTGCCTACCGATTACGACAGCTTTGTGGCGGCCTGTCAGGCCTTCGAGAAGGTAGGCATCCGCGGCTTTACCGCCGATTATGCCTACGACTACACCTGCATGGAGACGCTGCAGGGGCTTTCGGCTGCCGAGCTTACCACTACGGAGGGGCGCAAGTGGCGCACCGCCTACAGCGACCCCGCCAACAGCGAGCGGGTGGGTCTGGACGACACTGTCTGGCCGGGGGCATTCGAGCGGATGGCCCAGTTCATTCAAGATACCCACCTCACGGCGGACGACCTTGGGCTGACTTACGATGACGTGATGAACCTGTTCCGGAACGGGGAAGTGGCCATGTACTTTGGCAGCTCCGCCGGCGTGAAGATGTTTCAGGAGGAGGGCATTGATACGACCTTTCTGCCCTTCTTTAGCCAGAACGGGGAAAAGTGGATCATGACCACCCCCTATTTCCAGATCGCCCTGAACCGGGAGCTGGAGCAGGACAGCGCACGCCGCGAAAAGGCTATGAAGGTGCTGAACGTCATGCTCTCCGAGGGGGGACAGAACCACGTCATCTCCGACGGACAGGATCTGCTGAGCTACAGCCAGAACGTCAGCCTCCGCCTGACCGAATACATGAAGGACATCCGCCCGGTGGTGGAAGAGAACCATATGTACATCCGCATCGCCTCCAACGATTTCTTCTCCATCTCCAAGGATGTGGTCTCCCGGATGATCGAGGGCAAGCTTACGGCAAAGCAGGCGTATCAGGACTTCGACGCCCAGCTCCTCACGGAAAAGACCACCACGGACGAGACGGTGCTGACCTCCGGGAAGAGCTATTCCAATGTCTTCCACAAAAACAGCGGCAGCGCCTCCTTCTCCGTCATGGCGAACACGCTGCGCGGCGTGTATGGCACGGATGTGCTCATCGCCGCAGCAAACAGCTTTACCGGCAGTGTGCTGCGGGCGGATTATACCAAGGAGATGGCCGTCTCCATGATCATGCCGAACGGCCTGATGGCCTACCAGCGCACCATGACCGGCGCAGAGCTGAAGGAGACCCTCCGCGCCTTTGTGGAGGGCTGTGAGGGCGGCTTTGTGCCCTTCAACCGCGGCTCTCTGCCGGTGGCCAGCGGCATCACCATGGAGGTAAAAGAGGCAGGCGGCAGCTATACCCTGACCGGCATCACCCGGAACGGCCAGCCGCTCCGGGAGGATGACACCCTCACCGTGACCTGTCTGGCCACGACAAAGCAGATGACCGCGGTGTTTGCAGACGAAAGCCGCGCCGTCACGGACGAAGGTACGTGGGTAAAGGACGCATGGCGCGATTATGTTTCCGGCGGCGGCGCAGCGCTTGCAGAGCCGGAAAACTACATGACACTGAGGTGAGCGGAATGGCAGACGAAATGCACGAACCCAAACGAAAAGGCCGCTCCCGGCGGAAATGGCTCCCTGCCGCCGCCGTCGCCCTCCTGCTGCTGGGGCTGCTGGTCGGCGTCAGCTGCCAGTACATCTCGTATGTGTCGCAGACGGTCTATCAGGAGAGCACGTCGCATCTGGAAGAGGTCCTGCATAAATCCAACAATATGCTGAAGGAGCTGGTGCGCAAGAACCTGACCTATCTGCATCTGTACAACGGCTTTCTGAAAAATACCTCAGACGAAGGCGAAATTCAGGCGTATGTCGAGAAGGCACAGCAGGACACCGGATTTGCCGACTTTTACTTTCTTTCCTACGACGGAAACTATATGACCGTGTCTGGCGAAACGGGCTACCTCGGCTTGCAGACCAATCTGGACGAAAAGCTCTCCGATGGCGAGGATATCGTCATGAATGCGGTACTGCCCGGCAAACCCCAGATGCTCGTGTTCATCTGTCCCGAAATACAGGGCAGCTACCGGAACTTCGACTACGATGCCATCGCCATCGCGTACTATAACGATGCTGTGCTGAAAGCGCTGGACAATTCTGCTTTTCAGGGGAGCGCCAGCAACTATGTGGTCTACTCGGATGGGCGGGTGGTCATCGACAATTCTGCAAACGCCACAGAATCGGTCTACAACTTTATCGCGGTGCTGCGCGACCACTCCGACCTTTCGGAGGAGCAGATCCTTGCCCTCTCGGATGCGTTTGAGCAGGGCAGCAGCGGAAACATGAAGGTAAAGCTGGGTGAAACCAGTTATTATCTGGTCTACGAGGGCACAGCCGTCCAGAGCTGGACGATGCTGGGCCTTGTCCCGGTCAAGGTCGTCAATGCCAATCTGGACAAGCTCTGGTTCCGGACGGTGCAGATCGTGACAGGCATCGCCCTTTGCCTTGCAGTGACGGTCATCCTGCTCCTCCTGCGCAAGAGCCACGATACGCTGCGCCGGAAGAACACCGAGATCCTGTACCGGGACGAGCTGTTCCAGAAGCTCTCGCTGAACGTGGACGATGTTTTCCTGATGCTGGACACAAAGACCTCCAAAGTGGATTACGTCAGCCCGAACATTGAGCGTCTGCTGGGCGTGTCGGAAGGGGAAGTCCGGCAGAACATCCATGTTCTGGATAAGCTGCGCACGAAAAACGCCCCGAAAAACGGCAAAGTCTGTCTGGATGGGCTTCGCAGCGGGGGACAGCGCGAATGGGATTTTGAGTATCTGCATCAGCAGACCGGGGAGCAGCGCTGGTTCCACATCATCGCCATGGGCAGCGAGGTGGAGGGCAGAGCCAAATACATCCTCGTCATGTCCGACCGCACAGCCGACAAGCAGGTGAATCAGGCGCTTTCAGATGCAGTGGCTGCCGCCGAGACCGCCAATCGCGCCAAGAGCACCTTCCTTTCCAATATGTCCCACGACATCCGCACCCCCATGAACGCCATCATCGGCTTTACCACGCTGGCGGTCAGCAACATTGACGACAAGGAGCGGGTGAAGGATTATCTCGCCAAGACCCTTGCCTCCAGCAAGCATCTGCTCTCCCTCATCAACGACGTGCTGGACATGAGCCGCATCGAAAGCGGAAAGCTCCATCTGGAAGAGGTGGAGGTCAACCTGTCCGATGTGCTGCACGACCTGAAGACCATCGTCAGCGGGCAGATCTACGCCAAGCAGCTGGAACTCTACATGGATGCCATGGATGTGACCGACGAGGATGTCTATTGCGACAAGACCCGGCTGAATCAGGTCCTGCTGAACCTGCTGTCCAACGCCATCAAGTTTACCCCGGCGGGCGGCACGGTCTCGGTACGCGTCCGGCAGCTTGCCGGAAAGGTGCGCGGCTGCGGGCAGTACGAGTTTCGTATCAAGGACAACGGCATCGGCATGAGCCCGGAGTTTGCCCAGAAGATCTTCGAGCCGTTTGAGCGGGAGCGCACCTCCACAGTAAGCAGGATACAGGGCACCGGGCTTGGCATGGCCATCACCAAAAACATCGTGGATATGATGGGCGGCACCATCGAAGTCCAGACGGAGCAGGGCAAGGGCACCGAGTTTATCATCCGTGTGCCGCTGCGCCCGCAGGCGGAGCACCGTCCGGTGGAAAAAATCACCGAGCTGGAAGGCCTGAAGGCACTGGTGGTGGACGACGACTTCAACACCTGCGACAGCGTGACGAAGATGCTGGTCAAGGTGGGGATGCGCGCGGAGTGGACGCTCTCCGGCAAGGAGGCAGTGCTGCGCGCACGGCAGTCCATCGAGATGAGCGACGCCTACCATGCCTATATCATCGACTGGCGGCTGCCGGACATGAACGGCATCGAAGTCACCCGCCAGATCCGCAGCCTGAACGACGATACGCCTATCATCATCCTGACCGCCTACGACTGGTCGGACATCGAGGTGGAGGCAAAGGCGGCCGGTGTGACCGCCTTCTGCTCCAAGCCCATGTTCATGTCCGACCTGCGGGAGACCCTGATGAGCGCCCTCGGCCAGAAGCAGACGGATGCAGAGCAGGAACTCCTGCCCGAAAAGAATGCGGATTTCAAGGACAAGCACATCCTTCTGGTGGAGGACAATGAGCTGAACCGTGAGATCGCGCAGGAGATCCTGCGGGAGTACGGCTTCCGGGTCGATACAGCTGAAAACGGCGCAGTGGCGGTGGAAAAGGTCAGCGCCGCTGCACCGGGCAGCTATGATCTGATCCTAATGGACGTGCAGATGCCAGTGATGGATGGCTATACCGCAACCCGGACGATCCGCGCACTGGATGACCCGGCCCGGGCAAAGCTCCCGATCCTCGCCATGACGGCCAATGCGTTTGACGAGGACCGCCGCAACGCATTGGAGAGCGGCATGAACGGCTTTTTGTCCAAGCCCATTGTAATCGGCGACCTTGTGCAGGAGCTGCATAAGATTTTGTGAGCCTGTCCAGCCTTCATGTGGACGAAGAACCCGGCGACTGCGCCTCCGACTGCGGCGGCATCATGGAGCCGGTGGCCGTCTGGGTACGCAAAGGCGGCGATGGACGGATGTGGTAAGCCGCAGCCAAAAACGAAAAGGCCGCTGTGTCGGAGAATCGCTCTGCGACACAGCGGCTTTTTGCAACTTATGGGGATGATTCGGATTATATCCCCTGTGCAATAAAATTGACGAGAAACAGTTGGATTTTTTCTGGCTGTTTCTTTTTTTATTGCACAAATCGGCAAAAACAGCGCCGAAAGCTACGCACCCAACAAAGATGAAAATGCCCCAAAAAGCTATCAAATATTGCCTTACTCTATACAAAATATAGCAATCGGTACACGCATCACAAAACATATGCGATATCGCGTTGATTTTTTGTGCATATCCCATCTGAAAAACTGGGGGTGAGTTTTCAAAATGCCTGTTATTTATGTTGCAAAAAAATCTACCCACATACGAAGAATCACGTTCATTTTAGGACAGACGGTTGAAAAACAGCATGATCCTTGATTATTTCTATGGGGGATTCAATCAAGGTTGCAAAAGCGAGGTTGACGGAAATCGCCGTGCTAAAAACCCACATCATCAACTATGCCAAGACCCGTGAGGTGTACACTGATTATCGGAAAACTGGGTACAGCAAAGCCTTTCTGGAGGCTCACCGGGAGGAGAACACTCTGCACAAGGCGGCAAAAGCTGCCTTTGACGAAGCCGGACTGCAAAAGCTGCCGAAGGTCAAGGTGTTGGATGCGGAGTTCGCAGAGGAAAAGGACACCACCGAAAAAACTCAGACCCGATAAGCGAATACCGCCGAGGACTCTTCCCGTTTTGGGGAGATGTCCTCGGCGTTTTTTGTGTGTATAGCGAAAATCTATGACTGGATTTTCGTCAAGCACGAATTATCGCTGTATTCTTGCTAATATGAGGTGTAGAAGATCGTGCAGTAATTGCGTACGCAAAAGTACCTCATGATGCAAAGAATACGCGGCTGCGTAATGGCAAGGAATATATTTATAGTAGTTTGCGTTTTTGATGCACAAGCAACATCCGCAAACTGCATATCGCAAATATGCTGTTTTGATAGGCACTATTTTTGAAAATTGCGATAACAAAAAAGTATCCTCCACAGTGAAAATGGAGGATACCAGTTTTAAATAATATTGTCTGCATTCTCCTATTATTTTATCATGGTTATATCTGGAATTCAATAGAAATCCATACAAATGTACCCCACCCAGCCTTAGAAAAAACTTCGCAGAAGCCGAAACTTTTTGCAAATTGCTCAGTTCTTCATGAAAAATCCAGTTGAAAACGAAGGTAGACAAAATAAGTGGTCAGGTGGGTGTCCAAGCTGCAGGAGGAAACAGAAATGGCACGACGGGGCGAAAACATACATAAACGCAAGGATGGCCGATGGGAAGGCCGATACATCAAGGCACGCACGCCGGAAGGAAATATCCAGTGGGGCTATATTTATGGTACGGCCTATGCGGAGGTCAAACGGGTGCTGATCCAGAAAAAAGCGGAGGCAGGTTTCTACAACCTGAAAAGGACCGGCCTGACCTTTGAAGCGCTGGCCGAGGTGTGGCTGCACTCCTTGCGGAACAGTATAAAGGAATCCACCTATGCGCATTATTCGTACACACTGCACAAGTATCTTCTTCCAGTTTTGAGCGAAGTGCCCGTTGCATCCCTTGAGGAAAGCTTTCTGGAACAGGCCATGCAGCAGATCATCGCGCCCGCAGATGCCGCACACAAACCGCTGGGAAGTTCCTCTGCCCGGGAATGCCTCTCAATGCTACGGCGTATCTGTAAATATGCCGCACATTTGCGCCTGATCCGCCCGATGGAGTTAGAAGTAGCGTTGCCAAAAGCCATCGACAAAATTTCTGCGCTTCTCTCTCCGGCGGAGCAGCAGCGGCTTTATCAATATGTACAGGAGAGCCCCACACCCCGCAAAATCGGCTTACTGCTA
>ERZ1673738.4277-NODE-4277-length-14463-cov-3.596474_pt1 | contig 14463 bp, 10 predicted proteins | sample MGYA00580198_ERZ1673738 | MGnify/ENA primary metagenome ERZ1673738 (study PRJEB41218, sample SAMN15661784) | gut metagenome | host: Homo sapiens | place: Canada: London | collected 2015-08-20/2019-03-30 | study: EMG produced TPA metagenomics assembly of... | reverse complement strand
ACGATACAAAAATTTATTATTTTTTATTGTCCTCTTGACGGGGAGCATACCATATCAAAACTGATGACTGCTTTTTTATTATAACTATTCAACTGCTCGCTCAATTGCCCATAACACATCTGACAGCTCTTTGGCTGATACCTGTCCCGGTGCACTTGCTTTTCCCATGCTTCCAAAACTCATTACACTGCCAAATAAGCCGCCGCAAAGCCTGCTCACACATCCTGTGCGCCCCATTGACATTGTAATTAAAAGTGTCTCTGGATGATTCTCCTTCATAGTTCCTGTCGCCAAAAGAAGCGCTGCCACATCTGCAAGAGACTGAGGCATCACTGCTATTTTGCAGACATCTGCGCCGTAGCCTGCCATCTGCTCCATTGTTGTAATAAGATTTGAAGCTTCCGGTGTCTTTTTAAAATCGTGCTGTGATACAATCACACCGATACCCATCTGGTGTGCATGTTTTATCAATTCCTGTACACATGCCATTCCCTGACTAAGCTCAACATCAAGAAGGTCAACCACATTGCTTTCTATACTATTACTTTCTATTATTTCATCAAGAAGTGCCTGGTAAGCTGTGGGAGTAATATCCCTTTCACCTCCCTCTCGTCTGCTTCGAAATGTTACTAAAAGCGGCTTTCCCTGCAGATTCTTACGAATTTTTTTTGCAAGCGCATTTCTCTTTCTTGGTTGAAACACGTCCTGATACCAATCGATACGCCACTCGGCAATATCTGCCACACTGCTTTTTCCAATGCGCACAGACTCTTCTAAAATCTCATTTTCTGTTTCATAAGCAATTGGTACACAGATTCGCACCTTTCCATCCTCAAGTGTTGTATTTCCTGCTCTCAGAACACTCATGCAAGCAATGCCTCCAATCTGCTTCTGATTGCACTAAGAAATTCCTCACTAGTTACTGTCTGTGCATTTGAAAGCGTTGTGATGGCAGACAAATCCTTTGTCATAATGCCAGACTCGATTGTATCAATAGTTGCCTGCTCTAACTTGTCTGCGTAATCACACAGCTTCTCTAAGCCGTCCATCTCGCCTCTTTTTCTGAATGCACCGCTCCATGCAAAAATTGTTGCAACTGGATTAGTGGAAGTCTTCTTTCCTTCCTTATACTGATAGTAATGTCTCTGTACTGTTCCATGAGCAGCTTCATACTCGTAGCAGCCATTCGGAGATACTAAAACAGATGTCATCATTGCCAGAGAACCAAATGCTGTTGCTACCATATCACTCATAACATCACCATCATAGTTCTTGCAAGCCCAGATATATCCGCCCTCAGAACGAATTACTCTTGCAACAGCATCATCGATCAATGTATAGAAATACTCAATACCAGCCTTCTCAAATGCTTCCTTATAATCGCGATCATAAATCTCCTGGAAAATATCCTTAAAGGTGTGATCATACTTTTTGGAAATGGTATCTTTTGTCGCAAACCACAGATCCTGCTTTGTATCAAGCGCATATCTAAAGCAACAATGTGCAAAATTCTCAATGGAAGCAACAACATTGTGCTGTCCCTGAATGATACCTGCTCCTGTAAAGTTGTGGATCAGCTCTCTTGTCTCCTCACCAGCTTCGTTTGTGTAAACAAGCTCTGTCTTTCCCGGTCCCGGAATCTTCATCTCAGTTGCCTTGTAGACATCACCATACGCATGTCTTGCAATTGTGATTGGCTTCTTCCAATTTTTTACAAGCGGTTCTACGCCTTTTACAAGAATCGGTGCACGGAATACAGTTCCATCTAAAATAGCACGAATAGTTCCATTTGGACTTTTCCACATCTCATGCAGGTTATACTCTGTCATTCTTGCCACATTTGGAGTGATCGTTGCGCACTTAACGGCAACACCGTACTTCTTTGTCGCATTCGCACTGTCAATCGTTACCTGATCACGTGTCTGGTCACGGTATTCAAGTCCCAAATCATAATATTCTGTTTTCAAATCAACAAACGGAAGAATCAGCTCGTCCTTAATCATCTTCCAGAGAACTCTGGTCATCTCATCTCCGTCCATCTCTACTAACGGAGTTGTCATTGCTATTTTTGTCATAATTTTCCTCCTCCTGCAGCTTCGAATGCTGACATATCTTCATGTGAAAACATTCACTTTGATAGTTTACCATGTTATTGTATCAAATGCAATCCCCTGATAAAAAAACAAAAGAATCTCCTGCCACGTTTTTCCCTGCTCTAATAGTTGGTACGCACAATTTTGTGATAACCCAATACCATGTCCATTTCCGCCGCCACAAATCACATAGCCTGTCATCGTATCCTGCTTTGTCACTGGAATCAAACAAAAAAAAGCACTTGGAAGGTAATTTCCTTCGCTTAGCGATACTGTTTCCTCTGATTTATTTTGATATGTACGATTAGGTTCACTTAAAAGCTTTCTCATAATAAGCTCTCCTGTCACCAAGACACTTCCTTTTTCGTATGTAAGCTGAAGCCCGGATGCCATGCCGCCTGCGAAACGACCCGTCACCTGCACAGAGGTTAATGTTGAGCTGATGATCTTTTCCAAGCTTTCTCCTTCTGCCTTGATACATTCACTTTGACTGGCGCTAAGCGCTGGAAGACGTTTTAAAAACAGCTCCTGCATTACATCAATAGGAATCTCACAGCGCCACCTGTACCATGCCATATTTGACTCTAATCCAGCTGCATTCTGATCCTGAAAAAAAGCGCTGACTGTCGCCTCATCCGTCATATCGCGATCTGGCTCTCCTGTTAAATTAAGTGATTTCAGATAAGGAAGTGTCTGATTTCCAGACCAGGCAAGATTATCTGAAGTATAGCCGCATGATGTTGAAAAATAATATGGCACGATTGGCGCACCGTCACGCGTCATTATCACGCCCGATGTGAGCTTTGCTCCCTGCGCTGAAATCTCCTGATAGCCTGCACTGTTATACACCTGATAATCTACAGAATCATCTGCAAATGAGCCATAATTATCAATCGTTTTTTGGTGAAGAATACGTTCATATGCATATGTACGTGCACATACAGCCTGCAGCTTAGCTGCTTCTAATCCATATGAAACAGGCATCTCGCTTGGTACTACCTTTGAAACATAATCCTCAAGCGGCAGTTCATTTACAATCACAATGCCCTGTTCACTAAGATATAAATCAAGAACACCTTCATATTCATGGCTGATGCCGCGCCTTAAAATACTGTCAATTATAACGAAGCCGCCCTCCGATGCCACACGAATCGATCCTTCCTGAAAAAACGGATGCTCCGGTGTAATAGTAACAGTCTGTCCGCCGGTAAAAATCTGCTCCTTTGTGCCAGACTGTATATGAAATGTATCTGGACATGTTATGATTACCTTGGCATGCTCAAATGAGGTGTTGTCTGAATTTTTCAACTTAACGCGCATAGAAGGCATCGAAGATACAGCTTCCTCAGTTGGTTTTGTTTCTTCCTGATTTTGAGTCGCTGTTTTTTCATTTTCCTGTATATCAGACGTTGTTTCTTCTTGTGTCTCTGACAAAACACTTTGTTGATTTGCCGTCTGGATTTGTGTTTCATTCCAAATAGCATTTTTCCACAACACAAAAGCTGCGATCAAGATCTCTGCCGTTGCAATAGCCAGGCAGACGATATGGATACGCCTCACGCGGAAATTTTTCATGCTGACACCTCTGCCGCCTGTTTTTAATGTTTACACAAGAAAAGAAAGAAGGCACTACTGCAGAATGTTCTGCTGTAATGCCTTCGTACGTTATAATTTTATCTTTTGTACTATCCCAGAGTGCCGTCCCTGCCCATTTGACGCCTAGCTAATGCTAGGTGGGCAACCGCAATCAAACTTCTGCCTTCCACTGCACAACGGAGGCCTGACATCTGCCTGACAATATAGGAATCCCGTATTAAGTCATGTAGGTTCAAATAAAAGCAAGACTTCGTACACCCCAGGATCTATTGTTAGTATAACATATTTTACAGAAAAATCAAGTAATCATTACATTTTTTTCTGTTCTTATTCTTCATCCCAGTCATCTTCTAGAATTTCATCGCCCCAGTCATCCTCGTCGGAATATTCTTCGTACTCGTCGTAGTCATCATATGCTTCTTCCTGATACTCGTCTTCGTACTCTTGCAAAGTTTCTTCACCGCTTTCATCAACAACGCCTTCGTCTTCTGCATTTTCCTGCTCTGGATCATTGTCCCATTCGGCTTCCTCAATTTCCTGTGGCTCCCATACAGTGTGTGTATCCTGTACTGGCACTGCTTCTTCTTTTGCTTCCTCTATCGGACGTTTATTCTTAGCTGCCTTCTTTCGTGCTTCCTGCTCTTTTGCACTCTGCTTTACGTGTTCCTTCGCTGTCTTTTGTGCACGCTGCACTTTTTCCTGTGCAGATATAGGCGTTGGAACAATTTCTTTTTCTTCTTCGTTTCCTGCTTCCTGCTCATACACATCATCATCATCGTCTTTGTTTCGTCTTCTGATTAATGTAACTGCAAGAATTGCAACAACAATTGCAATCGCAAAGATAACACCAATGATGACTATTGTTAAATTGTTAATGGTAAGCTGATAGCGGTATGTCTGATGCGGAATAGTAGGACCTGCTGCTGCAGTTGTTACCTGCTGATTCTGTGCGTTTGTCTCTGCTTCATTGCTTTCATTTTCCTGTGCCTGTGATTCAGGCTGCGTGGCTTCGACAGACTCCTCACTGCTTGTCACCTCTGCCTCATCTGACTCCTGTGAAGCCAGAACAGGTGCTGCAGACTTCTGATCATCTGTCAGTGTATTTACAACTTCATATGTTCCGACAGGTGTACCATCCTGAAAAATAAGATACTGTGAAGAGACATAACCAACACCATTTGGTGTCTCAACCTGACTCCAGTTTCCAAATGTTCCAATGCGGTGAACTGCAGCGCCTGGCATTAAAGAAGCAATTCTTGGTGCTGATGTGCTTGGATACTGACGCACATTTAATCCGGAAGCCAGATCATTTTGGGCCATTACAGAGTCATCTGCCGCTGCATATACTTCCTGCTCGTTTCCCTGCACCTTTAAAAATGCATGGTCTAATAATGTCTCTGTATCACTGTAGAAATTATCATTATCTGATTTCATGATTACACAGATAAGATCCATGCCATCACGATATGCTGCTGTAACTAATGTACGTCCTGCTTTTGCAGTATGTCCTGTTTTTCCTGCATACACACCTTCATATGGACGTGCACCATTAATCAGCTGATTTGTGCTGGTACAATTTCTCTCACCATACTTGTTTGTTGCCGGAATCGTGTAGGTTGCTGTTGAATCAACATAACGAAAAACATCATTTTTCAGTGCTGCATCAAAAATAATCGCCATATCGTGAGCTGTTGTGTAATGATCATCATCATCTAGTCCATGCGCATTCATGTAATGTGTATTGACTGCACCAAGCTCTTGTGCCTTCTCATTCATCATCTCAACAAATGCGTCAATGGAGCCTGCCGTATAAACTGCCAGCGCGCTCGCACACTCATTTGCGGAATTAAGCATAAGGCCAAACAGCGCATCACGCACTGTCATCTCCTCGTCCAATATTGCCACTGGATTTAATGTAGAGCTGTTGCTGCTGATAGAATCCATAACCTCACTGTTAAATACAACAGTATCGTCAAGATCAGTACAATGCTCAAGTGTGACAAGTGCCGTCATAATTTTCGTGATACTTGCCGGGTAGTAACGGTCATCCATATTTTTTGAATATACAATGGAGCCGTCCTTTCTGTTAATTACACAGTATGCCTCCGCCTTGACATCAGGACCATCCTGCTGTGCAAATACGGATACGACAGACAGCATGCAAAGACATACTGCTACTAGTACTGCCGTTATTCTTTTCATTGTTTGCTTCATAATACGTAACCTTTCTTACGCCTTCCATTTTTCATTTCCTGTTGGTCATTATACATTATTTGTTTGTATTATGCAAGCACTATTCAAGTAAATGACTTATATCAAGCTGTCCCCACCCCTGATGACTGCGCGGCAAACCTAGATTTTTCGCACTTTTCCAAAGCTTTAGCTTCACATTTGTATTTGTCATTTTGGGATAACGTTCCAATAAAAGAGCTGCTGCACCAGATACCATAGGCGTAGACATGCTTGTTCCGCTCTTTACTGTATAAGGGCGGTCATCTTCCCCCTTCATTGCATTTGTTGCCACAATATTTGTTCCAGGTGCTACGATCTCTGGCTTACAAATACAGGCAATTGTCGGTCCTCTTCCTGAATAATTATGATAGAATCTTCCACCCTCATCAATCATTTCTTTATCATCGCAGGAACCAACAGTGATAATTTTTCTGCTTATTCCCGGCGATGTAATATTATGCTGCTGCATACCCTCGTTGCCTGCCGCTGAACAAATCACAAGACCACTATCCCAAAGCGATTCAACAGCCTTGACAAGCTGCGAATTTTCTTTCTGCTTTTTAACTGAACCTACTGAGATATTTACAATTTGTATACCAAGGCGTTTCCCATTTTCTTTAAGCCAGCGAATGCCTTCCAGCATAGCAGAGAGCCTTCCTTTTCCGTGAGCATCAAGAACACGTACAGACACAATGAAAGCCTGCGGTGCAATTCCCTGAATATGACCTCCAGAAAGCGTGCCGTCACCTGCGATAATGCCTGCAACATGGGAAGGAGGAAATAGTGTGATCACAGTTATTTTCACGAAATGCCTACTCGGTGAAGCGCCTGTGTTTTTTCTCCTGTACAAAAAAGAACATTTCCTCTGATATAATCGGTTCATGGACATGTGCTATCCTAATCCACTCTTCTGGCGGAATCTGTATCCTCGCTTGATTTTTGTAGCTGACTGTCCTTGTCTTTCCCTGCACTATTTTCCCGGTGTAACACTCGTTTGCTAAAATCCGGTAAATGCTTCTGCTGCTCCAGCCTGCTTTAGCATCTGGAGATGGATATGCTTTTTGCTGACAGTGCTTCACAAGCTTTTTGACTGATATGCCAGCCGCATACGCCTCGAATAGTTCTCTTACAATTGATGCCTCTGGTTCTTTTAATATCAGCTTATGTGGATTCTCTGATGACTTTTGATAGCCAAATGGAGCGCTGCTTCCAATAAACTCACCGCTAAGCACCTTCTGATGCAAGATTTCTCGCACGTTTTCGGAAATTTCCTGGCAATACCACTCGTTTACGAGAGCATAGATCTGTCTCGTCTTTTTTCCACTTCGCCGCACTGCAATATTATTAATTTTGCCTGTATCTACACCGTCCGTCACACCAATAAAACGAATATTAAGATGCGGCAGCTCCCGATGAAGGTACTGCTCAATATGTAAAAAATTCCGTGAAAAGCGTGACTGATTCTTTGCCAGAATCACATCAAAATGACCTTGTCTGGCATCCTCCATCATCTTAGCAAAACCAGGGCGCGTGTCTGTTAAACCAGATATTGCTTCATCTGTATATTCTTTTACAACCGAAAAACCATGATCGTTTGCATACTTCCTTAAAAGAGCCCTCTGATTCTCAATGCTCTCCTGTTTATCTTCTTTGCTCAGTCTAAGATATATTGCTGCTCGCATGCACTCCCCCACCTTAAATCTTGCAGGTTATACCCTTTATTCATTCTATGGCAGACACTCCATGCTAATTCTTGTACAATTACAATTCACAGATAAACCAATATTAATTGCATAGCCTCACCCGTAACTTGTAACCTGGCACATAAATAAAAAAGCACAGCAATCCACAAATTGCTGCACTTTTTATTTATAATGTTTTTTTCTTATACACCTCTAAATCGTCTTGTCTTTACCTTTATCGGCTTTGGCGGCTTGACATCATGGCGATGATCGTACCAATAGAAAAACTTATCATAACCCTTTGTTGCAAGATCAATAATCATTGGTGCGAAGTTTACTGCTGCCAATGTGACTATAACGCATGTAAAGTTTAATCCAACTAGTTCCATAATACGCTGACCAATTACCATTGCTACAAGGTAAGCTGTCTGCATAAGATAAATAACAAATTTGCGGTATCCTGTCATTGGCGAATATACCTGACGAAGTGTGATCAGATAAACCCATCCCGTTGCCAGTACACATACAGTTGAAAGCATCTCACGCGGTGTTCCAATTGAATGGCCAATATTGTTTATAATAGTAATCATTGCTGTAATAGTAATGGCCGCCGGCATTGACATTCGAAGCACCTCTCTGAAGAAATGCTTGTTGACCTTCTGAAAGCTTGGTTCTAGCTGCAAAAGCATCGTTGGAATTGCAACTGCACATCCGTTGATGACTGACAGCTGAATCGGCTGGAACGGATAATTCTGTCCAACAATGATTGTCAAAAGTGCTGTCAAAACAGAAAATCCTGTCTTAATTAAGAACATTGAAGCTGCTGCCTTGATATTGTTGATGACACGCCGTCCTTCATTTACAATATGTGGCAGTGATGCAAAGTCTGAATTTAACAATACCAGATTAGCTGTATTTTTTGCTGCCTCACTTCCTGATGCCATCGCAATACTAACATCAGCATCCTTGAGTGCAAGCACATCGTTTACACCATCACCAGTCATAGCCACTGTACGGCCATTTTGCTTTAGAAGCCTTACCATCTGCTGCTTTTGCTTTGGAGTAACACGTCCAAAAACTGAATATTTTAAGATGGCATCCTCCATCTCCTCATCAGTATGGATCGTTGTCGCATCTATATATTTGTCGGCATCCTTTAATCCGGCGCGTGCTGCAATTGCCGCTACCGTTACAGGATCATCACCTGAGATTACCTTTAAGTCAACACCCTGCTCCTCAAAATAACCCAAAATATCAGGTGCATTCTTACGGACAACATCTGTCATGAAGACGAAACCAACAATCTCAAAGTCCTCTGCTAACGTATAGTCTGTCATCTCATTTGGACTGTGCGCAACTGTCAGCACACGAAGACCCTGACTTGCATATTCTGCAATCTTTTCAAGCACTGCCGGATCTGCCTGTGGGAAAATAAACTGGTATGCACCCATAAGGTAAGTTCCTTCTCCCTCAAACACAACACCGCTGAACTTACGCTCTGACGAAAATGGAAGCACAAGCTTTGTGTTTGTTGACTGGTTTCTCTTGTAATGCTGACGAAGCGCCTGAAATGTCTCATTTTCATCGCCAAGTGCTGCAACCATTCTGCCCATCAGCTGCTCTAAATCAACGTCTTCCTTTACTGATTCCTCACCCTGCACACAAAGATGACCTTCTGTGATTGTTCCTGTCTTATCAAGACAAAGCGTATCTACACGCGCCAAAGTTTCGATACAAAACAGCTCACGAACAAGTGTGCTTCGTCTCGCCAGACGAACTGCACCAAGTGCCAGCGCCACACTAGTCAAAAGTACAAGACCTTCTGGGATCATGCCAAGCACTGCGGCTACTGTATCAAGTGCTGCCTGCTCATAGGTGCTGCCTGAGATCCAATACTGCTTTGCAAATAATATAATGCCAAGCGGTACAATAATGATACTGATAAACTTTAAGATCGTATCCAGATTTCTCTGCAGCTCTGTCTTATAGCGCTTAAACTGCTTTGCCTCTGACGAAAGCTTTTCCATATAACAATCATGTCCAACTTCTGTCAGAAGACACATTGCCTTTCCTGATGTCACAAAGCTTCCTGACAGCACCTTGCTGCCGCACGTCTTATGGATTGAGTCAGACTCTCCTGTTAAAAGAGATTCATTTACATCCACCTCTCCATCCAAAATCACACCGTCCGCTGGAATCTGTCCTCCGCTCTTTAGCAAAATAACATCATCCTTTACCAGTTCTGAAACTGTTATAGACTTTTTCACACCATCACGTATTACATCTACATGACTTACTGTCAGGATCTTCAATTTATCAAGCGTAATCTTTGCCTTGATTTCCTGAAAAATACCAATCAGCGTATTTGCGATGATGATAAAGATGAACAGCATGTTTTTGTAGGAGCGAACAGATAAAACTAGTGCCAGCAGCACGATATTGATAAAGTTGAAAAACGTCAATGTGTTTCCCATCACAATATCTTTAACACTGCGGTTGCTTGAATCCTGAATGACATTTACCTGTCCGTCTGCAATACGCGCTTCTACCTCTGCCTGCGTCAATCCCTGAAAGCAAAGCTCTCCATTTGCTCCTGTCTGCACACGTGTGTGCTTTTTCGGGTCAAAGTCATCTGTGGAATTTTGCGGCTGCGGCTCATCACCAATCCCTGGCTGATCCACTTTCTGATCTACAGTCTCCTGATCAACAGATAATTCTTCGTTGTCGCCCATACTCTTTTTCTTTCATTCCTACTCTTTCTTCATTTTAATTTTAGAGCCAATGTCTGTAAATTCACAATTGTACAGACAGTTCTTATTTTATCATACCGATTTGTCAAATACAAGTTTTTCCTTTTTTTTTAAAGAACTTTTAATTTTCTCTTCCCATTTTGTTCTTTATGGTATATAATACCCGTGAATCAAATGAGTCATACAATCGGAAAGGAGTTATTCTCTATGAGACACTTATTAAACCCATTGGATCTGTCCATGGATGAGCTGGATAATATTTTAAATCTGGCTAATGATATTAAAGAAAATCCAACCAAGTATGCACACAAATGTGACGGCAAACGTCTTGCTACACTTTTCTATGAGCCAAGCACACGAACCCGTTTAAGCTTTGAATCAGCAATGCTTAATCTCGGGGGTACTGTTATTGGCTTTTCTTCTGCCGAAAACAGTTCTGCTTCTAAGGGCGAAAGCGTTGCTGATACAATCCGTGTTGTATCATGCTATGCCGATATCTGTGCAATGCGCCATCCAAAGGAAGGTGCTCCAAAGGTTGCATCCATGTTTTCTAGCATTCCAGTCATCAATGCTGGAGACGGCGGACACCAGCATCCAACTCAGACGCTGACTGATCTTTTCACAATCCGTACCTTAAAGGGACATACAGACAACATGACAATCGGTCTTTGCGGCGATTTAAAATTTGGCCGTACCGTTCATTCTCTGATTGAATCTCTGGTTCGCTATAAAAATGTAAAATTTGTTCTTATCTCCCCTCCGGAGCTTCGCGTTCCAAGCTACATCCGTGACGAGGTATTAAAGGGATTTGAATTTAAGGAAGTAACAAATCTGGATGATGTTCTTCCAGAGCTTGATATTCTTTATATGACACGTGTTCAGAAGGAGCGTTTCTTCAATGAGGAAGACTACATCCGCATGAAGGACTGCTATATCCTGACAAAAGAAAAGATGGATCTGGCAAAGGATGACATGCTCGTTCTTCATCCACTTCCACGTGTAAATGAAATTTCTGTAGAAGTAGATAACGATCCACGTGCTGCATACTTTAAGCAGGTTCAGTTTGGCGTATATGTCCGCATGGCACTTATTCTGACACTGCTCGGACTTGCACCTGAAAAAATCTAAGAAATTTGAGGAGGAATATTATGCTGAACATCAGTGGTATTAATAACGGTGTCGTTCTCGACCATATCCAGGCAGGAAAATCAATGGATATCTACCATTATTTAAATCTTCAGGAACTGGACTGCCAGGTTGCTATCATCAAAAATGCAAAGAGCAGCAAAATGGGCCGCAAGGATATCATCAAGATCGAGGGCAGCTTAGATCTGCTTGATCTTGACGCACTCGGCTACATTGATCACAAGATTACCGTTAACATCATCAAGGATGGCGTGATCTCTGAAAAGAAGATCCTTCGTCTTCCAAAGCGTATCACAAATGTAATTCACTGCAAGAATCCGCGCTGCATCACCTCCATTGAGCAGGAGCTGCCGCACGTATTTGATTTGACAGATGAAGAAAATAAAGTATATCGCTGTATCTACTGTGAGACAAAGCATCGCTAATTGTACTAGTTTGATCAGAAAAGCCAAAATAATAGAGCTACGTGCAAAGGTTATGTTGTTTTGAAAAACCCCATCGGCTTACCTAATAAGCTGATGGGGTTTTCATATTAACTCTAATTTTAATAATTCAACACTTTTTAGAAGTATACAAGATCTTCCTTCGGTGCACTTGTCTGAGCAACCTCAGTCGCACGAAGCACCGGTCCCTTCTCGCCATAAAGATCAGAATATTCCCACTCAAACGTTGCAGTGACCATTACCCACTGACGTCTCTTTAAGCTCGCTGTATCCTTATACTTGCAGACAAAGCCAAGGAAACGAATATCATCGGCACAGCATGTCATCGCATTTCTTCCTGGAACGAACACATCTGCCGGGAACTCCTTATTCTTCATAACCATTGCCTTGAACACAATGGTCTTTCCGACATACTCATCTGGATTATCCTGTGCATCAATATACCAGATACCGTAATCCTCATCCTCAAGATGAATCACATCCTGATCGCGGTCATAAGGAAGTACATCTTCTGGCTGCAAAGTCTCTCCATCCTTTGTCTCAAACATCACCTCTGCACGGCGGTTTACTGCCTTGATTGAACGATTGAATGTATCAATTGGCGTTTCTTGTGTACAGCGATTGAAGACAACCATATCAGTGTATGTTAAAAGCTCCATTGCCAGCGACTTGATATTATTTAAGTACAGCTGGAAGGTGCTTCCGTCGAGAACAGTGATCGTCTGATACAGTTCCCATGAGTATGGAAATGGAAGCTGTGTAATATTCTTCGGAGACCACATACCATTATACTCGATAATAACACGATCTGGCTTGTGGCGCTTTCCTACCTCACGGAAGTACTCTCTGTTCAATTCACTCTCTTCCTCGATTGTCTCTATCACAACATGATACTTGTCCATAAATTCCTGATCAAGCTCTGTCTCTCCTTCTTCGCAAAGGATTAAAAGTGTCTTAGATCCATCATTAAAATAATCCTGCTGCAGCGTAAATTTCAAAAATGATGTCTTTCCGCCTTCCAGAAATCCGGTGATCATATATACTGGTATCTCATTTGCCATGTTACTGTCTTCCCTTTCTAACGCTTTTATAACGAAGAGCTGCCTCACCTTATTACAGGATTGGCAACTCTATCGCCATGTTTCTCTACTTTTTATCGCTTACAGCTTAAACAGCTTTTCTAACTTATCGGTATCCATCTTAGAACCAATTACACAAAGTCTTCCTGTGTAATCCGGTGCACCATTACGGATCTCATACTCACCCGGAACAAGGTCGAAATACAGCCATGTGCCATCTGCTGCCGGCAGCATTCCCTTTGCTCTTAAGATAATACCAAACTCGGTCTCCTCAGACAGCTTAACAAGAATTTCATCAAGCTCTTCCTTTGTATACTTTCTAGGAGTCTCCTTGCCCCAGCTGGTAAATACCTCATCTGCATGATGATGGTGATGATGATCATGATCGTGGCAGCCACAGGTGCACTCCTCGCCATGCTCGTCATGGTCATGATGATGCTCATGCTCGTCATGATCGTGGTGATGCTCGTGACAATCGCACTCGTCGTCATCATGATCGTGGTGATGATGATGGTGATCATGCTCGTGATCATCGTCGTCATCGTCATGATGATTCTCGTGATCATGGTCATGGCAGCAGCAATCCTCATCGTCGTCATGATGGTGATGATGATGCTCATGCTCCTCTTCTTCATGAAGCTTCATAGCCTCTTCCATCAGCTCCTCTGCCAGTGAATGACCCTGCTCCATAACAGCCAGAATCTGCTCACCTGTCAGCTCGTCCCACGGAGTGGTAATGATCTTTGCCTTTGCATTCTTCTCCTGAATCATGGAAACTGCCTGAGCCAGCTTTTCTTCCTTCATTCCCTGAGTTCTGCTTAAGATGATGGTGTTTGCGCTCTCAACCTGATTGTTATAGAACTCACCAAAGTTCTTCATATACATCTTGCACTTTGTCGCATCTGCAACTGTTACAAAGCTGTTTAAGTCAAGATCAATCTCACCTGCAACGTTCATGACAGCTGCGATAACATCAGACAGCTTGCCTACGCCTGATGGCTCAATAATAATGCGGTCTGGATGATACTGCTCAACTACTTTCTTTAAAGCAGCGCCAAAATCACCTACAAGTGAGCAGCAGATGCAGCCTGAGTTCATCTCAGTAATCTGGATTCCAGCGTCCTTTAAAAAGCCGCCGTCAATGCCGATCTCACCAAACTCATTCTCAATCAAAACGACCTTCTGACCATTTAATGCTTCCTGTAAAAGTTTCTTTATTAAGGTTGTCTTTCCTGCTCCCAGGAAACCTGAAATAATATCAATTTTTGTCATTGTGTAACCATACCTTTCTGTACTCTCGTACAACCAAACAAACGTTGCCGCTTCCAACTTTGTATCTTAGCATGTTTGCTTATATTTTGCAAGCCTTCTTTTGCGCAAGTTTTTTCAAATATTATACTACAGTTCACGCGTCATGTTACGAAAGCCCCTCAACTTAGGGC
>ERZ1673738.4274-NODE-4274-length-14474-cov-20.411610_pt1 | contig 14474 bp, 12 predicted proteins | sample MGYA00580198_ERZ1673738 | MGnify/ENA primary metagenome ERZ1673738 (study PRJEB41218, sample SAMN15661784) | gut metagenome | host: Homo sapiens | place: Canada: London | collected 2015-08-20/2019-03-30 | study: EMG produced TPA metagenomics assembly of... | reverse complement strand
ACGTACTTCATAGTCTTCTGTATCACTCATGGCAGGCATCTTTTTTTCTTCAGGTATACTGTCTATATGCTGATTTTTCATCAAAAATATGTAAGACATAATTATCCCCAGCACAATCACTGCTGCCACAACCGCAAATACTACTTTCTGCTTTTTTGTCATCTTTTCGTTCATTTTCCTTACCTGAATTCTCCTCCCACAAGCATTTACACAAACGATATTTTTATCACAATTTCATTAACTGATGCTAATTATTTTGATATGTTCAATTTAAAATATCCCAATCACATAATCATAACTATAGGTATGCACATACAACCGGTCATCCTTCACTGCCATGAGATCCGGCATCTTTTTCAGGGGCAGGCGGTCGATCACTTCTCCGGTGTTTTTATCCAGTTGATAGAGGTAGTCATCCTCTGCGGTAAAGCCATAGCCGCAGAAGATCACATCTCCTTTTACGAGGAAGTTCATGCTGTTATAGGTCTGGTCGGCACTTCGCCACAGCAACTTCTCATTTTCCAGATCATAGGCAAACATAAAGCAGGTGTCCGGCTGGGCATAGCCGTTCATTACCGAAGCCCCGTAGAAGATCCCGTTCTCAAGGCGGGCGTTGTTGCCGTTGACGTACCATTTGTCTGTGGGATATTCCAGTACATACAGGCAGTTCTCACCGTCGAAAATGCTCAGTTTTCCTTCGTCCCACTGGTAGGTGTAGTTCTCGTCATAGAAGCAGTCCCAGCTCTCACCGATCATGGGGAGTGAAACGTCTTCCGATGCATTGTACCATTCATCCGCAAAAGTAATATTGTTATACGTCTCGGAAAGGACTTCCAGGGAATAGGGCTGCGCCACAGTTCCTTCCGGGTGAAACTCCGCGATTCCGGTGAAGTCTATGGTAATTTCTTTGGGTGCAGCCGGATTTTCCTGTGCTGTGGTTTCCTGCGGAACCTCTGTCGTAACAGAAGCTGTCTCTGTGAAAGTCTCCGCAGATGTCTCTGCCACCGGCTCTGTTAGCTGCTTCTCCGCCGTCGTATTCTCCAAAGCACTCGTTTCCCCAGCGCCACATCCCGTCAACAGACAGGCAGTCAGCGCTAATGCTGTTAATTTATATTGTTTTTTCATAATGTCTCCTTCTGTCACTTATCCACTCAGGTTCTCAATTTTCCATCAATAATACGCTCTTATACTCCTGTTGTCCATCAAAAGTTGCTGCTGTCAGCTGTTTCTCGGTGATGACTGTGACTTTCCCCTGGAATACCGTGAACCAGTAGAGGGTCCCCTGGGCGGTATCTGCATACTGCCAGATCTCCCATGGATTATCTCCCGCGGGGGTGAGCAGCGTCAGCGTGCCGCCGGCATCGGTAACGATTTGCTGTACTTCCTCCAGGGTAGTCTCGTCCACAGTAAATCTTTCATCGCGGCTGCTGCCGGTCTGAATCGTAAGCGCGCTCAGTCCACCCGTTTCGTCAAAATAGCAGCGATATCTACTGTCTTCGATATTGATTCCGTCGTCTTCTCCGCCGAGGAAAAATTGCAGTCCCGCATACGTGCACAACGATCGGACATCTTCCCTGGACATTCCCCAGGTAAATTCCGCCAGAATCTCTCTATTATACTCCGTGGAGTAAACAACCGCCCGCACCGGCACGAAACCAAAAGACGCCCGATGGGATCCCGCCTGATTCAGATCCCCGTCCACTACTGTCGTCACAGAATCTTTGCCCAGATTCTCCCCGGCTGCCAATAAGGTTCCGTCCTGCAGCAGCGCAAAGTTATCAAAAGTATACGAATGCACTGCCCAGCTTAAGTTCTCCAGTTCCGTATCGATTCCGTCGTCATTTTGCCGTATTGCCTCCAGCCATACCATACTGACATTTTCCAGCACCTTCTCCGGTGCCCAGACAAAGTCATGGACATTCTCACTCTTCGCGACACCGCATTGTCCGAAGATGTTCAGTCCCCACATGTATAAGTCGCCGTTCTCCGTGATTGCCGCACCGTTCCACGCACTGATATCCACATAGACACAGTTCTCCAATACCTTATGTGGCTCCAGGTACATCATTTTCACCGGATTGTCCGGATTCTCCTCCACTGTCCAGTAAGCATCGTAATCGCTGCCGTAGGTGCTTGTGGTTGTCCGCATCTGTCCCCACCAATAGACGCTTCCGTCCTCCTGTAATGCAACGATGGCTTCTCTGCCGGCTCTGGCATATCTCACATTTTCCATCAGCAGCACCGGTGTGCACACACGGTCATTATCATCATCGCTGTACACCTGTTTCACAGAGTCTTTCCCTAACAGGAGTCCTGCCATATTCAGCCCCATTCCGTATAGCTTTCCATCGTCCGTCAGATAGATGCAGAAATTGTTATTCAGGTTAGCGTCCACAGAAACCACATGATCCGCGATCCGAACCGCATCCATTTTCCCCAGGTCCAGATCCGTCTCGTAGCTGCCGTTTCCCAGCTGTCCGTTTTGATTATAACCGCTACCCCAGAGGACACCGTCTGCATCAATATAATAATGATTCCATGCCGTGGCACGGTCGGTGATATACTGCTCCACGATCCGAAGCGGGCTGCTTATCTGCAGATCCTCCGCCCGGCGGATATAGAATGTCGGCAGATCCTTTTCTTCCTCTGCATCGCTCTCCGCCGTCACACTGTCAGCAGTCTCTCCTGCGACATTTCCTGCCTCCGGCTCCTGCTCCGTTACGGCACCTTTCTGTGTCAGTAATATCAATGCCACCACGACACACAGCTCCACTGCCAGCGCTGCAAGCTTCCCAGCGGTCTTACGTCCTTTCAAAATATGCCGGATCCTGCCCTTGATGTCACCTTCATCGAAGCACACCGGTGCCGCGAAGATCCTGCGTGCAGTCGTGTCGACCGCCATGTATAACAGTGCGGTGGCATATTCCTGTCTGCCCTCCGGCTCCAACTGCTCCGTCACTGCCTCGTCGCAGGCTTTTTCCATATCGCAGCACAGCAGGTAATACGCCAGCCATACCACCGGGTTCACCCAATGCACGATGCTGATCAGATATGCCAGTATTTTCCACAGATAATCCAGACGGCGCAGGTGAATCCGCTCATGCTGCAGCACGCAGTCATAGAATTCCGGATTCATCTCCACCGGCAGATAGATCTGCGGTCGCAGGATCCCGAATACCATCGGTGTACGGATCCCGTCCACGTAACGTACGCCCTCCTCTCCGGGGAGACATTCCGCCAGACGGCGTTTCATTCTTATATACGAAAAAATAAAATACGCGAGAAAGCAGGGGATTCCTGCCAGCCACAGACATTCAACTGCAAATATTACCCGTAAAAAGGTAGCCGATGCGAAAAATGCGGCTGCCGTGCCGTTGGATTGTGCAGCCGTCACAGGGAGCTCGTTCGATCCCGCTTCTGAATTCGTACTCTGCACGGTCATCGCATCTGTTCCGGTCGCCTGTTCTGACAAGGTGCTCTGCCCCGTTGTTGCATTCTGCTCCGGTGTGGCATTTTGTCCCGGCACAATGCCCGTTCCAAGTCCCGTCACCACCGTCGGTCCGTCCGCACTTACCGCTACTACCATCGACTCCGGCTGCGCCCGCCAGAATCCATGCTCATTCTCGATCTTCCAGGGAAATATAAGATAGAAAAAGACGATTCCCCACAGCAGCACACAGTAGCGGTAGGAGATCCGCAGTCCTCTAAATACCATTCTGAGGATCAATACGATTCCTACGATGATGCTTCCCTGAATGCTCATTCTGATCAGTATCTGCATCATTGCCATCCCTGTCACTCCTTTGCTCCCCCGTTATTTTCTATGATCTTCTTCAGCTCTTTGATCTCTTTCTTAGACAGCTTCTTCCGGGAAGTAAATGCCGCTACGAAATCCGGCAGAGATCCTGCGAAAGATTCCTCAATGATCTCCTCGCTCTGTCTCGCCTGGAACATCTGCTTCGACAGCAGCGAAGTAACGACACCGTTCTCACTGATAAATATCCCCTTCTGGCAAAGGCGCCGCAAGACTGTATAGGTCGTGGATTTCTTCCAGTTTAACTCCTGCTCGCACAGCTTCACCAGTTCCCCGGAGGAGACCGGCTCATGCTCCCAGATGATCTCCGCAAAACGCATCTCAACAGCACCCATGGTATATTCCGACATTGCAATTCCTTCCTTTCTGTTCTCGTTGTATCTATGATGTCTTATAACGCAAAATGGTTTACAAGTTGTAACGTTTTTATGTTACATCCTGTAAACCATTTCTGTCAATGCCTATTTTTTATCTGCTAAGGTAAAAGTTTCTCTTATACTGGAAACTTTTTTTATTTTTATCAATTGTTTCCAGTATAAGTTTTATCACCCACCATATGGCATCAAGTCATTAAAAGTCGCCCAAGCTTCCTCATAAGTGTAATCCGCCAGCTTAAGCCACCCGGTGACACCATTCTCGGTCTCCACGCAGAGCCACTGTCTGCCGGCATCTAGATAGAGGAAATAGACTCCGTGATCTGCGTTGATGGTAAAGCGTTCGCTGCCGGCATCCGGAGTCCGGCAGACTTCCAGATCCTTATTGAGTCCGTGCAGGACCGCCTGCTCCGGCAGATCATAGCGGTCTGCGGGGATCTCCGCCAGCCTTCCGTCACTTCCGACGCGGTATATGATCCGCAGATTCTCTCTCTGCAGGATATAATCATAGCTTTGGGTGGTGATGATCTGGCCGTTTTCCACCCAGATCTCCCGGATATCCTGCGCGAAGCTTCCTACCTCCTGTAGTTCCCCGTTCTCATAGCTGAACAGGAAACTCTCGCACTGTCCGAACTCGTCCCTACGCATCAGTGCCAGCAATATCTGTCTGCCATCCGGGCTGAACGCATAGATGCTGTTCCCCAGATTCTGTGCTGTCCGCGTCTCGCCTCTTGCAGTGTTCACTGCAAATATGTACTTGTCCAGAGGTGAATGATCCGGCTCGTTTGTAGCCTGTGCCATCTGGGGCCGCAATATGATCCGCTCTGCACTGCCGTTCCCATCGAGATCAAGCAGGGCATAAGTCTCCTGCGCTGCCCGCTCGGACAGATCGAATACGACTCCCACATTCGTCATAATATCCCGTCTCTGTGCTGCTGCATAAGCATCCGCTTCCTCTGTCGTCAGATCTGCCGCCACCTTCCCATTCCAGACCGGCTGGTTGGACAGAAGCGGAAGTTTCATCTGGGCGGTTCCGTTGCTCTGACTCAGGATCCAATAACCACCTTCCGCAGTAAGCATGTCTGCGGAGAAATCCTGCGCCTCCGACGGCAGCTTCCAGTCTGTGACCCCGTTTTCTCCGGTCTGTCCCGAAGTATCATATTCCCGGATCGTGTCGATCCAGATTTCCAAATCGCCATCCTGATAATCAGAAGCTGCAAAATAGTACAATCGGACACTATCCTGTTGCTTCAGATAAGCCATCTCCTGTCTATAACTGTCAGACGTATAGTAATTTCCCACATTCTGGTAAACCGTGGAACGTCCCTCTGCCGCACATCCCGGCGCTATATATCCCGGAACCATACAATTTAGTCCGGCGTCGTCCCCGGTGGCCGCATAAATACCGTAGCTGGAGACCTGATAAGTAGCAGCAACATCCGCAAAAGATCCGGGGGATACCTTTACATACACCCATTTTTTCGACAGTTCTGCCACGGTAGCCCAATTTTCATCCCTGGGTCCGTATTCCGCATAGACCACTCTGGCCTGATTTTCTCCATCCAGAGGACCGGTAGAATGCCGGCCTTTACTGTCGATGTCTCCCAGGGAGAGCATCCAGATCTGACTGCTCTCCTCCGCAAATACCATGGGAATATCGATACCGGATCCATCAGCGAAAATATAATGTACGTTTGCCACAGAACCTTCGCCGGGTCTTGTGGAATCCTTTTGGAAAAATAAATACTGCCTCCCGGCTTCATAGAGCAGTTCCGTCATTTCCCCGCTGCCACCCTGTAGATTCAGCAGAGCTTCCGCAGCCTTCACCGGATCCTTGTAGGTCTCATGGGCAGCGGCATCTCCGTCTAAAATCCGCTGATGCAATTTCCGCGCCGCGACACCATCGTAGCCAAGATACTGGATGCCGCCCTGTCCGGCAAAAGACCGGGTATCCTCCAAGGCAGCCACATCAAACAGGGCACTGAACTCTTCCCTGCTGTGGATACCCTGCTCAAATACCGTCAGCCATTCCGTTTTGGCAGCCTCATAGTCCACTTCATCCGTCGCAAACTCCCCTGTTGCAGCTTCCTCGGTTGCATCTGCCCCGTCGGTTGCCTGCGCCGCATCTGCCTCTGTCTCTGCACCGCTATCCGCATTTGCAACATCCGCTGCATCCGTTCCGCCGCCCGGATTGCTGCACAGGCATACCACCAATATCACAAGCACTGCTGCCGCGCCGATCATGACCCAGAATGGCGGCTTGCGGTAGTCCAGCACGTGCCGGATACGATTCTTCACATGATCTTCTCCAAAAGAAAGCAGTGCGCAGATAGAACCGCCCCGATAGCGTTTCCATTCCCCGCCGGAAGCCTCTTCCAGCAGGGTATAGGAATAGATTTTCTTGCTCTCCTCCCCGAGGAGCTTCACCACTTTTTCATCACAGGACATCTCGCAGTCCATATTCATCAGATAAAATGCCAGCCACACCAGCGGATTGAACCAGTGGACACAGCAGATTACTAACGCTAGCGGTTTCCACAGATAATCTCTTCGCTGTAAGTGCACCCGCTCATGGCACAGAACAACTTTTCTGCTCTCCGGATCCAGACCCGAAGAGAGATAGATTACCGGATGGACCAGCCCCATGACGAAGGACAGATGTCCTCCATCGATCTCGCAGATCCCCGGTTCCACCTGTCTGACACTATTGTCAGATCTACGAATCCGATGACGCATGCGCAGATAAGAATAAGCATGATATCCCAAGAAGCCAAGCATTCCTGCCAACCATACCATGGATAATACACGGAACCACACCGGGTATGTCCATGCGCGGGCGTCAGTACCTGTTCCGGCAGATGTTCCCGAAATCACTGCATCTGTTCCACTGGCTGCCACCCCTGCAACCGTAGCTCCACTTTCTGTTCTCGCAGTTCCCAGGGAAAAATCCTGCGTGCCGTCAGTGTTCATGACAGTATTGTCATTTCCACCAGCCATCGTTTTTTCTGCCGCCTGGCTGTCCGGTACTTCCTCTGCATCATACTCCCGCCGCAGGACATCTCCGATATCCTTCGTATCGTTGGCCTCTGCATAACCATGACTGCCCGGACCGACTGTCTGCTGCCCGGACGTCATCTCTGTCCCCACAGACAGCAATTTCTCCGGAATCAGGCTGATTCCTGTCTCCGGTAGTATCGGGCAGCACAACCGCACAAACACGATTCCCCATAACAGATAGGAACACCATTTTGGTGCTTTTTGCAACAAAAGTCTGGCGAGGAGCACCAGCAGCACGCAGTATCCTCCCACCAGACTTAAGTTCCATACACCGTCAAATATTCTGTAGATATTCTCACCCATAAGCCCCTCCTGTCCTGCCCCCCGGCAAGGCATAGTCGATGTTTCATAGACTCTTTGTAATTATAGTCTACATTCTACCGACCCGTCTGTCAAGTAAGAAATCTGATTCTGTTGCCCCTCTTCTTCCGGATTTCAGTCACTTACTGTCAGCTCCGGCTCTTCTTCCGAGCGCAATACCTCCGCATGCATTTCAAAATCCAGCACGCAGTCTCTATGGATTTCCTCTGTCTCCCCGGTAGTCATGGAAGTGCCGGTCCCCCGGAAAGAGATCACTGTCTTTCCATCTCCTATGGTCACATCCGAAGTGACATATAACGGTTTCTGATACTGTTCACTGATCCACACAAAAACCTCATTGGTTGCTTCCCAATACTGCCGCAGTTCCTCACCATACTGCTTCGCATACCCCTGTCCGATGTGGGATCTGCTGCGAATGGAGCATATGGGATAGGACCGGTAGAGATCTTCACTACGATCATGGCTGAATCTGATCTGTATCTCCGGATGCTCATACAGCCATAACTCACGTCCGCCCAGAATCCCTGCCGCCAGCGCCACCACTGCCAACACGATCAAAATAACATGCCTTTTCTTTTTACCGTTCATTTCCGCCCCTCTCTTTCTCGTGCTTACTTCTGCAACGCTTCCATCAGACGCTCCTGCCAGTCATAGAAAGCCTGGCCGTCCACCAGGCAGCGTTCGTCCTCACCTATCCATAATCCCTGTTCTTCCGACGCGTAGCGAAAGGTCCTTGTCTCACCGTCTGCATAGACAAACTGAAAATATCCCACACCTTCCACCATCTCTTCCGGCGGGATCGGATCTGACGTCACTTTTCCGGAAAGCTGTATAAATTCCTGCCACAGCTGCTCTACGGTATCGACATCTTCCACATAATCGTAATCCTCCGTGCAGAAGCTGCAACCGATCTTCTGCGGGCACTCCTCCGGCAAAAAAGCCGCGCAGAATGCTGTCTTTGCTTCATTCTCCAGCATTCCCGGATACCATATATCCGCTATGGCATAGGCTTCTTCCGGTGTTGCCGCCGGATATAAAACATAGCTGGCGGGATTCTCTACGGATATCATCCCTTTTTCCACATTCTGTACCGCCTGATAAATCGCTACGGTGGTCTGGGCATCCGGGGTTCCGATCCAGCCAGCCCCTCTTCCCTCCTTCAGAAATCCTCTGCTTGCTCCATAGGTAAAGAAATAATTCTGCGGTTCCTCTCCCTCTCCAACGAAAGATATCTGCCCATGGAAAGTGCTGCCGTGGATCCAGGGCAGTACCCGGTAATAATAGGTTCCGTTGACGCTCACTTGTACCTCTTCCTGCTTTCCGAAAGCGTTCTCCTTCGGCATCTGTATCCCCGGCACCGTGAAATCCACCGTTTTGCGGAATTCGATGAGATTCAGCAGAAGTACCACTACCACCAATACGATTGCACTGAGAAAAATGGTTGCTTTTATGTTAATCTTCTTCATAAGCCCCTCCTTTGTTTCCCTTCTATCTATATTGACGACTTTTATACTTCGTTTGTTACAAACAGCATAACAAAATTTCACCCCTGAATCTACTTTTTTCACCCAAGCGACCGCTTTCTGTTATTTCTGGTCTTTTTATAACATAACCACTGTAAATGCACAATTGAGCAGATGGAAACTTAACAGTCTGGAACTATAAAACTGGCGGCATCGGTTTCCCGGTGTCGCCAGTTTATTGTCACTCTATTTTACAAGTGGCTCATAATAGAGCACTGTCTGCGCAGGATCTTTTCCGCTGATTTCCACGCCGTCCGCCGTCGTTCCCTGGAAGCCACCGGAACAAACCTGAGGCTTTCTGGGCCTACTGACACTAATGTCATAGCCATATCGCCTGCTGTCGTATTGCCCACTGCCTGTGCAAACTCTTCTTTTGTCATGACTGCCAAGGTACCACCTCCTTCTTATCGCCGGCTTCACTATATATCAGTCGCAAGTTGATAAAAAGGTTCCCAAAAAATTAAGACACCGGATGAATCCAGTGCCTTTTGACTTCAAGTATGCATTAGAAATAAAAGTTAATTGCCGTTTTCCCTTTTTCCCTTTGCGGTGATTTTGAACTCTTTATTTTTTCCCAAAGCTTCTGTTTTTCCTTATTTAATTCGGAAACAGACATCTTTTTGTATTTCTTTGGTATTATCAATACATCATTTTCATACGCAGTCATCCTCTGTTACCTCCTTAAAATAAATGGAAAATTATATCCCGATTTTCATTTCTATTAATGTATGAAAATCGGGATACCCTAAGTTCCTCAGAATACTACTTTATAACGAAATATCGATTACCGATGCAGGTACGGTCGGGACACCGATCCCAGCGGCATCGGCAGAAAAAGATGTCCCGGAGGATCCGGCAGATAAGCTCATGCCGCCTCCGGTGGGAATGACCATGTTGTCTTTCATTTTCTCCAGGTGGTCGAAGACTGCTTTCAGGTACTCCGCATCGGCCTTGACGATGTCTTTCATCTCTTTGTTGCGGTGTTTGATCTTCATCATCTTGAGGTCCGCGGGATCCATCTCCCTGTTCACCGAGACCACGGTATCCGATTCCACGTCTAGTCCCATCTCTTCCATCAGGTCACGCAGGCTGTCAGACATTTCCTGCATCATCTCAGAAGTAAAGTCGCTCATTTCCGACATAAAATCTCCTGCCTGCGCATAAAATGCATCCATGCCGAGATCAATATAATCGGATATATCATAGCTATCCGCCGCATACTCATACGCAGAGAGATCCCCGGACACTTCATCCGCGGAACCTTCCGCAGACATTTCTTCCTCATTCTGCGCGTTTTCCGCCTCTGCGTCCTGCACATCCTTCGTCTCTTCTTCGCAGATTCGGTCTCCCTGCCAGATTCCGCCGGCTGCCTTCACCATTTCCTCTTCTTCGAGATGTTTTGCCTTTTTCTTCGCCACACGTTCCATAGCCTGTGCATGAGCGATTGCTGCTTCGATCTCTTCACTGTCGCTGTCACTGTTCTGCTTCTGCCGTTTCAGGCGCAGGACTTCTCTCCGCGCCTGCCCGGCTGCCTGCTTTGCCGCCTGGGACGTCTTGCTCCGCAGTATCTTGGACGAGATATTTTTGAACTGGTACTTCAATTTCTTCAGCGCCAGCGTCGTGTTCTTCGTCTGCTGCCTCTGATTGCGCAGCGATTCACTGTAACTCAGGGAACTTGTAACGATGGAATCCTGGCTCCAGCTGTTCGCCGCCTGCATCTGGCCGTTCCGGTCATCTCTCGCCAACATCCGCCGGATATCGGTAACAGAACTTTTATTTTTTGCTCCGAAGATACTCTTCTGATTGTTCTGCGTCTTTCTTCCTCCGGAAAATGCCTGCGGCAAACCGGTATTGCCGCTCCCGTAAACACCTCCGGATTTCCCCATAGAAATCATGCAACCTCACCTTACCCTCTGAAGTCAAAATTCTGGCCGACCTGCCGTTCGCCTGCGGTCTGCACACTGTCACTCCGTGTGTTGAAATTGTAGGTTTCTATCTTAGACAACAGTTCTTCTATGGAACCGGCGCTGATCGTTACCGTATCCTCTGTGCCGGTTTCCTCCTTGCTGTCTGATACCTTATCCGACTTCTTGTCTTTTAGCCGTTCTTCCTTTTCTTTCTTAGCTGCCTTCTTCTCCGCAGCCTTTTTCTCTGTTTTCTTCTGCTCAGCCTTTTTCTCGATCCGGGCCTTCTGCTCGGCGCTGGATTTCTTCAATACAGCGAAAAATGACAGTGTTCCTCCATCATTTACCTGCATTCCAAAGCCCTTGACATTCGCACCGGAACTCTGCAGGCTGGTCTTTAACTGCTGTATCTGTGCAGCGGCACCGCTCAGGATTCCCTCATACTGTTTGCGGAATTTCTCATCCGTCGCCATCTGTTCGATCTTGTCTTCATCAATGAGGACGACCGTCTTATATCCATTGGCATATTTTGCAGCATTGGCTTTTGCATTCTCCTTCTGATCTCTGCTGACCAGAATAAAATCATAATTTCCGTACTTCTTCTTCAGCTGCTCATAATATTTCGCAGCCTTCTCCGACAACTCCGGCTGACCGATGGTCCTGCCGTAATTCCCAGTCGTTCCCTTCGTCTGTTTCGCTTCAGAAGTGCCGACCGTGCCTGCAGCACTCGTCGTATCCTTCGTTGTCTTGTTTTTCGTATTCTTGCTGTAATTACTCTGCGCAGCATATGCACCGATGCTGCTTACCCCTATCTCTGTCATACTTATCTCCTCCTTGAAAATAGATGCCAAATCCGTTTGTTTTCACAGTTTCTTACTATGTATATCGTCTTCTTTTCTGAATACATTGATAGTAATAATGCCAAAAGACCACATTTCCGATCCTTGTCGCCGATCAGAAATGCGGTCTTTCTATTATATTTTTTCTTACTGATTCAAATTGTTGATCGTATGAGATAACTGTCCGAGAATCTTCTTGATCGCTTCACTGGAGGCTGCCATATCTCTCGCCAGCTTCTGGACCTCCGTTGCTACCACAGCAAAGCCCTTTCCCTGATCTCCTGCCCTGGCTGCTTCAATGGATGCATTCAGCGCCAGAATCTGCTGTCTCTTGCTATAACCGTCGATTTCCTTCGTTCTGTCTTCCGCTTCTGCGATCTGCTGTGCAGCATCTGCAATACCGCCTTTTAATTCTCCTACCAGATTTGTATTTCTACGATGAGCATAGCTTGATCTCACAAACATGTTGATCACATCTCCCAGCAGATTTGCAGATGCATCTATTTGCTCCTTAGTCTTCACATTTACCTTTTTCAGGGCCTTAATATATTTATCCTCGTCAATACCCAGCTCTCTCGCTGTCTGACGGAACTTCTCCTCATCCGGATTCTCCGGCAGCACCTGTCCTCCGATAATACTGCCCAGCACGGTTCCATCCTCCAGTGTGATCGGAATACCGAAATCCACAAGTCCCGCATGGCAGGGATACACACCATGGCCTTCTCTGTCACACTGCTCGCAGCGCTTTTTCCCCTCTACGCTTCCTCTCGTCAGATCAATACAGAACTCCGTAAAATTATAACAGTCACTGATGTATTTTCCGTCTGCACCCACAGCCACGGTTGCCAGTCCCGTGCTGTTTGCCCAGTTCTTCATGATCTGCTCGAATTTGTTCATGTCACAAAAATCCTGAATTTTCATATAACTTCCTACTTTCCCGGTTATCTTAACCGCCGAACGCATCAAAGCCGGTAATTTTTGATCCCGGCATCATCTTACATTTACATAAAAATTATACCACAAACCGCAATATTTTTCGCCCTTTTTTCCATTTTTACCGATATTTTAACAACATTTTCTATCTATGCTTCCTTCCCTCCAAACGCTCTAAAATAGATGCAATGCAATGCCATCTATAGTATAATTATCTGGATGCAGATATGAGTGCTGATCGTGGAAAAGGGAGGTGCCGTTAATTGAAGAAAACGAAGATATTCTTAAGAAAAATATATGTTCTCGTTCTGATATTATCTGCTGCCCTGCTCAGTGCCTGCTCCGCTGATCCTTCCGATGAAGCAGAAAAATACGTTGTCCTGATCGGCGAAGATTCTGAAATCATAGAAAAGCTTTCTGACATTGATCTGCTTGTCATAGATGCGGAATATTTTTCCCAAAATGACATTGTCCGTTTAAGAGAAAATGGTATCCGCGAAATCTACTCCTATATCAATATCGGATCGATCGAAAGCTTCCGGTCCTATGATACAGACTTTGAGAAATATACTCTGGGTGCCTATGAGAACTGGCCGGAGGAAAAATGGATCGATGTCTCAGTTCCGGAATGGCAGGCATGTACAGCTTCCAGAGTAGACGCCCTGATACAGAAGGGTGTGGACGGCTTTTTTGTCGATAACACGGATGTATACTATAACTATCCGCAGGAATCCATCTATGACGGAATCCTTACGATTCTGGACTATATGAACCATACAGGCAGAAAGATCATACTCAACGGTGGGGACTGTTTTGTAAAAAAATATCTTACAACTGAAAAAAACGTTCTCATCGATGGGGTAAACCAGGAGAACGTTTTTACTGCGTATGATTTTTCAAAGGATATCTATACTAAAAATGATCAAAGCACGCGTGAATACTATACTGAGTATCTGGATCTGGCTATGTCACACGGCTGTACCGCTTACACCCTGGAATACGCAATGGATCCCACCATCCGCAGGCAGGCAGCCGCCTACGCCGGGAAGCATGGGTACATCTGCTATATTTCTGATAATATCGGGTTATGTCTGGGAAGATAACATATTCCTCTCAAGCGCCATCACAGAAATGTTGTCGCACAGGTATCCAAATGCTTATTTTTCACACTATCATTATCACTTAGACACTCATCACAATAATAATAGATATTGTATCCCCCTTCCCTCGTGTGTCCTCTGTCACCGAGAAATATCCGGCCTGCATTTTGGCTGTCGATCCGTTCAGAAAATGAATTTCACGCTGCTTCAGCGAATCCGGTCTATCCGAAGACATGCTATATATCGCCGGGTTATACTTTCCTGTAGTAATATAATCCAGCTGGATCTCCGTAAAATAGTTCTTCAGATTCGCCTGGTCTGCAGCGACCTTTGCCTTATGTATATAAGACAGATACTGCGGTGCCAATACTCCCACCAGCACTGCCATGATAGCTATTACAATGATCAGCTCTACTAATGAAAATCCCCCGTTTCCCCTCTTTCCTGTTGATTTTTTCATGACTTTTCTCTCCATTAGATTACAATACATCCCGCAGGCATCGGGCCTGCGTATAAGAAAGACCCGCATGGTCTTCCCAAGCAGGTCTTTCTTGCGGTCATATATTCAGTTTTATCAGTGCTTTATTATTCGCAAAGCTTGGAAAATGC
>ERZ1673738.4268-NODE-4268-length-14486-cov-5.516873_pt1 | contig 14486 bp, 8 predicted proteins | sample MGYA00580198_ERZ1673738 | MGnify/ENA primary metagenome ERZ1673738 (study PRJEB41218, sample SAMN15661784) | gut metagenome | host: Homo sapiens | place: Canada: London | collected 2015-08-20/2019-03-30 | study: EMG produced TPA metagenomics assembly of... | reverse complement strand
GCAATCTGTGCCTTTGCATCTGCAATCTGTGATCCTGCATCCCCTAATGCATCTCCAGAAGAAAAACTGCCTGCCGCACCATTTCCCTGATCTCCATTTTCGGAAAAAAGCCCCTCAGAAATTCCGTTCAATGCTTTCTGGATCTGTCCGACTCCCTGCGCATAACCGATTCCAAGTGCAACTTCCGCCTGATCTAACTGTGTCTCTTTCTCCTGAATCGCCTTTTCTGCTTCCGTCAGTTCTGCCTCTTTTTTTTCTAATTCATCCGGGGCATATTCCAATTTTTTCTTTGCATCTGCAAGCTGCTTTTCGCCGTCTTCGATCTGGCTTTTTGCATCTTCTAATTGTTTTTTTGCATCATCAAGCTGGCTCTTTGTCTCCTCTTTTTTCTCTGCAAGCTGTTTTTTTCCATCTGCAAGTTTTGTCTCTGCCTCCGAACGCACTGTCTGATAACGCTCTGCTGCAAGATCCTCCGTCAGTGCTTCCCACGCATCCTGTTTTTGTTCTATGTAAGCATCATATTCTTCACTGTACAAAGGAAAATCGCAGGCAAATTTCACATAAACTTCCGTATAATAATCGTCTGCAAATCCTTCCGGCAAAAGATAGACAAATCCGCTCACCCTGCCGTTGCCAAGCGACGTACTTCCGCGCTCAAACTGCGAATACAGAGGAGACTGCACGATTCCGGTGATCTTATACTCGCGGTTTGAAAAATGTTCCAGATCGTCCTCGTCATTGCCGTCGGACAATTTGATCGTTTTTCCAATCATGGATGCGCCGTAAAGATTAGAGTCCACCACGCACTCCCCTGCATTTTCCGGCAATTCGCCGTCCACAAGCACCAGCCGGTTAACATCCTCTGTGATGCTGTGCATTTTTAGCACGCGCTCTTTGCCGCCGCTCTCACAGATAATGTCAAACGTGACTGCTCCCTCTGCCGCTTTTACATCTTTTTGTTTTTTTATGGTCTCTACTTCATCCTCAGAAAAACCGACCGTGGAGATCAGGCGGTAGTCGTAAAGAGCTGTCTTATCAAAATAACGCTGCGCCGTTTTTAACATGGCAGGCTGTGTGACCTTCAGTCCTGCAAAAAATCCGACACCCAATGCAACGATCGCCAGGATAGCGAGAAAACGGCCGAGACTTTCCTTTATTTCCCTGAATGTTGATTTCCAAATCATTGATCTCATAACCGTCTACCACTCTATATCTGCAATGTCTGCAATGTGTTCATTTTTTTCCATGGAAACGACTGTGCCGCTCTTTACCGTGATGATGCGGTCCGCCATCGCTGTAAGTGCCTGGTTATGCGTGATGACCACGACTGTTTTTCCATTTTCGCGGCAGGTGTCCTGCAATAATTTTAAAACCGCTTTTCCGGTATTATAATCGAGAGCTCCGGTCGGCTCATCGCAGAGCAGAAGTTTCGGGTTTTTTGCAAGCGCACGCGCGATCGCGACACGCTGCTGTTCTCCACCGGAAAGCTGTGCCGGGAAATTTAACAGACGGTCTTTCAACCCGACTTCCTCAAGCACTGTCGGCGCCGGAAGCGGATCTTTACAGATCTGCGCCGCAAGCTCTACATTTTCAAGTGCTGTCAGGTTCTGCACGAGGTTGTAAAACTGGAACACAAATCCGATGTCGAAACGCCGGTATGAGGTGAGCTGTTTTTTGTCATAGTTTGAGATTTCCTGTCCGTCTAAGAATACCTGTCCGTTGGTTAAGGTATCCATTCCTCCTAATATATTTAAAATCGTCGTTTTGCCGGCACCGGATGCACCGACGATGACGCAGAATTCTCCTTTTTCGATCTCAAAATTGACGTCATGGAGGGCGGTGATGTCGAGTTCGCCGGTGTGGTAGATTTTGCCGACGTTGGAAAATGTTACGAATGATGGCATTGGTGGTGTCCTCTCTGGTAAGATGCAGAAATGGTAAAGAGTGGTTGGCGGGCCTGCCGTGCCGAAGGGGCGGGTTGGTCTGCCTGCGGAACTTTACCGTTTCTGCACCTTTGTTATTCGATATTGTGTATTGTTGCTATAGCAAGTGTAGACCGTCAGGGATTATTTTGCAAATAAAATGTTTCTAAAAAATCCGGCAGTTCCTTCGATACATCATCCGCAAATCCGTTGACGATCATGGAGCGCGCCTCAGACCATTTTCCACGCATCCCGCCCGGAGGGCTTTTTAATTCATAGGACGTACTTTCCTATGAATTAAAAAAGAACGCCAAAAGCCATCCCTGACCTTTCGCGTTCTTTCCATGAGATAGAGGAGAAAATAAACTATAATGTGCGTAAATTCCTTATTTTACATTAAATGCACCCATTCCCGGATACACTGCTGCATTTCCAAGTTCTTCCTCTATGCGGAGAAGCTGGTTGTATTTTGCAACACGCTCAGTTCTGCTCGGTGCACCGGTCTTAATCTGGCAGGTATTTAATGCCACTGCAAGATCTGCAATCGTGGTGTCTTCCGTCTCGCCGGAACGGTGGGAAGAAATTGCCGTATAACCTGCTTTGTGAGCCATCTTGATTGCCTCTAAAGTCTCGGATACGGAACCAATCTGATTTAACTTGATCAGAATGGCATTGCCGCAGCCGTTGTCGATACCTTTTTTCAGGCGCTCCGTATTGGTTACAAACAAATCGTCTCCGACAAGCTGTACCTTATCACCAAGTTCTTTGGTCAGAAGTTTCCAGCCTTCCCAGTCTTCCTCGTCAAGTGCATCCTCGATGGAAATGATCGGGTATTTTTCAACCAGTTTCTTCCAGTGTTCGATCAGCTCTGCGGAAGTAAACTCGGTGCCTGCCTTCGGAAGTTTGTAGAATCCTTTTCCTTTTTCGCTCTTCCACTCAGAGGAAGCTGCATCCATGGCGATCCGGAAATCTCTGCCCGGCTCATATCCTGCGTTTTTCACAGCATCTAATATGTACTGGATTGCTTCTTCATCGGATGCAAGATCCGGTGCAAAACCACCCTCATCACCAACAGAGGTTGCAAGTCCCTTGCTCTTTAACAGAGCTGCAAGCGCATGGAACACCTCTGCACACCCGCGGAGTGCCTCTTTAAAACTCGGTGCACCGACCGGCATGATCATGAACTCCTGCACATCTACTGTGTTTGCCGCATGAGCACCACCATTTAAAATATTCATCATCGGAACCGGCAGACGGTTGCCCAAGATGCCGCCTAAGAAACGGTAAAGCGGAATATCCAGTGAGATGGAAGCTGCGCGTGCCGCTGCAATCGACACTGCTAAGATCGCATTTGCTCCCAGTTTTGACTTATCCTTTGTTCCGTCCGCTGCGATCATCGCTGCATCCACTGCATAAATGTCGCTGGCATCCATTCCGACGATCGCATCGTTGATCATTGTATTAATATTTTCAACTGCCTTGGTAACACCTTTGCCAAGATATCTTGACTTATCGCCGTCGCGAAGCTCTAATGCCTCAAATTCTCCGGTCGACGCACCGCTTGGTGCCATTCCCCTTCCAATGGTACCGTCCACTAAATATACTTCAGCTTCCACGGTAGGATTACCTCTGGAGTCTAAAATCTCCCTTCCAATTACTTTTTCAATCTCTAAATAATTCATTCCCGCTGTCTCCTTTTTCTTCGTTTGCAGACAATCCCACCGGAGCAGGAAAGGTAGCAACTTTCCGGTTCCGGAGTCTGCATGATTTACACTATTGTTAGTTTTGTCTAACTATCGTTCAGTATACCGAACATCAATTAAAAAAACAAGAAGAAAAATTGAGACTCTTTCTCACTTTCTCTTCTTGTTTTCTCTGATGATTCAACTTTCCCCACTTCATCAGCTTCCCTTAATTTTAAATCTTGCCGCACAATCTCCCTGTTTTCTGTTACAGATCTCCGCGATCACTTTTACCCAATCATCCGGATAAACCGCAAGCAGTTCTTCGTGCTGCAGATCCAGTTCATGCAGGATCGGTCCTGCAAAATGTTTTTTGTAACGCGCACGATATTTTTCACCCATTTTAAGGGCATATAAAATATGTATCTGCGTTCCGGACGGGTCGATCTGATCCGGCAGCGGTGTGATAAGGTCCGAGTAAAACTGATTTTCGACGCTTCTTTTTGTAATATGGCTCATATCGACATCCGGCGTCTTTATCATATCCATAAACGCTCTGATATAGCCATTGTCCTCCGCCAGCATCTTGTCCATTTTCTTTTTCATGAAAGGAATTTTCATCTCACCATTCGCGATAAACGGATAAAAAACCGGCATCATCAGTTTCGTCATCAGCTTTGCCAAAAACTTTCCCGACTGGTCTAAATCGGAACCACCTAAAATACCATACTCCATATGGATATTTCCGCGTGCTACAAGCAGTCCGACAAAAGAACCGCCCAGTGAACAGCCATAAGCGGCACAGATATGTCCGCCAAATTCTTTCTTTATATACTGTTCAATTTTTTCCGTTTCCTCCGTCATCGTCGGAAACTCTGTCTGTTCCGTCTCATCAAACCCGTCATAGGAAACGCATGCCACCCTAAAATATTCTTCCAACGGCTCTATTACTTTTCCAAAATTGCCCTTCCAGTGACAACAGGTTCCAGGGAAAAGAAAAATAACCGGTTTTTCTTTCTCACCAAAACAATATACTTTCATAGGATTCCACCTTCTTAAAAATGCTTCTCATTTGTTAGTCACTTCTAACTGTTTTTATGATAGCACTTGTATCGGGTGGTGTAAAGTCATTCTGTTTTGGAGTGATTCTTCTGTAACCTCACAGTTACTGTTCACACATACTGTGTGAGCAGTAACGATTACAGCCCATTTTAAATGCATCTTCGATGCATGGGGCTGTAATCTGGCATGATATAGTCTTTGGCGCACAGCTTGACAGCAAGTGTCAAGCTTGCGAGTGAACAGTAACACCTCACATACTTTAGTTTCTGGCTCACAGCCTGACAACAGGTGTCAAGCTTGCGAATAATCCGTAACCCACGAATCGCACAGTGACCGTACCCAGATCTTAGGCATGCCTTCCACGCACTCCGGCAGAATAGCCGTAATCTCATAAGGTTCCTTTCCGGTCAGATGCATAAAATTATCCGACCAGACCAGATCCACATCGCTCTCCACCGAGACAAAAAATGCCGGAACATCTGATTTTAACTGCAGTGTCAACAGATTTCCCTCTCTTTTTGCATCGAATGTGATCTCTGCTTTTTCGATCTGCATATGTTTATACGGTTTTGGCATTTCCACCTGGCAGCTCACAGTTCCATCAGAATGTGTAAATACCGCCTCCACAAAGACCTCGCTTTCTCTGCCCTCTATCACTTCTTTCAAAGATACCGGTTCCATGGCTTCCACGGACAATGGTGCACACTCTGTGCGCTGTGAAGTTTCAAACAGCACTTCCCCACGCATATTTTTCACAAAAACCGTGACATCAGACGACACCTCCTGCATCGTCTCATTTTGCAGATAAGGCGTATAAACAGCATCCGCAGATACCTTTAAACTGCCGAGCACATCCGCATAAAAATATCTCGAAAAATACTGCAGTGCTTTCCATCTTCCAAAGTAATCGATACTTGCCCAGGATGCGACCGGCCAGTTATCGTTCAACTGCCAGTAAATTGCACCCATGCAGCGTCCCCTGTTTCTGCGCCAGTGCTCCACACCGCTCTTGATTGCGATCGCCTGCAGCACCTGGCTGATATAGATCAGACTCTCAAAATCTTTTGGATATAAAAAGTTCTCCGCAATGTAATGCAGGATCTTCGCATTTGCAGAACCGTTTTTCTGATGACTTTCCATAACTTCTGAAAAGATATTGCGATCCTTAGGCAGGGTAAATGTGTCAATCGTCTTTTTGCATGGAAACGACTGGAATCCAAATTCCGAACAGAATCTGAAATAGTAATTTTCATAGTCGGAAAACGGCTTTTCTCCATGCCATACATCCCAGTAATGACGATCCCCGACATCATCACTGTCCGGGTCTTTAAAATTACCGCCGGATGACGGAGACGACGGCCAGTAAAACGTCACATCATCCTCGCTCTTTAAGGCTTCCGGGATCAGTTTTTCAAACATGGTCAGGTAATCCTGTTTTAACGTATCCGAATGATCATTAAAACCGCCCCAGTGGTCCCATGCTGATTCCATCTCATTGTTACCGCACCAGAGTCCAAGACTTGCATGATGTCTCAACCTTCCCGCATTATCCTTCGTTTCTTCTATAATGCTCTCCCGCAGTTTCTCCGTCAGCTCATAGACATTGCAGGCATACATAAAATCCTGCCATACGATCAGACCATGTTCATCACAGTAATCATAGAAAACATCCGCCGGATAATAACCGCCGCCCCAGATGCGGATGCAGTTAAAATGACATGCCACTGCCGTATCTAACAACTCATAAATGCGCTCCGGAGTAATTTTTGAATAAATACAGTCTTCCGGAATATAGTCTGCACCTTTTGCAAAAATCTTTACCCCATTGATGCAAAAAGCAAATTCCTCGCCCCATGCATCCTTTTCCTGGCTAACCGTCAATGTGCGCAGACCAATGCGCAGTTCTTTTGCATCCAGAAATTCTCCGCCCAGAAAAAGTTCCGCACGCACCGTATAAAGCGGCTGTGCACCGTATCCGTTCGGCCACCAGAGTTTCGGATCTTCAACCAGACATTTTCCATCCGAAAAAGAAATCTGTTTTCCATCCGGTGTCTGCAGCGTGATTTTTACCTCAAGATTATCTGCATTCTCTGCCAGTGTCGAATCATTGTTTCCCACACTTTCTTTCAATATCCGGGCATTACTTTCCGCACTCTGTGGCAATACCAGATACTCAGCTTCCGCAATTTCACCGTCCTGTGCCTTTTCCAGCAACATCACTTTTGTTTCTGCCGACAGAAAAACTTTTCCATCTATGTGTTCCTGTCTGATATGCAGATCAGACAGTTCTGCCTTCTCATAGCTGTCAATAAAAATATCACGCCAGATCCCCATATCCGGTAACTGTGGCCCCCAGTCCCAGCCAAACATGGAATGTGCTTTCCGGATATACTGATTTCCTTCCATCGCACCGCATGCCGTGTAATGAATCTCTTTTCCCGCTGCCGGCACATGTTCGTTTACATATGCGATTGCAGAATGGATTTTCACTGTGATATTGTTTGTCCCGTTTTTCAGGACATTTGTGCACAGGATCCGGTAACGAAGATGCATGTTATCCACATGCTTTATCAGCATGCCGTTGATAAAAATATCTGCCACCGTGTCGATTCCGTCACAGCAGAGTGCATACACTCTTCCCTCTTCTTTTTTCAGTTCAAATTCCCTTGAAAAAATAAAATCATTTTTCAGCAGCTCTCTTGTCGGGTACTCATTCATCCGGTAAAACGGATCTTCAAGTAAACCGTGTTCTGTCAGCCCGGAAAGTACCGAACCCGGAATCTCCACCGGGCAGAGCAGTGTTTCATCCGCTTTTTTTAACTGCCAGGTACCATTTAAATAAAATTTTTCATGTTGTGCCATAAATATTCTCCATTCCCTTTCCTGTTGTATTATAGCAAGGAATTCCTGTAATTCCCAATTAAATCCGATCAAAAAAATCAGGGAAGCCATATGACCTCCCTAACTTATTTCCGGTAACAGAATGTTTCAATTCTATTTTCTGTTTTTTCCATCAATATTTACTTATTTGTCTTCAGTTTATATGTTTTTCCGTATTCACCATAATACTTTTTAGAACCTGATTTTACAAATCCACGAACACGGAACTTATAAGTTGTTCCTTTCTTTAACTGTGTAATATTTGCAGATGAAAAATCAGATGATACTGTCTTTACTTTCGTAAACTCCTCTAAATCCGGATCATACATCCACACTTCATACCCGGATACGCCCTTTTGCTTTTTCCAGGATAATTTTATGGACTGCTTAGTTGCCGCAACCCGTTTTATATTATTTACTTTATTCGGGAGTACAATAACAGTTATATTGCTGGTTACACCTTGTGATTTTACGGAAATCTTACAGCTTCCCGGCGCTACTGCAACGATTTTTCCTTTTGATGAAACCTTTGCAACCGATGTTTTTGTTGACTTATATGTAAATTTCGTATTCCTGACAACTTTATCTGATTTTTTTAAAACTGCATCGATTGTTGTTTTGTCGCCAGGCTCAAGAATAACCTTTTTTTCAGAAAGCACTATTTTTTTCTCTGATTTTAGCTGAATGTCAGCAGTTGCATGTGGCTGTAATCCTAAATAATAAGTTCCTGCCATCAGAGAATATTTTTCTGTTCTTTTCAATACTCCTGACCGTGTTCCAACATTATATTCTTCGCCTACTCTTTCGCCATCTGAATTGTAGAGCTGAATCCAGCAGTCACTTCCACCTGTTTCCTGTGCAAAAAGTGTAAGATTTGTCTTTTCTGTCAGTTTTACAGTAACAAAATCATAATAATTCCACTCATGGCTGTTCCATGCCAGAATATCCGCCTTCCCTGCCTGTGGTGAATCATTTGCCGCAATATGGTATAACTTATCCAACTGAATCTTCGGCGCATCTTTCATTTCCCTTGTTGCCTTGATCGTTTGTTTTGCCATAACCTCTGCCGGCTTTGCAATTCCCCCGACAATCATGCCACAAAGCATAATTGCGCATACTGCCAATAGTCTGATTTTCTTTTTCATTCTCATTTCCTCCTTTTTCTATTTTTTATCATATATGTATGTCTCCTTCTTGTCAACATTTCGCAATTTGACACCTCTATCAAAATCACTTAAAATGAAATCCAGAGACTTATTAATTCATAACAATAGATTGCCCGCGAAGCGTACATTCTATTATTTTACTAAACGATAAGGGGTTTTTTATTATGGTAGATATTCCAATGAGATCCTCTGCTCCCGTCACCAGACAGACCGTTCTTTCCATCAACGAACGCAAAGTTGAGGGGGCAAAAACAACACGAACCATCACTTCGATCAACCACACGTCATCTCAGGCAGTATCAAACGCATCCACACCGGTGTCAAAACCTTTACCTCCACTGGTACATATGGTGCAAAAAGGTCAGAAAACACCGCTGGAGAATTCCGGGAAGCTCACTTCCATAAAGGCATGTCTTGGATGGAATGTCAAAAATCCTGCCTGTGATGTGGATGTATCCGCATTTTTACTCGGCTCATCCGGTAAAGTGATCGGTGATTCCTGGTTTGTCTTTTACGGGCAGACCGAAAGCCCGGATCACAGCACGGTTTTCCACGCTGACGGCGGCGCAGACCGCGAGATCATTTCCGTGGATTTTACCAGATTAGATCCATCCGTTGCCAGAATCGTATTTGTGCTGACGATCAATGAAGCATTTGAAAAAAATCTGAATTTCGGAATGCTTGAGGATGCGTATATCCGTATTATGGATCCTGCCGGCACCGAGCTGGTCAGCTTTAAAATGGATGAATACTATACGAACGTGACATCCATGATGATCGGTGAACTGTATCTGCATAACGGCGCATGGAAATTTAATGCCATCGGAAACGGCGTGGCAAAAGATCTCGCAGGACTGTGCGGTTTGTACGGCGTTCAGGTTATTTAAACAAAGGATTAGATTTTGGAGGAAATTTGTTATGTTAACATTTGAAACAGTAAACGAACTTACTTTAAAGGTTACCTGCACTGGCAGTGATGTACTCTTTACAAAAGCAGGTGCATTTATCGCCGGAGAAAATGTCGGTGGAAAGAATTACAAATTTGAAAAAGTCTTGCTTGGACCGCAGAATAATATCGGGCAGGCTCTGCTTGGTCAGCTTGCACGAAGAGTGACCGGAGAAAATCTCCCACTTATGAAGGTAACTTTAAATGGTGATTCTGTTACATATTACGCAAATTATGGTCAGCATGTTGTGGTCTATCACTTAGAGCAGGGGGAAACTATCTCAGTGGAATCCGAAAATATTCTCGCTTTCTCCCAGGATTGTGATTACAGTGTCCGTTTTATCGGTGTCGGTGTGCTTTCCCAGAAAGGTCTTGCAACTTCCACTCTGATTGCACGTGGAAAAGATGCATATGTTGCTGTGCTTTGTGACGGCAACCCGATCGTTTTAAGCAATGTGATGTCTCAGGATACGATCTCTGTTGATCCGGACGCTGTTGTATGCTGGGTTGGAAATGGACATTGTGATCCGCAGGTGACGGCTGATATTTCGTGGAAAACGTTTATCGGACAGGCTTCCGGGGAGTCTTACCAGTTTGAGTGGCATGGGAATTGTCCGGTTACAGTGATTATTCAGCCTTCGGAGAGGAAGGGCGGAATCAGTGTGAGTATGGATTAGTGGCTGGCACTTTACCTCACATACCAAAAACGGAGTCTGTTGCAAGTGGTATTATCCTGTATGAATAATACCTGCTGCAACAGACTCCGTTTTTATTTTTAGAACTTTTTCTAATAGGGCATCGGAAAATATTTTTTTCGATGTCATTTCATCTATTTTTTTCCGGGCTCCGGATGTTTTCGGGATTTCATATTTTTGTGTGAATCCAGATGGGACAAGTCCGCGGTCGGCGGTCGATAGCATGGGGATATCAAAGGTGCTGTCTCCGGCGGCAATTACGAACTCTGGTTTTAGTTTTTCTCTGAGTCGGTCTACTGCCGTTCCTTTATTCAGGGTTTGCGGTACTACATATACTTTTTCACCGTTGGAAAAGACATCTACATATTTTGTATCGAGAGATGTTTTTAAATCATTTACAACTGTTTCGGGAGCATTGCATTTTGTAAAGATAAACAGCTTTTCAATGTATCGGAGTTCAAATTTTCTGCGTGGTTCCCGCTCTAACAGTTCCATGGCAAGGTTCATTTCTTCCCTGCTATCCGACACCAGATGCAGGGAGTCCTGATACCATGCTTCATCCGGCACACCATTTACCAGAAGGACACCACCGTTGCAGACCAATGCATATGGAAATGGTCCGATTCCCAGATCAATGCGCTGATATTGTTCCAACGTCCTAGTGGTCGTTGGAACAATGAGCATTTCATTTTTTACGAGCTGCAGGAGATGATATGTTTCCTCTGTGATGTAGGATATTTCTCTTCCCTGATAGAGTTCCACATTTCGCTTCTGCGGCCCGATGTCATGTTTATAGGAATAGATGAGTGTATTATCCAAATCGGTATGAAAGGCGATCATTTTTTCGAAACAATGGCTTTTCTTACCATATCAACCGGGATAATGAGCACTGCTAACAGCATGGAAACAAATAATGCTTTTGCATTCAATGTCGTTGTGCTGAATACCTGACCACCAATCTCAATGATGATGGTCTGAAGTATAAAGATCACACCCATAACAATGATAAAATTCTTGTTCTCTTCAATGTGTTCAAATACATTAAATCTCTCAGATCTGGTATTTAAGCTGTTAAAAATGATTGAATAAATGAAAAAAGCAAACATAAATGTTTTTTCATATAATTCCGGATCCGCGCAGCCTGCCGGTGTTACAAAATCTGTAATCCCACCAATGTTTTCCAGGATCAGGATGGAGCCAAGTGTGATAAATACAGAGCTTGTTCCGATTGCAGATTTAATATAAGTTGTTAAAATGTTATCTTTTCTGAGTGCCGGTTTTTCATTCATGTATCGGTCGAGAATCGGCTCTCCGCCAAATGCCATGGCTGCCAAAGTATCCATGATCAGATTGATCCATAAAATCTGGACAATGGAGAATGGCTCGGTCCATCCCAGGATCGGCGCAATAATGTTCATCAACAGGGTACTGATATTGACGGTCAGCTGGAAGATTAAGAATTTACCAACTGATTTTGACATTGTTCTACTGTTCAATACGCAGTCCTTAATGGAAGTCAAACTGTTATTTAAGATGACAACGTCACCTGCCTCCTGTGCAACTGCTGTACCGTCTCCCATGGCAAATCCGATATCTGCCTGTTTTAATGCCGGTGCATCATTAACACCGTCTCCGGTCATACCGCAGACATTATCAAGCTGCTGTGAAATAGAAACAAGTCTCTTTTTATCAAGCGGTTTTGCCCTGCTCACCACGCGGAGATTCGGAAGTTTTTTCTTTAACTCTTCATCTGACATCTGCTCTAACTCTTCATGTGTGAGAACAACATCGTTCTGCTCGTCTTTTAAGATACCAGCTTCCTTTGCGATGGCAACTGCTGTTTCCTCCGCATCACCGGTTACCATGACAACCTGGATACCGGCATTGTTTAAAATCTCAACGGTCTCAACCGCATCGGTTCTTACGTTATCTCTTAAGCAGAGCACTGCCATCAGAACTGTTTTTCCATCTGCGATTTTGGCAACAGAAAGCAATTTCATCGTTCTCTTTGCCTGGGCGAGCATCTGATCTTCCACAGCTTTTTTATCTGCTGCAGTAAATTCTTTTTCTTCACCGGATGGAAGCATATAATGTGTTACTTTATCAATGATGTTTTCGGTTGCACCTTTCCAGTAAACCAGTCCGTTTTTCAATGTAACGGTAGCGCATTTCTTTTCCGAATCAAATCCGCTGATGTCAGCGACTTTATCCGGATCGTTTTTCGAATCATCATAACCATGCTCTAGGGCATATCCCAAAAGGGCTCTGTCCATGTTATTACTTCCGATTGGTTTACCCTCGGATACTTTTGCAAGATTGTTTAATGTAATCGCCTCGATAAATTCCTGATTCGGAATGTTCTCTGCGATCTTACCGTCACCGGTGATAAATTCTACCAAAGATAAGTTACCCTGTGTGATCGTTCCTGTTTTATCACTGAATAAAACATTCATATACGCAGAATCAGAAAATGCTGCCTTGTGGCTGACAAGAATATTTTTCTTGTACATGGACTCTGTGTTCATGGACTGCACCAGACTGTTCATCATCGGAAGACCTTCCGGCACTGCCATGATAACGATAGATGCCATCAACATAACTGCCTCTGCAACCAAAAGCAGAACATAAACAACTGTGATTGGTTCATCCGTACGGATCAGGTTCAGTACAACATCTAATACGCCTGCAATGGCAGCCGCGGACACACCAAGTTTACCGATACCGGCAGCTACCACTTCCAGTTTCAGGCTTGAAGTATCTTTTCTCTCGTCCTCTTCATTATCATCCGTCAGAGCCTTGTTGATCTTTCCAAGCTCGGATGCATCACCGATGACGGTTGCAACCATATACCCTTCACCGGAGGTCACTACTGATCCCATAAATACTTTGTTTGCAGATGCATAATCTGTAGATTCCGCTTCATCAAGATTATCAGCAGCCGTTTTATTCTCATCTCTTGACTCACCGTTTAATGCAGCCTGTGAAACTTTGATGTGTCCTTCAAATAACACACCGTCGGTCGGCACCTTATCACCAGCCTGAACGAGGATCGTATCACCTTTTACAATCTCACTGGTAAGGATATTGACCAGTTTTCCATTTCTCATGACTTTTGCATAAGTCTTGTTGTATTCTTCCTGTAATGCCTCACTTCTGGAACTGTTGCGGTACTCGGATAATGTACTGAATCCGGTTGCCAGTGCGATTGCTAAAACAATACTTATAATCTCAACAACATCGTTTTCTCCTGCTAATGCCGGTACAAACACACCGATAACAGAAATGACGATTTTCATGACCAGTGCTGCACATAATACTTTGATCCAAATGTCATCAAATGCTCCGATGAACATCGACCACAGTGATTCTGTCTCTTTTTTTGCAAGAGCGTTTGTTCCAAAATCCTGTTTGCTCTTGTTTACTTGTGAGTCTGACAGACCTCTCATAAGCTCTTCTTTATTTATGTTACTCATTTTGGGTAGTTAACCTCCTCTAATGTATCAATCTTTTTTATACAAATCTTCTGCTCAGTTCTCCCAGTCCCGGGTCATTTGTACCCTGACCAACAGCGCTGAACTTCCATTCTCCGTTATGTCTGTACACTTCTCCAAATATCATTGCCGTCATACCGGAATAATTTTCAGTCAGGTTGTACTTGCACATTTCATTATTGTTTCTTGCATCAACTAAACGGATGAATGCATTCTCAATCATGCCAAAATGCTGATGTCTCTGAACCGCCTGATAAATATTTACAACGATTACGATTTTGTCATACTCCTGTGGTACTTTTGCAAGGTCGATCACGATCTGCTCGTCATCTCCATCACCGGCTCCTGTCAGGTTGTCTCCCTGATGATTTACGGTACCTGATTTATGGTGCAAATTACCAAAATAAACGATGTCTGATTTATCCACCAGTTTTCCATTCTTTAACATCAGTGCGGATGCATCACAGTCGATCGGCTGCTGCTTTGATCCGCCCCCGAATAAAGCACTTAAGAATCCACCTCCGGATGAAGACTGCTGCACTTCATCCCATCCAAGACCGACAATAATCTTTGACAATCCTGCGTTATCTTTTGACAGACTGACCTTCTGTCCTTTCTGTAAACTAATTGACATTATAATCC
>ERZ1673738.4265-NODE-4265-length-14488-cov-4.721887_pt1 | contig 14488 bp, 11 predicted proteins | sample MGYA00580198_ERZ1673738 | MGnify/ENA primary metagenome ERZ1673738 (study PRJEB41218, sample SAMN15661784) | gut metagenome | host: Homo sapiens | place: Canada: London | collected 2015-08-20/2019-03-30 | study: EMG produced TPA metagenomics assembly of... | reverse complement strand
GACTTAAGCTCCGCCGTAAACTCCACGGTTTTTCCGTCGGGGCTTTTTGCGCATATCGATCCGCCGTGGCCTTCGGCGACCGCGCGCGCGATCGAAAGCCCTATTCCGAAGCCGCTCTTCTCGCTACTGTGCGATCTGTCCGCACGGAAAAAGCGGTCGAACAGCTTATCAAGATCTCCGGGGCCGATGCCGTCGCATTCGTTCGACGTTTTTATGACTATGCCCTTCTTCGATCTGTCGAGTGAAAAGGATATCCGCGAACCGTCGGAGGCGTATTTCACGGCGTTGTCGAGCAGCACGGAGATCAGGCGGCGCACCGCGTATTCGTCTCCGCGGTATATGACGTCAGGCTCGATATGCGCATCGAGCGCATGACCGCACGAAAGCGCGTAATCCGAAAACGAATCGGCAATTTCCTCCGCCGCCTCGCTCGCGTTGAATTCGGAAAAGCTGAACGCGCCCTCTCCCTCGTCCATGCGCGACAGCGACACGAGCGAATTCACAAGCTCCGTAAGCTTCTCCGTCTGCGCCGCCGCCTTGCCGATCCACTTCTGAGGTCCGTTTTCCATCTCGAAAACCTTCAGGCTCGTTGCGATAACCGTTATCGGGGTTTTAAGCTCATGCCCCGCGTCGGTGATGAACTGCTTCTGCTTTTCGGATGCTCTGACCACGGGATCGATCGCGCGGCGCGAGCAAAGCAGGACTATCACATACACGAGAAGGATGCAGAATGCAGATGCGCACACGGAAAGAAGCGCCGTCATGAGAACTCCGCGCATCTCCTGATGGCAGTCGAGGAAGATCGCCATATGCCGTCCGTCCCCGTTGTCGGCGACGAGGTATTTGTACCCCGAGGTATATCCGAAGCCCTCGCCGTGTCCGAGCGCGGTCTCAAGATAAGGTCCCGTATCATCCTCCGTTACGGCGGCGATGTTCTCAAGATCCGCCTTGATAAGCTCTCCGTCCTCGGTATAGCGCAGGACAAAATATCTTGTGGAAAACGGCGTTTCGGGTGTAAAGCGTCCGTCACCTCCCGCACCCGGACCCTCTCCGTGAGGCGGATGAGGTATTTTGCCCTGATTTTCACATATGACGTTCAGCATATCGCAAAGCTCGGAATCCACGGAGACGTAATTTGCGATATTGACGATAAGACACAGAAGAAGCATAACCGACGTTACCGCCAGCATGGCAATTCGTATAAAGCGTTTTCGAAGCCGTCTGATCATCGTCTCACCCTTTCGGCAGTTTTCGGCGATCCTCCCGAGGTCGGGGGATCACTGTTTTTCAAGCATATATCCGAGTCCGCGGCTTGCGTGTACCGTCACGTCGGAGCCGATCGAACGAAGCTTCTTCCTGAGATTCGACATATGCACCCACACCACATTGATCTCCGCGTCGCTGTCCCAGCCCCAAATCTTCTCCATTATGCGGTCGGCGGAAAAAACAACACCTGGCGAGCGCATGAACATCTCCATAAGCTGAAACTCCCGTCCGCTCAGGCGGACGCTGCCGCCGCTGCCCGTCATCATGCCCGACGACGTATCGAGCGAGACATCGCCGAAAGTGAGGATATCGGGCGTGTATCCGCCGCCGCGCCGAAGCATCGCACGCACGCGGCAGATCAGCTCGTCCGGCTCGAACGGCTTCGGCAGATAATCGTCCGCTCCCGCGTTGAAGCCCGTTATGCGGTCGTCCTTCTGAGTCTTTGCGGTAAGCATCATGACGGGTGTTTTTACCCCCTCTTCGCGGAGCCGTCGGAGCACGTCCACGCCGTTCATCTTCGGCATCATAACGTCAAGAACTATCGCGTCGTACTCCCCCGCGGAAGCGTATTCGTATGCGGAAAATCCGTCGTTCACGGTATCGACCGAAAATCGGTTTTTCTCAAAGAACGCACACAGCACTTCGGCAAGATCCGGCTCGTCCTCCGCTATAAGAAGCCTCATTTCATACCTCCGTCCCGTCCGCCGCGATTTCGGCAGCGGACATCTTCATTCATTATTATAATGTATCGGTTCGGGAAAATCAATAACTCAAAGTGTATCGGACGACGATTCGCGGCAGCATACGATATTCAGATTACCGTTGCGGCAGCGGAGCGCATCGATGAACTCCTTCGGCACGCGCTCATCGCGCAGCGTCACACGGTACTGAAGCTCGTAGAGCGTTCCCATATTCGTCGTTTTCACCTTTTCGAGGGAGAAATCCTTCAGATACGTCCGGAACAGATCGTCGAAAAGTCCGTCGTAATCGAGATTTTCGGGAATCGTTATCCGCAGTATGCGGACGAAGGAGTTGCCCGCGCCGAAATTGAGAGCGGTAAGCATAAGTATCACGGCGGCAACCGTAACGAACAGTATCGCCGCAAGAACCACATATCCCATTCCGGCGGCAAGTCCTATCGCCATGGCGAGGAATATCGACGCGATCTCCCTCGCGTTTCCCTGCGCGGAGCGGAAGCGTACAAGGCTGAACGCGCCCGCGACGGCGACGCCCGCCCCGATATTTCCGTTCACGAGCATTATAACGGTCTGCACGACCGCGGGAAGCACCGCAAGCGCGATCGCAAAGCTCTGCGTGCATCCCGAGCGGTACATTCCGACAAGCGCCGCGGCAATTCCGAGCGCCACGGATACCGCGGTACATATGAGAAAAACGCCGACGGTAAGATCGGTTTTGATAATTGATTCAAGCACAGAAATGCGCCTCCTTTTCGCAAAAATCTTTTTTCAGAATATTTTCACGGTAGCATGTACCGTATTTCGAAAACGGCACCGGAAAAGCCCCGTTTTCCGAAAGTATTCCCGCAAGCCACATCGGGCAAACGCCGGGAAGCTTTATCTCCATGAGAATCCTTGAGTCGCCGAGGAGCGCTTTCCCGTGATCGCCCGCGCGAAGATCGAGCTCGCCCGTCCTCCACCGTATGCTGGTATCGAAGGTGATGCGCAGCTCCGGATCGTACAGCCCGGCGTATGCCTCGCGGTCGTATGCGATAAACACCTTCGGCACGGCTTTATAGAAACCGACGAAATGTCCGATCTCACGTTCGGTCTGCGTACCGCCGACGCCGAAATGTCCGGAGAATATCGCGTCCGTTTCCGAAGCGCCGATCGAGATCCTTCTTTTATATACGATCCCCGCATACTTTTTCTTTATTTCCGCGAACACACTTCCGTCGTCGCCGACCGTTCCGTAGCTGCGAAGCCGAAGCTTTTCCTTATAATCCGGCGCGCCCGTGCCCGCGCGCACAACGCTCCAATCGTCGCTGTCGCAGTAGATATTGCATATCGTATATCTGCTGTAATCGTCCTCTTTCACATACGGGCGTATATCTTCAATGATATGCGCATACTGCGCGGGTGTGAGAAAATATTTGTTCTCGTATCTTTCAAAGCTGTATCTTATTATGTTTGCCACGCTTCTCCCTCCTTTGTGCTTATATTGTAGAGCACCATCCTAAAGGAAACCTAAAGACAAAAACGCTTTTCCCTTTAGGTTTTCTTTAGAAATCCCTGTTACAATAAATGCGCAGACAAAAGAAAACGTCCGGCTTTTCGCCGGATGGAATAAAGACGGAAGGAAGATGGCATTATGAAAAAATTTTTCGGATCACGGATTCTCGCCGTATTGACGGCGGCTGCGCTGTTTTCGGCGCAGCAATGCACTGTTTTCGCCGCCGGGGACGGCGGGGGATCGTTTGTATTCTCGGATACCGGAATACAGGTGTCGTCCGGTGCATCGGGATATGAGACGGAAGGCACATCGCTGACCGTGGACACTCCCGGAACGTACACGGTATCGGGAAAATGCGCAAACGGCTCAATAAAGATAAAGAAGGGGACGACCGGCGTCACGCTGATCCTATACGGTCTTGAGCTGACCTCGGAGGATACGGCTCCGCTTGTATGCGGCAAATCCTCCGAAGTGACGGTCACGGCAGCGGACGGAACAGAAAACACGCTCACCGACACCGAATACAACAACGACGATGAGCATCCCGAAAACGAGAACGCGGAAACCGCCGTAATAAAATGCAAGGACGGCTCCGACGTCACGCTGTGCGGCAGCGGCACGCTGAACATAAACGCAAACGGCAAAAACGGAATAAAGTCCGGCGCATCCACCGAAGAGGAGGGCGAAGCCTCTCTCTCGATCGAGGAAATAACGCTCAACATAAACGCGCCCGTCAATGACGGAATCAACGCGGAAGCGTATATAGCCGTCAAAAGCGGAAGCATCACGGTCGATGCGGGAGACGACGGGATTCACTGCGACCTTATCGCCGACATAGGATCGGAAGGCGGCGGCGGACCGGAAATTAACATCACCGGATGCTGCGAGGGACTTGAAGCGGCAGAGCTGAACATGTACTCCGGAAACATACGGATATATTCGGAGGACGACTGCCTGAACGCCGCAAATTCCGATCTCGGCGACTACGATTTTTCTCTCCTTATCGCGGGCGGCGCGCTTTATATGTATTCGGTGTCAGGTGACGGAATCGACTCAAACAGCAGTCTCACGATATCCGGCGGAGTCACCGAGGTGTGGACCGCAAACACGGCGGACAATCAGCCGCTTGACGCAGACGGAACAATCACCGTAACCGGCGGAACCGTATTTGCCGCAGGCGGCAGCGCCGGAATGGGCATGAATCTTTCGTCTTCTCAGGCGAATGTCCGCTACGGTTCGGCTTCGATCGGAGGCGGAGATCACGGCTCATTTCCCGGCGGTCAGGCTCCGACCCCGCCGAACGGAACCGAAGGCGAAAGCTTTCACGAAAGCGGAGAGCTCACACCTCCCGGTGGGGTGAACGGCAGCGCTCATCAAAGCCCCAACGGCGATTCCGAAGACGGTGAAAATCCCCCCGAAATGACTATGCCTGACAGGAGCACATCGCCTTCGGACGGCACGTTCCCCGAAGCTCCCGAAAATCCTTCGGACGGTGCGACACCTCCCGAAAAGCCCGACGGCGGCGATATGCCTTCCCCCCGTGAAAATCAGGGCGGAAGCACGCCGCCCTCCGGAGGCTTCACCCCCGGCACGTTTCCCGGCGGCGCGGGCATCGCGTCCTCACTCGGCATATCCGAAGGAAGCGAGGTCGTCATAACATCATCCGACGGAACGTATATTTATTCAGCGACAGCACCGTGCACCGTCGGCACCGTATTCTTCTCATCGTCCGCTCTCGCCGCCGACGAAACGTACACTCTCTTTTCGGGCTCCACGGAGAGCGCTTCTGCGGAAGCTTCCGCCGGAAATGCGAAGACCACGCAGGACACTGCGAACAGCATCACCGATACCGAAGCTCCGGAAAGCGAAAGCACCGAGGAGACCGCGGAGCCTGAGGCGGAAAACTCCGGCACAAAACGCACAGTCATAACGGTTATTGCTGCCGTCGCCGCAGCGGCGGTCGCAGGAGCAGCGGTTACATTCCGTATGATAAAGCGCAAGAAGACAAACGTCGAATAAGAAACGGGTATCCTCACCGCCTCCGCAGCGTCCAAGTGCTGCGGGGGGCGGTGCCCTCGCTTTTCCTCCGGACCGTGCGCACACCCGTCATTTTGTACAGCTGATCGTTTTTGAAAACATTGCGGAATTTACATAACGACGAAATTCGTCATCAAGGAAGAAAATATTCGAAACCTCTTGACAAATTGACCGCTCGGGAGTATCATATTAAATGGTTAGCGAGGACTAACCGTTCAATATGATACTCGGTTAGTGAAAGCTAACCTGAAATTACGGAGGGTTACGTAAAATGATGCCGCTTACACTTGCATCTCCGGAAGAAGAATATATAATAAAGAAGATAGGCGGAAAGCCGGAAGTGAAAAAACACCTCGAAAATCTCGGCTTTGTCGTCGGCGGAAACGTAACCGTCATAACCGAGCTTGCCGGAAACGTCATTGTAAACGTAAAGGAAGCCCGCGTTGCGATAAGCCGCGAAATGGCGCAGAAAATAATGATCTGAAAAATCCCGCAATTAATTTTGGAGGAGAATACATATGAAAACACTTAAAGAAGCGAAGATCGGAGAAACCGTGACGGTATTAAAGCTCCACGGCGAAGGCGCTATCAAACGCAGAATCATGGACATGGGTATAACCAAGGGCGTTCAGATACATGTCCGCAAGGTCGCTCCCCTCGGAGATCCGATCGAGATCACCGTCCGCGGCTATGAGCTTTCTCTCAGAAAAGCCGATGCGGATTCCATCGAAGTGGAATAATTCCCACGATCGGACGCGTGCCGCTTTTCGGCGCGCAAAGGTTAGCCTTTGCTAACACTCGGACGCCGTTTGCGAAAACGCGATCGGCATCCCGACTTTAATAATTTGGCAAATCAAAGAAAGGTACGGATATAAACCATGGATCTGAGAATCGCCCTTGCGGGCAACCCGAACTGCGGTAAAACGACACTGTTCAACGCGCTTACCGGATCAAATCAGTTCGTCGGAAACTGGCCCGGTGTCACCGTCGAGAAAAAAGAAGGAAAACTCAAAAAGCACGACGGCGTAACGATCACCGACCTTCCGGGTATTTACTCGCTTTCCCCCTACACCCTTGAAGAGGTCGTTGCAAGAAACTACCTCATCGGTGAACGTCCCGATGCAATACTCAACATCATCGACGGAACCAACCTCGAAAGAAACCTTTACCTCACAACGCAGCTCACCGAGCTCGGAATCCCGGTGGTGGTCGCCATCAACATGATGGACGTCGTAAAGAAAAACGGCGATAAGATCGACACTGCGGAGCTTGCGCGTCAGCTCGGCTGCAAGGTGGTCGAGATCTCCGCACTCAAAGGCACGGGAATCATGGAAGCCGCAGATGCCGCAATCGATGCCGCAAAGAACACAAAGACCGTTCCGATGCACAACTTCTCGGGCGCCGTTGAGCACGCGATCGCACACATCGAGGAGGCTGCGGTACACAACATGCCCGCAGAACAGCAGCGTTGGTATGCGATAAAGATCTTTGAGCACGATGACAAGGTTCTCGAAAAGCTCGACATCCCCGCGGATACGTTGGCTCACATAAACGAAGACATCAAAGCCGCCGAAGATGAGCTTGACGACGATGCGGAAAGCATCATCACAAACGAGCGTTATATCTACATAGCTTCCCTTATTAAGAGCTGCTACAAAAAAAAGAACACCGGCAAGCTTTCCACCTCCGACAAGATCGATAAGATTGTCACAAACCGCTGGCTCGGACTTCCGATTTTCGTAGCCATCATGTTCCTCGTTTACTATATTTCCATGGTAGGCGTCGGAGCTGCCGCTACGGATTGGGCTAACGACGGACTCTTCGGCGACGGCTGGCATCTGTTCGGCATCGACGACGGATACGCAGAGCTCAGCGAAGACTACGGCAACGCAGTAAACGCAGTCAGCGCTTTCACCGGGATCGAATTCGGCGAAGAATACGAAAGCGAAGAAGAAGAAGCTGCGGCATATGAAGCTATGCTCAAGATGATGAAGGATTTCACCACCGACGAGACAAGCGCAACGATTGACGTTGAGGATGAAGAAACCCTCGCTGTCAACACGATGACCGTATATTATTCCGAAATTCCCTCCGGTGCAGATGAGGACTCCACGGTTCCCATGACATACAAGGATGCCGTAAAGTTCTTCGAGAAAAACGGTCTCGCCGAGCCCGATCCCGCAGAGTACGGCATCTGGGTTCCCGGCGTTCCCGTTCTGGTCGGCAACGGACTCAATGCAATGGGTGTCGGTGAGGACACATGGCAGTACGGACTAATCATCGACGGTATCGTAGCCGGCGTCGGCGCCGTTCTCGGATTCGTTCCTCAGATGCTCGTCCTCTTCCTGCTTCTTGCATTCCTTGAGGCATGCGGCTACATGGCGCGTATCGCATTCGTCCTTGACCGTATATTCCGCAAGTTCGGTCTCTCCTGAAAGAGCTTCATCCCGATGCTTATCGGTACGGGATGCGGCGTTCCCGGAATCATGGCTTCGCGTACTATCGAGAATGAGCGTGACCGCCGTATGACGATCATGACCACGACATTCATCCCCTGCGGCGCAAAGGTTCCCTTTATCGCAATGATCGCCGGTGCACTCTTCGGCGGAAGCGCACTTGTTTCCACCTCCGCTTACTTCATCGGTATGGCAACGATCATTGTATCCGGTATTATGCTCAAGAAGACCAAAATGTTTGCGGGCGATCCCGCGCCCTTCGTAATGGAGCTTCCCGCATACCACCTTCCGACCGTCGGCAACGTACTCCGCAGCATGTGGGAGCGCGGCTGGAGCTTCATAAAGAAGGCCGGCACGATAATCCTTCTCTCCACGATACTCGTTTGGTTCACAACCTACTTCGGCTGGGTTGACGGATCGTTCGGAATGCTCTCCGAAGATCAGATCGACGGCTCCATACTCGCAAAGGTCGGCGGCGCGATCGCTTGGCTCTTCGCTCCTCTCGGCTGGGGCAACTGGAAGGCAGTCGTTGCTTCGATCACCGGACTTATCGCAAAGGAAAACATCGTCGGTACTCTCGGTATCCTTTACGGCGGCGGCGACGCAAGCGTATATCAGAACCTCGCAAGCGCCTTCACCGGACTTACCGCTTACTCCTTCCTCATCTTTAACCTTCTCTGCGCTCCCTGCTTCGCAGCTATCGGTGCAATCAAGCGTGAGATGAACAATGCAAAGTGGACTTGGTTCGCAATCGGATATCAGTGCCTGTTCGCATATGCGATCGCCCTGATCGTAAATCAGCTCGGCATGATCTTCACCGGCAATGTGAATATTATCGGAACCATAGCGGCGCTTGCTCTGATCGCGTTCATGGTATTCATGCTCTTCAAGCCCTACAAGGAAGCGAACAAGCTGACCGTCAAATCCGGAAAGAAGTCCGCGTAACAAAACAAAAAAGCTTTAAGGAGGATTTCATATGCTGACATGGTTATCTCAAAATCTTGCGGCGACGGCAGTATCCGCAGTGCTCATCGCAATAGTCGTACTTATAATCGTAAAGCTTGTCCGTGACAGACGGGCGGGAAAATCCTCCTGCGGATGCAATTGCAGCACATGCGCAATGCACGGAAGCTGTCACAAAAAATAGGTTTTTCCTCCGAAAAGAGGCGAGCCGGATAATCCGGCTCGCCTCTTTTATTTTTTTGCTGTAAATATCGGTATGTTCTGCAAAAGCAGCATTACACAGGAACTGCAGCCGACTTATCCGCCGGGTTTGAACAGATCACTGCAGCGGTAACGGTCATTCGGGGAAGCACCTCAGCATATCCCAAGGGGTGATTATCCCGAGCAGCTTGCTGTTTTCGGTTCCGTCTCTTGTAACAAAAACAGCGACTACTCTGCGCCTGTCGGGGGACGTTGCCTCGAAAAATTTCTTTATATTATAATAGGATGCGTCGGGCGCACAGAAACGGTAGCTCTCCGTGATGTGCGCTTCAACCGGAAGAAATTCCGAAAACTCACTGATCTCCGTTTCACCGGTTATACTTTTCTCTCCATACTTTTCAAGATATGAGAATACCGTCGCCGTGCTGAATACTCCCACCAAGTAGCCTGAGGACACGATCGGCACATGAGAGAATCCCTGCGCGTTCATTCGGCGTATAAGCCATATTACATGATCCGTCATACTGCATTTCATAAGAGCATCAAAGGGAGTCATGGTCTTTACCGCGACAGGAGGATTTTTCACACTGTCGAGTATTTCGCGCATAACATCTACCACGGAATCCGATGGCTGAAAGATATCCTCCCCGCCGATCTGCGCATGATGAGAAAGCATATTCCGAAGCTCACGGCATACATTAAGCTCCTCTCGCCATCTTCTGCCCTCCGCCTCCATGGAAAATCGGACTACCGCGCTCGAAAAGCGGCGGTCGTTTTTCGCCGCCGAATATCTCACATTCAGAAGTTCTTCAAGATTATTGTACAGATCAAGAAATTCATCGGCGTTTGACATTTTTCCTCCGAAATTTAAAACTGTTTTTCAAAACAGGCATCTTTCTTTTATTTCAGACTGCGATAACTGCGGACAATCTTCACAGATTCGGGAAATACGTCATAAATCTGCGTCTGTTCGCATATATTGCAGATCGGAAGCTGTACAAATATTATATCATTAATCGCATCGGCATGCAACCTCATAAACTGTTAATTTTTGCGCGTTTTTTTACAATTATATTGCGCGTGATGTTTTTTCGTGAATTTTATTCTTATATATCCCGTATTTCGGGATAATAATTCACATTTTCGAAAAAACCCGGTGCTGCGCCGAATTTTTATGCACACTTTCGTCTTTCGGCAAAAACTTAATCTTCGGAGTTAAGAAAAATTGTAAAATTTTATCATTCCACCGGGTAAACCGGAAAATGAAAGGAGAGGCAAGTATTCATCATGAAAACACTTGCACCGACAAAAAGCCGCTGTGAGCAGCAGCAAAGCAAATGCGGAATCGTGGATTCCCGCGCCGTACCACTCGCCGACGGGCGTCTGCTTCTTTATGTTCTGAAATCGTTTTATCATGACGGATATACAAGATTCGGAATATGTATTTCGTCACTCAGCCATACCTCCGAAGTACTTGAAAAAAGCTGTTTCGATGATATAACGGTATGTGAAAAAGAAGCGCGCAACCTGTTCGGGACGATGTGTGAATCCTGCCTCGAGCCGTGCCACCTCGGCGAAGTGCTCGAAAACTTTCTCGGAGAGGTGCAGAATTAAGCCTCCGTCCCGTTCAGAGAAGCGGCGAGGGCGTTGATCCGATGCGGAAAGATCATTACAAAGCATCACCGAAAAAAGAGATTCGCCCTTGTTTTATGCAGCTGCATAAAATAAGGGCTCCGTGAAATACGGATCAAATCACATCATGATTCGCCCGGGAATGGACATAAAAAGCCGTTTGTGTATATACAAACGGCTTTTTATGTGATATCATTTATCTGTCAGTTTTCGTATTCGGGAGGGAGAGTGAGTATGCTTATCCGCAGGCGCATGTTTGTTTTCTGCTTTTATTTTTTCGTATCGTCTCTGATATTTTCATCCCTTTCTCAATCCGCGAAGCTCGTGTCCGCGGCTTTCTTCGCCTGTGCACTCGCCGTTTCCGCAATCCTTCTTCGCAGATGCTCCGCCGACGGCGATAAACGAAAGAATTCTCCCTTTCGGTGCCTCACCGAAAAGAACAAGATACGCATTTTCGCAGTGTTCTTTTCGTCACTTCTTCTTGCCTCGCTGTTTTCCGCATTCACCTTCTTCCGTATGTACGGCATCCCCGAAAGATCGGTAACGGACGACGAACAGATCAGCGCGTCCGTCGTATCGAGAATCTGGAGTTCCTCGGGAAGCGGCGGATATAAGGTGCGCTTCCGCCCCGCCGACGGCGGGAAAACAATTTCGGCACTTGCCGTTATCCCCGATGAGTCCCTTGAACCGGGAGATGTGTTCACCTCACACGCCGCTGTGCATCCGCTCTCCGACGCGCCCCTGCCGGGCGGCGAACGCTATCTGCAATCACTTGGGTTATCGCTTTACATCGAGGTGTCCGACGGCATAAAGCTGACCGGAGAGCGCAATTCCCCCGAGGCGGCGCTGTCATCCGTAAGATCGTCCCTGTCCGCGAAGATCAGGACATATATCGGAAAGGATGCCGGAGCGCTGTGCGCCGCGCTTCTCACCGGAGACCGCTCCGCACTTCCGGATAAGGTCAGCCTCGATTTTTCGAGTCTCGGGATTTCTCATCTTCTTGCGATAAGCGGGCTTCACATGACGGTGCTCTTCGGCGCGGCATCCGCGCTGATTCGCAGGACGCGCCTCGGTCGGCGTTCGCGCGAGATAATTCCGATCGTGCTTGCGCTCATGTATGCAGCGATCACCGGATTTTCGTCCTCCGTCATGCGTGCTGCGTTCATGCTCATCATCACGCGCACCGCATCCCTCATCGGAAGGCGCACCGACACGGCGACCGTGCTCGGCGAGGCCGCCTTTCTGATATGCATTTTCGATCCGTGCTCGGTGTTCGACATCGGATTTGTGCTGTCGGTGCTTTCCGTACTTGCGCTCACACTGTTTGAAAATCCCGCAGAGCATATACTGAAGAGCCGCACAAAAATTGCGAAGGTGCTTCTCTTCATTCCGAAAAATATGCTCATGACCCTCGCGGTAAGCGCGATGACCCTGCCGGTCACCTGTCTTGAATTTCAGTACATCTCCTTGGCTGCGCCGCTTGCAAACACGCTTTTTATTCCGCTCGTCACGCTGCTCATGTATCTGCTCGTGCCGTTTTCGATGCTGCTCCCGTTTCCCTCCGCCGCAAGCATATTCGGAAAGCTGTGCTCGGCGCTCGCCTCAGCGGTGCTCTCGCTTTCGTCATCGTTCGCGTCTCTGCCGGGGATCACCGTATCCTCGCGTTATCCGTTTTTCTTCCCGCTCTCCCTTTTGCTCGTGATCGTCCTTGCCGCCCTCGCCGTGTCAAAGCGAAAAAAGATTCCCGCACTTCTTCTCGCATTCTGTCTGTGCGCGATATCGGCATCGGTCGCCGTCTCGGAGATCATGCGCTCGGACACCGTAAGCATACGGACCCTGTCAGACGGAAAGAACGACATCGTAGCGGTGGAGGATGAGTCGCGGCTTTTGCTCATCGACTCATCATCGGGGTATTTTTCGTTCGCCTCGGACTGTATCGACGAAGAATACGACCGCCGCTTTTCCGAAATCGGAATGTACGTTTTCACTCACTATCACTCGCGCTGCGTGCCTCTTATGAAAAGACTGACATCAAATTACCGCATCGGCGAAATACTTGTGCCCGAGCCGATGAACGAAGAAGAACGCACGCTCTGCGATGCAATGATACGAAGCGCGAAGGAGAGCGGCGTCTCGCTGCGAACGTTTTCGGATGCTGTTTCATTCTCCGACGTATCGCTTTCCCTCGGCGCAAGATGCTGGATTCCGGACAGCTCGGAGGCGGTATTCTCCTTCACAGTAAGCGCCTGCGAAAAAAATGCCGTATATCTGTCGTCGTCGTTTTTCAAAGCGTCGCCCGCCTTTTGCGCGCTTACCGATGCCGGGAATGCCGATCTCTGCATTTTCGGCTCTCACGGTCCGAAGTACAAGGAGACGTTTGCCCTGCCGCGGAATTTCAGTCCGAAAAGAACCGTTTTTCTCGGAAGCAGTGCGGACTTTTTCCCCACGGGGCGCGCCGTCGGAATATCGGATTCGGGAGGACTTCTTCTCACCTCGGAGCATATCGAAACATGGAAGAAGGACTGAGCGCATTTTTCGTCCGTAACAGTGTGATTTTTACATATTTCTATTGACTTTGCGTGCCTCTCGGGGTATAATCCGTATGTTCGGGGATCGGAGTACAAAGTGCTCCGTTCCCGTTTTTTCGGGAAAAACCGGGAATCCGAGGAGAATTCATGAAAAACACTGTTTTGCAGAACGATTGGTACGGACGCGAGAAAATATCGAAGATACTCCTGAAGGTCGCACCGCCCGTCATGCTTGCACAGCTGATACAGGCTCTTTACAACATAGTTGACAGCTTTTTCGTCGGCATGTACTCAAACGATGCGCTGACGGCGCTCTCGGTCATATATCCGATGCAGCTCGTTATAATCGCGCTTGCGGTCGGCACCGGAGTCGGAGTAAACACATACATGGCGCGCAAATACGCACAGGAGCGGCCGAAGGACGCCGAAGCCGCCGCGGGATGCGGAACGGTTCTCGCACTCGTATCGTGGGCGCTGTTTGCCGCGCTATCGCTGATATTCATGCGTCCGTATGTAAAGACGAGCGCAACCTCGCCCGAAGCCGTGGAATACGCCGTCATTTACGGAAATATTGTCTGTGCGGGAAGCATAGGCGTATTTCTCGAAGGAAATTGGACAAAGGTGCATCAGGCGCGCGGCAACATGCGCCGCCCGATGATCGCGCAGATCACCGGAGCGCTGACAAACATAATCCTCGATCCGATCCTCATATTCGGTATCGGTCCCGCTCCCGAAATGGGCGTTGCCGGCGCCGCCGCCGCAACGGTTATCGGGCAGATCTGTGCGGCGGTGATCGTGTCGGTCGGCGCGGTGTGCAAGCCACCGGAATTAAAGCATATGCGCCGGTTCATAAACAGGATCTACTTCTTCGGATACTCATCGATCCTCATGCAGCTTCTGTACACGGTGTACATACTCGCGCTCAACATAATCCTCGCGGGATTTTCCGACGCCGCCGTGACCGTGCTCGGGCTTTACTACAAGCTACAAAGCTTTTTCTTCATTCCGCTTTTCGGACTTCAAACGTGCATCGTGCCGGTCCTCAGCTTCAACTTTGCAAAGGGCGACGGACAGCGCTGCCGTCAGACGATGAATTTGTCCTTCCTTATATCGTCGGTGTTCATGCTGCTCGGCATCGTCTGCTGTGTATCCTTCCCCGTTCCGATGATCCGCCTGTTTTCCGACAGCTCTCAAGTCATCGAAATCGGGAAAATC
>ERZ1673738.4262-NODE-4262-length-14497-cov-10.045908_pt1 | contig 14497 bp, 9 predicted proteins | sample MGYA00580198_ERZ1673738 | MGnify/ENA primary metagenome ERZ1673738 (study PRJEB41218, sample SAMN15661784) | gut metagenome | host: Homo sapiens | place: Canada: London | collected 2015-08-20/2019-03-30 | study: EMG produced TPA metagenomics assembly of... | reverse complement strand
ATAAAAAAGACGCCATATGGCGTCTTTTTTATTTGGTGCGGGAGATGGGACTTGAACCCACACACCATAGGTACTGGCTCCTAAGACCAGCGCGTCTGCCATTCCGCCACTCCCGCAGGGAACAACCCCTATCTTACCACGAAAAGGGCCCCGCTGTCAAATCCCCGGCGACGAAGGAGGTTTGGCGCTGGCTTTGCGGCGGTTCGACAGGCATCATCCCGCCTGCGCTTCGCTCCAACGGGCATCAGCCTGCCTTCACCTGCCGCTTTGCCATCCCCCCAACCTCCCCCGCCGCCTCGGGGGATCACCCGGTAAAAACCGTCACATCACTTATTTTCCGGAACCCCAGCCCGGCGTAGAAGCTCTCCCGGTGGGTCTCACAGGCCACCAGCGGGATGAGGTTCTTTTCCTGCAGCCACCCGGCGCAGTGGTACACCACCGCCCGGCCATAGCCCTGTCCCTCGTATTCGGGCAGCGTCGCCACATAGCTGATCTGCCCGTACCGGGTGCCGCAGTCGGTCACCGCCGCCGCGGAAACGGCCTTTCCATCCCGCTCCAGCGTTACGGTGTGGCCCACCCGGCGGCGCTCCGCCAGATGCAGGTTCACCACCGCCGCTTCATATTGGGCAGGGGAAACCTCCCCCACCGCCCGGTTGCAGCCGGCCGCCGCGGTCGCCGTATGGGTGCGGTACTCCGCCTCCGGCAGAGAAAACCCCACCCCCTCCGGCAGCTCCATCACCGCCAGGGGAAGCCCCGCTTCCCCGGTCTTTTTCCGCCACAGGGCGGCCAGGGTCGGGCACAGCATCACCCAGCCCTCCTGCCGCCATTGCAGAAAATCCACGATCTCCGCCGCCGCTTCGGGGCAAAAGGCGCTGGCCCACAGGGCGTGCCCCTTTTGCAGAATGACCCCCTTCGGGATCCGGTCCCGCAGTCCCTCGTAAACGCCCCAGAACTCATAAATGAGTCCCATGCCGCAGCACCGCGCCGCCGATTCCACCATCGTGGCCAGCAGCGGCTCGCCAGGCAGGTCCCGCAGCCGGCGGTCATCGTAGCTCAGACCCCTTATCATCACAGCGCCAGCGCCTCCGGCAGCAGCCGCAGCAGCTCCAGCGTGTTTTCAATGTCCTTTTCATCGGCCACGCAGGCGGGGGAATGCAGGTACCGGCTGGGAATGGAGATCGCCAGCACCTCGCTGCCGCCCGCGGCGGTCATCAGGCTGCGGCTCTCATTGCCGCCGCACACCGCTTCCTTGGTCTGGTTGGGGATGTTATGCGCATCCGCCAGCGCCCGCACCTTTTTATACAGGTCGTAGGTGTATATGGTGCCCCGGTCCATAAAGGATACCACCGGCCCATTGCCCAGACGGCACACCTTTTTCTCCTCCGGCACCCCGGCCAGGTCGCCCGCCGTGGTGGTCTCCACCGCTATCGCGATGTCGGGCCGCAGGGTGTAGGCAGCGGTCTTGCCGCCAAAGCAGCCCACCTCCTCCTGCACCGTAAAGGAGAAGCAGCAGTCGCAGGGCAGCTCCTCACGAATCATCGCCAGCAGCATAGCGCAGCCGGCCCGGTCGTCCAGCGCGCGGCCGGCCACACGGCCCTCACCGTAGTGCGCCACCGGCCCGGTAAAGGTCACCATATCCCCCAGGGAAACCAGCTTTTCGGCCTCGGCCTTGTCCTTGGCGCCGATGTCGATCTTCATATTGCTGATCTTGCCGGGGTCACTGCGCTCTTTATCATCGCACAGGTGCACCGGCTTGCAGCCCACCATCCCGGGGATGGCGTTATCGCCCACCAGCACCATGCGGCCGCCGGTCACCTCCGGCTGTACGCCGCCTACCGGCGCAAAGGAAAGGAAGCCCTTTTCATCAATGTTGGTGATAATAAAGCCCACTTCGTCCATATGGGCGGAAAGCTGCAGCACCTTTTTGGCAGGTTTTTTCCCCTTTTTGCGGACCAGCAGGTTACCCAGCGGGTCCACCTCATACTCTGCGCGGCCTTTTATTTGCTCGATGAGATACTCCCGGACGGCAGCTTCCCGGCCGCTAGGGCCGCGCAGGGCGCACAGGGTCTCTATATCTTTCCACAGCTGTTCGTATTTCATGTTAAAAGCCCTCCTTTGCCGCCAGCGCCATCAGCCGGGCGGTATTCGCCGCGTCCTCAGGGTCAATGGTCTCGGCCACGGTATGCATGCTCCGCAGCGGGATGGAAAGCAGCGCCATTTTAATGCCCCGTCCGGCGGTGGCCAGCCCGTCAGCGTCGGTGCCGGTGCGGCCGCCCATCGGCTCGTGCTGCAGCGGGATGTTATTTTCCTCGGCCAGCTTTTTCAGCTTCAGGGTAAATTCTCTGTTCAGGGTGGGGGCGTAGCCCAGCATGGTGCCGCCGCCCAGGGGACTGGTTTTCTCCGGCGCGCAGCCAAAGCCATCCCCAAAGCTCACATCCACCGCGATGGCATAGTCCGGCTGGCTGGTAAAGCCGCCGGTCTCGGCGCCCTGGCCGCCCACCTCCTCCATACTGGAAAGCAGCACTGTTACCCTGCAGTCCGGCTTTTCGGCCGCTATTTCCTCGGCCGCCGCTATCACCGCCGCGCAGCCAATGCGGTCATCCAAGGCGGGCCCCGCCAGCCGCTTGTTTTGCAGCTCCACGGGCTTCGCCGCAAAGGTCACAATATCGCCCGGGGCAAAAAGCTTCGCCGCCGTTTCGGCGGTAAACCCGGTATCGATCAGCAGATTCTCGATCTTGATGGAATGGTCGCTGCCATCCCCCGCCAGGTGGGGCGGCACCGAGGTGATAATGCCGGGGTAATCGCCCGCCGCCGCGTGGATGGCCACAGGGGTGGCAGGCAGCCAGCGGGCGTCTATCCCGCCAATTTTGCTAAAGCGCAAAAAGCCTTCCTCCACCCGCGTCACAATAAACCCGATCTGGTCGAGATGGGCCTCCAGCAGCAGGTGGGGCGCACCCTCCTTGCCCTCATTGACGCAGCACAGCAGGCTGCCCAGCGGGGTGCGCTTTACCTCTCCCATCGGGGAGAGCAGCTCCTTGGCGGCGGCATAGGCGGCGCATTCCCGGCCGCTGGGGCCGGGGGCTTCGCACAGCTTTTTCGTAGCTGCCGCTATTCTTTCGGTCGTGATACTCATGGTCTTCCTCCTTTTTTACGCCCCACTCATACCCTGTACGGGGCATGAGCAAAGCTCCTGCTTATTCATCTGTTAAAAATCAGAGTCCCCTCCTGGGGCAGTTACAGCAAACCGCAAAAGGGATAAACGAAATTTCTGCTTACCCATGCGTTAAAAATCCGGGCCTCTTTCTGGAACAGTCCCAGCAAACCGCAAAAACGGCAAACCGAGTTTCTGCCCGCGTAAGCGCCTAAAATCTGTGCCCCGCCCTGGGATAACCCCGGCAGGTCCCGGGAAGCGCTTTTTCGGGCCCCCGCAAAATCCGGGCACCGGCCCGCCGGGCGCTCCGGCTGCGCCGGAGCCGACAGCGGCCCAGCCGCCGTCGAAACCGTCCTGCGGACGGTTTGCCCTGCGGGCCTCTCGGCGCTCTTTGCAAAATTTCTTTCCGCCTTTTGGCCTCACTTCAGCCCATTCACCAGCGCCTTGTAGCACTGCCCCCGCACCTCAAAGTTCGGGTAGCAGTCAAAGCTGGCGGAAGCCGGCGAAAGCGAAACGATATCCCCCGCCTTGGCAAGCTCATGGGCCATTGTCACGGCTTCCTCCAGCGTGGCCGCCCGCCGCAGCACCAGGCCGCTTTCGGCATAGCCGGGATGAGAGGTCACAGCCTTTTCTATCTTATCCGCCGTCGCCCCGGTCAGGATCAGCGCCTTGACATGCTCCAGCACCGGCCCGGCCAGTGGGGTGTAGTCCAGGTGCTTATCGTATCCCCCGGCGATAATGATGAGCTTTTGGTCAAAGCTCTCCAGTCCGGCTATGGTGCGGGTGGGGCTGGTGGCGATGGAATCATTGTACCAGCGCACCCCGTCCAGCTCCCGCACAAACTCAATGCGGTGCTCCACCCCGGGGAAGGTGTTCGCCACATGGCGGATCACCTCCGGGGGAACCAGTCCCCACACCGCCGCGATGGCCGTCAGCATATTTTCCACATTGTGCAGCCCCGGTATCTTTATCTCGCTCATCGCGAAGAGGGGGGTATCCCCCTTGCCGTCAGTGTAGTGCAGGGTGCCCGCTTCATCCAGCCAGGCGCCGCGCTCCACCGGGTGCCGCCGGCTGAACCACCGGCAGTCGCCCCGCACCTCCGCCGCAAAGCCGGCAGTCGTGGGGCAGTCCGCGTTCAGCACCGTGGCGGTAAAGGCCCCCTGGTGCAGGAAAATGTTTTTCTTGGCGGCGATGTACTCCTCCATCGTCCCGTGGACATCCAGATGGTTCGGGGTCACATTGGTCACCACCGCTATTTCCGGGCTCTGCCGCATCGAAAGCAGCTGGAACGAGGAAAGCTCTACCACCGCCATGTCGTCCGGCTTTACCGTTTCCAGCTCCGGGAACAGCGCCCGCCCGATGTTGCCGCCTAAATGCACCGTTTTGCCGCTCTGCCGCAGCATCTCAGCGATCAGACTGGTGGTCGTCGTTTTACCGTCGCTGCCCGTTACCCCTATGATGGGGCAGGGGCAGCACTGCATAAAGAGCTCCAGCTCGCTGGTGACGGCAGCGCCCGCTTGCATCAGCTCGCGCAGGCGCGGGTGATTAAAATACATGCCCGGCGTGCGGAAGATCACATCTCCCCGCAGCTTTTGCAGGTAGTCCGCCCCGGTGACGAATGCCACCCCCATGGCGGTCAGCTCTTTTGCTGCTTCGCCCAGCTCCTCCGGGCTCTTCTTATCGTAGATGGTTACCTTCATGCCCTTTTGGGCCAGCAGCTTTGCCACCGGCCGGTGGCTTACCCCCAGCCCTATCAGCGCGATCTCTTTTCCCTGCAGCTCCGCAAATACGGTCGCCGCCGTCAGTTTCTGCATGGTCTCCCTCCTCGGCAGGTTTTCCCGGGGCGCGGGCCTTCCGGCCGCCCGGCAAAGGCTCCGCCTTTTGCCGCCCCCTGCGGGGGCCGGTTCGGCGGGCCTGCGGCCCGCCGGCCGGGCGTCCGGCACTCCCTGCACCCTTCACAAATTTCTGCCCCTATTATATCCCACATTTTCGGGTTCTGCAATCGCTTTTGGGCGGCAGCACCGCCCCGGTTGGCCCCATTTCCCCCGGAAGGTCCTCCGGGGGGCCGGGCCGCACGGCCGGCCGCCCCTTGGCTCCCCTCGGGCCGACCCTCCGTTTTACTGCGGGCAGCCCTCGGCCGCCGCGGGGCGGTCGGCCTCCAGCACCGTCAGCACCTCCCGGATGCCCGCCATCGGCTCCTGCCCCTTTTGCAGCTTCACCGTCAGGTAGGGCTTCGCCCCGGCGTTCATCAGCACCCGGCCCGGCAGGGCCTTTGTCAGCGCCAGCAGGTCGCCGCGGTCTATCCGGTCACTGTAGAACAGCAGGCTGCCCACCCGCTGGTCGATCTCCCGGATGCCCAGCGCCGCCGCCCGGCTGCGGATCAGCGCCACATCCAGCAGCCCCGCCACCGAGCGCGGCGGCTCGCCGAAGCGGTCGCACAGCTCGTCCATGGTGTCGCTCCAGTCCTCCTCGGTGCGGATGGCCGCGATCTTCTTGTAAATATCAATGCGCTGCGCCAGCGACGGGATATATTTTTCCGGAATGTGCGCCTCGATCTGAATATCCACCAGGCACTCCAGGTTCTCTACGGGTTTTTCGCCCTTTTGCTCCCTTATGGCGTCCCCTAAGAGCCGCAGATAGAGGTCGTATCCCACCGCCTCCATCTGCCCGTGCTGGGCACTGCCCAGAATATTGCCGGCGCCGCGGATCTCCAGATCCCGCATGGCAATGCGGAAGCCGCTGCCGAAGCTCGTGAATTCCCGGATCGCCTCCAGCCGCTTTTCACTGATCTCGGAGAGCGCCTTGCCCCGTCGGAAGGTGAAGTAGGCATAGGCACGGCGGCCGCTGCGCCCCACCCTGCCGCGGAGCTGATACAGCTGGGAAAGTCCCATGCGGTCGGCGTCCTCTATGATGAGGGTGTTGCAGTTGGGGACATCGACCCCCGCCTCGATGATGGTGGTGCACACCAGAATATCGATCTCCCGCTCCAGCAGCCGCTGCCAGATCTCAGAAAGCTCCTCCTCGCTCATTCTGCCGTGGGCTGTAACGATGCGCGCCTCCGGCAGCTCCTCCCGCAGGTGGGCGGCCGTCAGCTCAATGTTATCAATGCGGTTGTGCAGATAGAATACCTGCCCGCCCCGCCGCAGCTCCTTTTGGATCGCCTCGATGATGATTCGGTCATCGTATTCCAGCACATAGGTCTGCACCGGGTGGCGGTCCTGCGGCGCCTCGTTGATGACCGACATATCCCGGATGCCGCTCATTGCCATGTTCAGCGTCCGGGGGATGGGGGTGGCGGAAAGGGTCAGGATATCCACGCTGCCCTTCAGCTGTTTGAATTTCTCCTTCTGCTTCACGCCAAAGCGCTGCTCCTCATCGATGACGCAGAGGCCGAGATCCCTAAAGCGCACATCCTCCTGTACCAGGCGGTGGGTGCCCACCACCACATCGATCTTGCCGTCTGCCAGTCTTTGCAGAATTTCCTTCTGCTGCTTCGGCGTGCGGAAGCGGGAAAGCAGCTCCACTGTGACGGGGTAGCCCTCCAGCCGCCGCAGGAAGGTCTGGTAGTGCTGCCACGCCAGGATGGTAGTGGGCACCAGCACAGCGCACTGCTTGCCATCCAGCACGCACTTAAAGACCGCCCGCAGGGCGACCTCCGTTTTGCCAAAGCCCACATCGCCGCACAGCAGCCGGTCCATGGGGGCGGGCTGCTCCATATCGTGCTTGATCTCCTCGATGCAGCGCAGCTGATCGTCGGTTTCCTCGTATTCAAAGCGCTGCTCAAACTCGGTCTGCCAGTCGCTGTCCGGGCTAAAGGCAAAGCCCTTTACAGTGCTGCGCTTGGCATACAGCTGGATGAGCTCCGCCGCCATATCCTCCACCGATTTTTTGACCCGCTGCCGGGTGCGGTTCCATTCGTTGCCGCCCAGCCGGTTCAGCTTAACGGTCTGCTCATCCTTGCCGCCCACATATTTGGTCACCAGGTCCAGCTGGGTGACGGGGACATACAGCATATCGGTGCCGGCATACCGGATCTTGATGTAATCCTTGGTGACGCCGCCGATTTCCTGCTTTACGATCCCCTCAAAAATGCCGATGCCGTGCGCCACATGGACCACGGCCATGCCGGGGGTCAGGTCGGTCAGCTCCCGCAGCACCTCGCCCTGCTGGCGGCGGGCCTTGCGGCGGCTTTTAGCGGCGGTGGTGCTGCCGCCCTTGGCTGTGGTAATGACAGCCCAGCGCAGCTCGGGGTATTCAAAGCCGGAGGAAAGCCCGCCCGGCAGCACAAATATTTTACCAGTTGTAATATTTTCCGGAGATTTTACAAATCTCGCCGCAAATCCCCGGCGGGTCAGGTCCTCGGTCAGCGCCAGGGCGCCGCGTTCGGTACCGGCCAGCAGCCATATGGTCCAGTCCCGCTGCCGGTAGCTTTCCAGGTCCTCACACAGGGGGTCCAGCGCCCCGCCCCAAACCGAAAGCGCATTGGCCGCAACATGGTACAGCCCCGCCAGCGGCAGGCCGGGGTAGCTGCGGGGAAAGCTATCCAGAATGACGGTGGGGAGGACGGGCAGCTCCTCCGCCAGCACCCCCGCCTCCGGGAACAGAAAAGCGCAGCCCGGGGCCAGAGTTCCCTCCTCCAGCAGGGCGGTCACATCCTGCTTTTGCTGCCAGCAGGTGTGGTTCAGGCTCTCCTTCAGGTTCACCCCTTCGGAAAGCAGCAGCAGCCGCTCCCCCCGGTAGGAGAGCAGATTGCTGCCCGCCGGGCACAGTAGCCCGGCATAGCGGTCGGCGGCCGGCAGGGCCACACCGCCCTCCAGCAGCTCCATATCCTGCCGGAGGGTTTCTTCACACAGCGCCCGCTGCTTCGGGGTCAGCCGGGAAAGCTTTTCTTTCAGCTGGGCGGCCAGCTCGGCGGGGTGGTACAGCAGCTCCCGCACTGGGGTGATCTCCACCAGCTTCATGCTGTCCTCCCGGCGCTGGCTTTCCAGCGAAAAGGCCGCGATGGAATCCACCTCGTCCCCCCAGTATTCCAGGCGGATGGGCCAGCTGTACTGCGGCGGGTAAAAATCCACAATGCCGCCCCGGGCCGCGAACTGCCCGATGCCCTCTACCTGCTCGGCCCGCTGGTAGCCCGCCTGCACCAAAAATTCCAGCAGCTTTTGGGGTGGGTATTCCTGCCCCACCCGCAGGCTCAGCATGGCGGCCGAAAGCTGCTCCGGCAGCAGGGTGGGCTGCAGGGCGGCGGTCACCGTCCCCACCACGATGAGGGAAGGGTCCCTTTGCAGCCGCCGCAGGACGCCCAGCCGCAGCTGCTCATATTCCCGGCTTACACTTTCGACACTGTGGTAGGTGAATTCCCGTTCGGGGTACAGCAGCGCCCGTTCCTCGCCGTAAAAGCGGTTGATATCCTCCATCAGGCGGGTGGCGGCAGCCTCCTCATCGGTGAGGAGGACGGCGCCCCGGCCCAGCACCCGGCACAGGGCGGCGGCGAAGTGGGCCTTATGGACGGCGGCAAGGCCATCTAGCAGCAGGGGGCTTTTGCCCGCGCGCAGCGCCTGGCAGGCGGAAGAGAAAGCGGCTAAATTTTGGAGCTTCTGAAGCATGTGGTACCTCCTGATTGGGGTGGGAAAAGGCCTTTCACTATTACGGCAAAATGGAGCCTTTTTTGCATGTGAAAGGTTAATAATTCACTTTTATTTACGGAAGATTTACAAAATGGGGAAATACTGGGCGAAGATCGCATAAATAGTGGATTTTATTGGGGGAGTGAGACTGGGATTTATTGTGTGAATTTGTGGTCGCCTGGCGGCGTCGCGGAGTCACCGCAGGGTGACGACCTGTACGCCTCGCCGGCGGGGCGTTCCTTTTGTGCGTACGCGTCGTCGCGGGCTTTGCTCCATGTCGGGTCGCTATCCCTATGGGATAGACAACCCTCCAACGCTCCGCCGCTCCTCCTTTCCCCGGCGGGCCTTGCGTCCCGCCGGGGGCCCCATACCAAAACACGCTTGTAGCTGTGCCCCAAGACCCCCTAACGCTTAAGCTGCGGCGGGATACGAACGATGCTAAAGCATCGTCCATACAGCGCCGCAGATACGCTCTCAAGGTGCCTGCGGCGCATTTTAATTTTGGCTATGCAGGGACCGAATTAAAATAAATACCTTATAAGCGTCGTCGCGTCGGACGCAACCTTCGCTTAAGTCGGGCTGACCCTGCGCTTTGCTCCGGGCAGCCCTCCCCGCTGCGGTGCATCCTCCTTTCCCCACAAGGTCTTGCGACCTTGCGGGGGCCCCGATTATACGGGGCGTACCGACGCGTAGGGGGTCTCGGGGTCCTCCCCGAGTGACTTTTGGTTACTTTTCTTCACAGAAAAGTAACCCCCCGCCGGGCAGGCGTGCAAATTTTGATATCTAAAAGGCTCCGCGACGCCGACAGGCGAGATGAAATTTGGTATAAAAGGGGTCGCGGCGGTTGGGGGTGGGACTATGTTTTTCCGAGGAAGATCTCCCGCCGAAGGCGGACCAACAAGCATTGCCGCCGAAGACCGGTTATCCGGTGCTGCGGCGGTGGGAACAGAGTGTGATTTTTTAGCTGGCGGTGGGTCCTTAATTAAAGCGGCTCATGGCTTCCTCCGGCTTGCCCTGCATGATGAGGATACAGGCTTCGGCGGTATTTTGCAGCAGGGGATACAGGGCTTTGCCCTCCGCTTCGGTAAATTGTCCCAGCACCCAATCGGCCAGGTCATATTCCGGGTTCGGTTTGGCCCCCACGCCAAATTTAATGCGGGGGAAATTATCGCTGCCCAGCTTGAGGATGATATCCTTGAGGCCATTGTGGCCGCCGGCGGAGCCTTTGGTGCGGATGCGCATTTTGCCCACCGGCAGGCTGATATCGTCCGAAAGGACAATAAGCCGCTCCGGGGGGAGCTTATAGAACCGCATGGCCTCCTGTACGGCTTGCCCGGAAAGATTCATGTAGGTGGTGGGCTTCATCAGCAGGATATGCCGGCCATCCAGCATGGCCTCACCGGTCATGGCATGGAAGCGGGAGCGTTCCACGGCGGCGCCGCAGTCCTTGGCCAGGACATCCAGCGCGCAGAAGCCGATATTATGCCGGGTATTGCCGTATTTGCTGCCGGGGTTGCCCAGCCCGCAGACGATAAATTCCACCGGACCATGGACCGGGATTGATGCTGCGGCCGGCTGTTTTTTCTTAAAAAATCCCATATAGCCTCCTTGGGAGAGAAACGGCAGGAGAGAACGGTTCTCTCCTGCCAAAGCATACCATAAAAATTCGGGGGAAATCAAGTGAAAAGCGGGGAGACGGGCTTGTCCTCATAGATGCGGCTGATGGCCTCGGCAAAGACGGGGGCGACAGAGAGCATCTTGATGCGGGCGGCTTCGGAGCCTTCCTTGGCGGGGATGGTATCCAGGAACACTGTTTCGGTAATGACGCTATCGGTGAGGCGCTGGAGGGCCGGGCCGGAAAGAACGCCGTGGGTAGCGCAGGCATAAACCTCCTTGGCACCGCCCAGCTTGATGAGGGCTTCGGCGCCGTGGCAGAGGGTACCGGCGGTATCCACCATATCATCCACCAGCACTACGGTCTTGCCGTGAACATCACCGATGATATTCATGACCTCGCTGACATTGGCGCGGGGACGGCGCTTATCAATGATGGCCAGGGGGCAATCCAGCCGCTCGGCAAACTTACGCGCACGGGTGACGGAGCCCAGATCGGGGGAAACGACGGCGATCTCCTCGCGGGGGAGGTTCTTGAACTTTTCGACAAAATAGGGGGCCAGAATGGGGGTACCCATCAGGTGATCGACGGGGATATTGAAGAAGCCCTGAATCTGTGCCACATGGAGGTCCATGCTGAGGACACGGTCGGCACCGGCGACGGAGATGAGATCGGCCACCAGCTTGGCGGAGATCGGATCGCGGGCCTTGGCCTTTCTATCCTGGCGGGCGTAGCCGTAGTAGGGAACGACGGCGGTGATGCGGCCGGCGGAAGCGCGCTTGAGGGCATCGATCATGATGAGCAGCTCCATCAAATTATTATTGACGGGGCCGCAGGTGGACTGGACAACGAACACATCGGAGCCGCGGACCGATTCCTCGATGGAGATGGAGACTTCGCCATCGGCAAACGCGCCGACGGTGCAGCGGCCCAGCGGCAGGCCCATGGCGGCGGCGATGTCCTCCGCCAGCTTTTTGTTGGAATTGCAGGCGAAGATCTTGATGTCTTTTCCGTGGATACTTTTCATGGTTTTTCTACTCCCTACTGATGATATTGAATTTTATATGGTCAACACCGGGTGGTGTGTGTTCCCGTGGGGAAGAGAGGCTTTTCCGGGAAGAAAAGCGAGCGAAAGATTTATTTAGGGCAAATTTGTGATCGCCTGTCGGCGGGGCGGAGCCTTTTGCAACGGCATAGTTTGTACCGCTTGCCGCGGGGGGCTGCTTTTTTCGGATGAAAGTGTGTAAAAGAATTTTTGGATCAAGATGGTGGTCGCCTTCGGCGGGGCGGAGTCACCGGAGGGTGACAGCCTGTACGCCTACCCGGCGAGGGAAAGTTTGTGGTCGCCTAACGGCGTCGCGAAGATTATGCAGGGTGCAAAGCCGGTACGGCTCGCCGCCGAGGCGTTCCTTTTGTTTGTACAAAAGGAACCAAAATACGCTTGGGGCTGTGCCCCAAGACCCCCTAACGCTAAGCTGCGGCTGGATACGAACGATGTAAACATCGTCCGTACGGCGCCGCAGATACGCTCTCAAGGTGCCTGCGGCGCATTTTATTTTGGATTTTGCAGGGACCGAATTAAAAATCAACCTTATAAGCGTCGTCGCGTCGGACGCAACCTCCGCTTAAGTCGGACCGACCCTGCGCTTTGCTCCGGGCAGCCCTCCTCGCTGCGGTGCATCCTCCTTTCCCCACAAGGTCTTGCGACCTTGCGGGGGCCTCAATTACATGGGGCGTACCGACGCGTTACGGGTCTTTAGGGCGGAGCCCTGAATGACTTTTGCCTACTTTTCTTCATAGAAAAGTAGGGCCCCGGCGGCGAGCCGTACTAACCAAGTTTTCTAAAAGGCTTGCGCCGCCGTTAGGCGATATCCCGCTATTACCTAACGGGTCGCGGGGGTTGGGGCGCGGGACTGCGATTTGCCGAGGAGGCGTCCCCGCCGGAGGCGGAACCTTATTTTTTCTCCCGGCGGAAGCGGCGGGCCAGACCAGGCTTGACGGTCTGCTCGGCGCGGGCGATGAGCATGGCGTCCTCGGGGACATCCCGGGTGACGGTGGCCCCGGCGGCGGTGTAGGCGCCGGCCCCGATGGTGACGGGGGCGACGAGATTGGTATTGCAGCCGAGGAAAGCGCCATCGCCGATGGTGGTGCGGAACTTTTCCTTGCCGTTAAAATTGGCGATGGCCACGCCGCAGCCGAAATTCACCCCGCTGCCGCAGTCGGTATCGCCGACATAGGTGAGGTGGGCAATGGCGGTCTTTTGGCCAATATGGGAGTTTTTGACCTCCACGAAGTCGCCGATTTTGCACCCCGCGGCGATGTGGCAGCCGGGACGGACCTGAGAAAACGGCCCGATGGAGACATTCTCCTCCAGGGTGGATTCGGTGATGTAGGTGTTTTTGACGATGCAGTTTTCGCCGATGACGGCATTGGTGAGGACACTGCCGGGGCCGATGACCGAGCCGGCGGCGATGGTGGTATTGCCCCGCAGGATGCAGCCCGGCAGGATGGTGGTGCCGGGGGCGACGCGGACGGTTTCCTCGATGAGGATGCCATCCCACAGGGGGATGGAAACGCCGGAGGCCTCCAGCGCGGTGAGCAGCGCCTCGCGGGCGGGGTCGGTTTTGGGCATGGGGATTCTCCTTTTCTGATAAATTAGGAGGGGGAGGGGGCACCGCAAGGCGGCAAGGGCTATGACCCGCCAAGGGCGGCGGCGGGCCGCAGGCCGCACGGGGACATTATCTATTTAATATTATGGGCTGTTTGGCGGGCTTTTGCAAGGGGAGAAGCGGCTAAAGAGGGAGAAAAAATGCCGCCGCCGGGCGGGAAAATTAGGCGTTATCCACAGAGGAAAGGAGAGCTTTGGCCTGGGAAGGGGGGAATAAGGCATTTTTGCAGCAACTTATAGGAGAAATCCTATGAAAACAGACCGAAAATCTATCAAAAAAACTGTGGCATTCGCATGAAAGCGTGTTATAATAATAACAATGGTGCCAATGCGCCAATGTGCCGGACAGGCATTTCCCCCGTAGCCTGACCGGAGAATTTAATTTATCCAAGGAGGACAACGCTAAAATGTTTGGGAAGAAACACGCTGCGGAAAGCGGCAAGAAAAAGTACCTCTATATGTTTGAAGAGGGCAACAAGGACATGCGTGAGCTGCTGGGCGGCAAGGGTGCCAACCTGGCCGAGATGACCAATGCCGGCATGCCCGTGCCCCCCGGATTTACCATTACCACCGAGGCCTGCACCCAGTACTACACCGATGGCCGCCAGATCAATGAGGATATCATGGCTGACATCTTTGTATACCTGGAGAAGCTGGAAAAGAAGGTTGGCAAGAAGTTTGGCGATGTGGAGAGCCCCCTGCTGGTCTCCGTGCGTTCCGGCGCCCGCGCTTCCATGCCCGGCATGATGGATACCATCCTGAATCTGGGCCTGAACGACGAATCCGTACAGGGCCTGGCCAAGCAGACCAACAACCCCCGCTTTGCTTACGACAGCTATCGCCGTTTCATCCAGATGTTCTCCGATGTAGTGATGGAGCTTTCCAAGAAGCGCTTCGAGGAGATCATTGACGAGCTGAAGGAAAAGAAGGGCGTAAAGAACGATGTGGACCTGGACACCGAGGACATGAAGGAGCTGGTGGTCCGCTTTAAGGAGTTCTACAAGAAGGAAAAGGGCGAGGATTTCCCCCAGGATCCCAAGGTACAGCTTATCGAGGCTGTCAAGGCCGTATTCCGCAGCTGGGATAACCCCCGCGCCAATGTTTATCGCCGCATGAACGAGATCCCCTACGACTGGGGCACCGCCGTCAATGTTCAGTCCATGGCATTCGGCAACAGCGGCAACACCAGCGGCACCGGCGTAGCCTTTACCCGTAACCCCGCCACCGGTGAGAAGGCGCTGTTCGGCGAGTACCTCATCAACGCCCAGGGCGAGGATGTAGTAGCCGGTATCCGTACTCCTTCCCCCATCAGCAAGCTGGCGGAGGAGATGCCTGAGGTTTATAAGCAGTTTGTGGACATTGCCTCCCGTTTGGAGAAGCATTACCGCGATATGCAGGATATGGAGTTCACCATTGAGGACGGCCACCTGTATATGCTG
>ERZ1673738.4239-NODE-4239-length-14579-cov-4.432250_pt1 | contig 14579 bp, 9 predicted proteins | sample MGYA00580198_ERZ1673738 | MGnify/ENA primary metagenome ERZ1673738 (study PRJEB41218, sample SAMN15661784) | gut metagenome | host: Homo sapiens | place: Canada: London | collected 2015-08-20/2019-03-30 | study: EMG produced TPA metagenomics assembly of... | reverse complement strand
CGAGGTTCGACGTGAGGATGATGATCGTGTTCTTGAAGTCCACCGTGCGGCCCTGGCTGTCGGTGATACGGCCGTCGTCAAGCACCTGCAGAAGGACGTTGAATACGTCCGGATGAGCCTTTTCAACCTCGTCGAACAGTACGACACAGTACGGATGGCGGCGTACGGCCTCGGTGAGCTGGCCGCCCTCTTCATAACCGACGTATCCGGGAGGCGCTCCAATCAGACGGGACACGGAGTATTTCTCCATGTACTCCGTCATATCGATGCGCACCATGTTCTTTTCGTCGTCAAAGAGCGCCTGTGCGAGAGCCTTTGCAAGTTCCGTCTTGCCGACGCCCGTCGGGCCGAGGAACAGAAATGAACCGATCGGGCGATCCGGATCCTGAATGCCCGCACGAGAGCGCAGAATCGCGTCGGACACACGATCCACCGCTTCGTCCTGTCCAATCACACGCTCGTGCAGGATGTCCGGCAGGCGCAGAAGCTTCTCTCGCTCGCCCTCCATCAGGCGGCTGACCGGGATACCGGTCCAGCGCCCGATGATGCGTGCAATTTCTTCTTCTGTCACGCGGTCGCGCAGCAGGGAGCCGGACTTCTGCCCTTCTTCCGCAATGCGCTCTTCCTCCTGCAGTTCTTTGGTCAGAGCAGGCAGCTTGCCGTATTTGAGTTCGGCGGCTTTATTCAGGTCGTAGGTGCGCTCCGCTTTTTCGATCTCAGCGTTCGTCGCCTCGATCTCACTGCGCAGCTTCTGTACCTTGCCGATCGCGTCTTTCTCGTTCTCCCATTTTGCTTTCATCTCGTTGAACTGGGAACGAAGCTCGGCCATTTCCTTTTGGATTTCGGCCAGATGCTCCTGCGAGAGGTGGTCCGTCTCCTTCTTAAGGGCGGCCTCCTCAATTTCATATTGCATGATCTTGCGGGAGATCTCGTCAAGCTCGGTCGGCATCGAGTCGATTTCCGTGCGGACCATTGCGCTCGCTTCGTCGACGAGGTCGATCGCTTTGTCAGGGAGGAAGCGGTCAGTGATATAGCGGTTCGAGAGCGTTGCCGCCGCGATCAGAGCCTGATCCTGAATCTTGACGCCGTGGAAGACTTCATACCGCTCCTTAAGACCGCGCAGAATGGAGATCGTGTCCGCGACTGTCGGCTCGTCCACCATGACGGGCTGGAAGCGGCGTTCGAGGGCGGCGTCCTTCTCGATGTATTTATGGTACTCATCGAGTGTCGTCGCGCCGATGCAGTGCAGCTCGCCGCGGGCCAGCATCGGCTTGAGCAGGTTGCCTGCGTCCATGCTGCCCTCGGTTTTGCCTGCGCCCACGATGGTGTGCAGCTCATCGATGAACAGAATGATCTGCCCCTCAGACTTTTTGACTTCGTTGAGTACGGCTTTGAGACGCTCCTCAAACTCGCCGCGGAACTTTGCGCCGGCGATCAGTGCGCCCATATCGAGGGAGAACAGCTTGCGATCCTTCAGATTGTTCGGCACGTCTCCGCGCACGATGCGCAGTGCCAGGCCTTCTGCGATGGCCGTTTTGCCGACGCCCGGCTCGCCGATGAGGACAGGGTTGTTCTTCGTTTTACGCGAGAGAATGCGGATGACGTTGCGGATTTCCGAGTCACGTCCGATCACGGGATCCAGCTTCTGGTTTCGTGCCAGCTGCACGAGATCCTGCGCATACTTGCCAAGCGCGTCGTACGTTTCTTCCGGTGTGTCACTCGTTACACGGGTGTTTCCGCGCACAGCGGAGAGAGCGGTGAGAAATTTGTTTTTGTCAATCCCGAACTGGCGGAACAGCTCGCGCAGCCCCTGGTTCGGATTTTCGAGCAGCGACAGGAAAACGTGCTCCACGCTGACGTATTCGTCTTTCATCCGTTCGGCCTGCTGTTCCGCGTCGGCCAGCGCGCGATCCACGTCACCGGACACATAGATTTTGCCCGGTTCACGGCCGGGGCCCGTTACGCCCGGCATGCGGTCAATGCGGTTTTCGACCTCTCGGCGGAGAGAATCCGCGTCAATTTCCATTCTCTTCATGAGCTGAGGAATCAGGCCGTTGTCCTGTTCAAGCAGGGCGGCGAGCAAATGTTCCTGCTCAATCTGCATGCTGTTGTGCTGCAGAGCCAGATTCTGGGCGTCCTGAATGGCCTCCAGAGATTTTTGGGTGAACTTCTGAGCGTTCATAGAACCACTCCTTTAATAAAAGTCGATTGAATCAGGCTTTTTGCTTTGTTTTTAGCACTCTTTATCTTTAAGTGCTAAAATTAGAATAATGGAAAGATGTGTCTGAATTGTGAACGGTTCGTAAATCGTATGAAAACATTTAGCTTTGCTTCAATGACAAATTATTTTCCATGAACTCCTCTTTTAATACTGCCGTCGCGCCGCCGTATGGTGTTACCATGTTTGCCAAGGAGCAGCTTGTGTTTTGCACTCATAGGAGCATTCCCCTGTTTTTTACCGGAATGCAGAAAAAGCTCCCCGCAGAGCGGGGAGCTCAGATTGTCAGCAGTTTCTAAAATGAATCCATCATTTTCTTTTTCAGATGGAATTATTCCCGTGACCGCAGGTACCCTGTGGAAAGATCCACCAGATTGACGGGTGCGCCGCCGTTTGCAAAGCGCCGGACGTTCTCCAGACAGATGGAGAAAATCCGCTCCTGCGTTTCAGAAAAATGACGTCCGCCTGAGATGTGCGGAGTAATGATGCAGTTGGGCTCGCGCCAGAGCGGATGGTCGGCAGGGAGAGGTTCCGGGCTTGTCACATCGAGCGCCGCGCCGCCGAGCTGTCCGGAGCGCAGAGCGGCAAGAAGATCATTCGTCACAATGGCGGAGCCGCGTCCCGCGTTGAGCAAAATGGCGCCTGGCTTCATCAGGGCAAGGCGGCTAGCGTCCATCAGTCCGGCTGTCTGCGGTGTCTCGGGAAGAGAGAGGACAACCGCATCGGCCAGTGGAAGCAGCCGGTCAAGATCCTCAAAGGTGCATAACTCGCGTACAAAATCCGGCTTTTTGCGTGCAGTGCGGCAAACGCCGATCACTTCGCCGCCGAGGGCGTGAAATCTCTGGGCAAACTCGCTTCCGATATCTCCCATTCCGACCGAGAGTGCGAGCGAACCTTTTACGCTGCGCACCGGCCCCTCGTCGTGCCAGAGACCTTTTTTCTGGTTATCCCGGTAGGCAGGCAGACGCAGGAAGAGCGACATGGTGTACGCAATCAGATACTCGGCAATGCCCGGTCCGTAGCTTCCTGTGGCGCAGGCGAGCTGCGCTCCCGCAGGCAGAACGCCCGGGGCGGCGTACTGGTTGGCGCCGGAACTTTCAAGCTGCAGAAGGCGCAGCCGGCTCGCGCGACGCAGCAAAGCGGCCGGCGGGTTTCCGACAATCATATCGGCTTCACCGATTCGTTCCTCGAGCTCCGCTGAGCTTAAAAATGCGACGTCGCACAGAGGAGCTGTCGCACGCAGCTTCTCTTTTTGTTCGTTTGTGAACGGTGCAATGACAAAAACGTGTTCCATTTTACTATCTCCTGCCTTATCGCTGAAATCCTTTCCCGATGATCTCGCTGGTGTTGGTAATGAGAATGAATGCGCCCGGCTCATTCTCGCGGATAAACCGCCGCAGCGCGACGGCCTGATACGGCTTGAGTACGGTAAGCACAACGTAATTGTGGTTATGACTGAATGCTCCGTGCGCTTCAAATACGGTGGCGCTGCGGTGAAGCGTATCTGTAATGAAGGTACAGATTCGATCCGGATTGCTGCATACAACGTTGAACGACTTACAGAGGTTGATGCTTTCAATCACGTTGTCGACAACGAGGGACTTGGAGATGAGACCAAGCAGGGAGAAAAGTGCTGTTTTCATATCAAACACAAAGAAAGCGGTCAGTGTGATAAGAAGGTCGCTCAGCAGGAGTGCACGCCCGATATCAACGCTTGTGTATTTGCGCAGAATCATTGCCACGATATCCGTGCCGCCGCTTGATGCGCCGATGTTGAAGAGTATAGCGGAACCGAACCCCGGCAGAAGGACAGCGAAAATGAGTTCAAGAAGAGGCTCGTCCGTCAGGGGAGCATCCAGCGGGGCGATCTGGTCGAGCACTGACAGGGAGACGGAGAGCAGGGTGCTCGAATAGACCGTGCGGATGCCGAAGCCGCGCCCGAGAAACAGAAAGCCCAGTACAAGCAGAAGAGCATTGATAATAAAGTTGACGGTCGAGGGGGAAATAGGGAGAAAAGGACTGAGCACGACCGAAAGACCGCTGACGCCGCCAAAGGTGAAGTTGTTCGGAAACTTGAAATAGTAAATGCCGATCGACATGCACAGCGTGCTGACGGTGATGAGAAAATACTCGAAGACGGTTTTTTTCAGGTCTGCAGGTTTCTTCATTGCCGCACTCTCCTTGCTTCGATTCTTTTTCTATTTTACACAAATCAGAGCTCGATGGCAAGGAAAATCATGTGTGGATTGCTTTTTTAGGGCCAATTTGCTACAATAGAGCGAGGCGAAAAACTGGGAACGGACTTTGCCGGAAGAAGCACTCGTTTTCCGGCAGGACAGAACGGATTCGCGCCCGCCCCGCTGCCTTCCTTGTTTTTGCCCAATGCCGCTTCTCAAAGGAGGAAACGCCATGGAACTGCCGTGCGATCTCATCTCTGTTTTGGCTCGCTGGGGTCTGGAAAACGAACCGGTACAGGCCGTTCCGGATCCGGCGGGAATTGCGAAGAAAACAAACGTGTGGTTTGTCGGCCGTGACCTGGTGCTCAAGCGCAGCCGGGAGAGGGAGCGGCTGCGCACGCATATTCTCCTCGCGCGTTTGCTTGCGTCGCAGGGACTCGAGGCGGCGCTGGCCGTCCCGGCCGGGGATGGCTCAGAGCTGTTATGTGCCGGCGAGTGGGTTTTCTGCGTCATGAAGCGGCTGCGAGGCTCGCATTTGCGCTCGCGGGAGCTGTACGGGCCGGGCGGGAAGGAGCGGGCGGAGCGTCTTGGTGAGGCAATCGGCAGACTCTCGCTCGCGCTGCGCACCTTTGACGCCCCGGTGGGAAAAAACGACCTGTTTGCTACTGTCTCCGGCTGGGCGCTGCCCCGTGTCCGTGAGCTTCTGGACCTCCCCGATTCGTTTTGCACGTCCTACACAGAGCAATTTGCGCGCCTGAACCCGCTTTTACCCCGCCAGCTGATCCACCGTGATCCCAACCCCGGCAACATCCTGTTTACTGAAAAGAGCTGCGCCTTCTTCGACTTCGATCTCTGTGAGGAGAACATCCGCCTGTTTGATCCGGTTTACGCAGCTGGGAGCATTCTCAGCGAAACCTTCGATGAGGAGAAGACGTACGCTCTCGCGCGCTGGCTGCCTCTGCTGCGCGCCATCCTGCGCGGCTACGACACGGCGGCCCCTCTTACGCCGGAGGAGAAGGCAGCCGTGCCCTGCGTCATGATCGGCATTGAGTGCATCTTCGTCGCTTGGTGTGCCGAGCAGCCCTCCATGCGCCCTCTGTTTGAGGCCAGCGCCTCCATGCTTCGCATGTTCCGAGAGAAGCTTTGGGAGCAGGGGAAAATGTAGGATTTTCTGGTTTCTTCCTCTGTCTTTTCTCTCTCCATACAACGTTTTTTTGAATTTTAGAGTTCATTTCTTCGTTTCGTTCAAAAAAACACCTGTTTACACCGTCCCTGTTTTTCTATATAATGGATCATGAAAATACAATAAGCAGCGCCGCCCCGTTTCTTTGGGGCAAAAGGAGGAGTTATGCAGCTTTATCTTTCCGACAAAAAAGGAGTCCCGATTCAGGAGGGCATGATAGGCCTTTTCTTCGAGGACATCAATTATGCGGCGGACGGCGGCCTCTACGCCGAGATGATCGAGAATCGCTCGTTTGAGTTCCAGGATTGCTACGGTACGGTTGGCGACTACTATACAAAGCTCGACTGCGGCTACGGCTGGAGTGCCACGCAGGACTGCGGTCAGGGACGCATGGAGTATGTGACCGGCAGTCCGGTTGACCGTGTAAATCCGCATTATCTGCGCTTTACCGCCGATTATGCCGGGCAGGGATTTGCCAACAAAGCGTACGACGGTGTGCGGCTTGAAAAGGGGAAGGGGTATCGCGCCTCCTTCTATGCGCGCTGCGCATCCTATCAGGGCGATCTGCATGTTGCCGTGGTGAAGGACAGAAAGGAATACGCTGCGGCTGAAGTGGCCTGTGTCCATGCGCCGCAGGGAACGTGGCAGAAATGGATCCGCTACGAGGCGGTGCTTGAGGCGAAGGAGGATGTGCGCGGCGCACAGTTTGTCATTTCGCTGACGGCTCCGGGCGCGGTGGAGTTTGATTTCATTTCCCTGATGCCGGAGGATGCGGTGGCAGGTGTGTTCCGCAAGGATCTTTTTGAACTGCTTAAGGGGCTGCATCCCGGCTTCCTGCGTTTCCCCGGCGGCTGCATCATCGAGGGCAACACGCTTGAGAACCGTTATCGCTGGAAGGAGAGCGTCGGCCGTCCTGAGAGCCGCAGAAGCGATTTCAACCGCTGGGCTGTCCATGAGACAAAGCCTGAAAACGGCTTCCATACCTGTTATTCGCATTATAATCAGACGCTTGGTCTCGGATATTACGAGTATTTCCTCCTGTGCGAAATGATCGGCGCAAAGCCCCTGCCGGTGCTGAGCGTTGGACTTGCCTGCCAGTATCAGTCGTATGAATTGGTGGAGATGGACGATCCCGCTTTCCACGAGTTTGTTCAGGACGCGCTGGATCTGATTGAGTTTGCGAACGGTTCTCCGGAAACGAAGTGGGGCGCTGTGCGTGCGCAGATGGGTCATCCCGCTCCCTTTGGAATGACGATGATCGGTATCGGCAACGAGCAGTGGCAGACCGATAAGATTGACTTCTTTGCCCGTTACGAGGCGTTTGAGAAGGCGATTCATGAAAAGTATCCCGACATGAAGCTGATTGGCTCCGCTGGCCCCGATATTACCTCGGAGCGTTATGAGGCGGCATGGGCTTTCTATAAGGAGGCTGCGCCGAAGAAGGAAAACTTTGTCTATGCAGTGGACGAGCATTACTACGTGAAGCCCGAGTGGTTCTACGCTCACACAGATTTTTATGACGAGTATCCGCGCAATGTAAAGGTCTTTTCCGGCGAGTACGCGGCTCATCCGGTCAACGGAATGAACCGTCCGGATGCCAACACGCTTGGAGGCGCTATTGCGGAAGCTGCATTCCTTACCGGTGTGGAACGCAACGCGGACGTGGTGGTTTTGGCCTCCTACGCACCGTTGTTTGCCCGCGTGGGTTATGCCCAGTGGTCTCCGGATATGATTTGGTTTGACGATACCCGTGCTTACGGCACGCCGAGCTATTATGTGCAGAAGCTGTACGGCGAGAATCTCGGTTCTGTGACGCTTGCGATGGATGGACAGGAGAAAGCGCTGCGTGAGCAGGAAATTTATGTCAATGCCTCTCTCGACGAGGCAGCGGGCGAGATTATCGTCAAGGCTGTTAACCACAATGCGCAGGAAAAGGAACTGGAGCTGAGTCTTGCCGCGTCTTACACCCCGGCCGGCGCGATGAAGCTGCAGGTTCTTTCCGGTCAGGAGAACGATTATAACTGCATTACGGCTCCGGATACGGTCAAGCCGCAGGCGTCGGAGGTTCCGTTTGACGGAAAGCTTGTTCTCCCGGCTTACAGCTTTGTTGTGGTGCGGATTCCGGTAAAATAAGATTTTCGGTTCAGTGCGATGGACAGGATTTCGCGAGGGATCCGCCGTACAATAGAATAAAAAGCCGCCGGAGCGCTCCTTGTTCGGGAACTGCTCCGGCGGCTTTTGACTGGAATGGCGGAAACCATTCTTCCATGTGCCCGCGTTCCGCCGCGGAGAATTCATTCCAAACACAAAGGAGAGAGCATTCTTTCGTGTGCCTGCAATGCGCTGGAACAGGATAACGTCAGAAAATGCAAACAGCCGGACAGGGGAGACTCCTGTCCGGCCGTTCTGCTTTATTGGATGTGGAAAGAGTTTACAGGGAAGGAAAATCAGGCGCCGAAGTATCTCTTCAGCAGGCCCTCAAAGGCCTTGCCGTGACGAGCCTCATCGCGAGCCATCTCATGAACGGTGTCATGAATGGCGTCCAGGTTGGCAGCCTTGGCACGCTTGGCCAGATCGAACTTGCCGGCAGTCGCGCCGTTCTCGGCCTCAACGCGCATCTCGAGGTTCTTCTTGGTGGAGTCGGTCACAACCTCACCGAGGAGCTCAGCAAACTTCGCAGCATGCTCAGCCTCTTCCCAAGCGGCCTTCTCCCAGTACAGGCCGATCTCCGGATAGCCCTCGCGATGAGCAACACGAGCCATGGCCAAGTACATGCCGACCTCGGTGCACTCGCCGTTGAAGTTAGCGCGCAGATCGTTCATGATGTCCTCGGAAGAACCCTGTGCCACGCCGACCACATGCTCGGCAGCCCAGGTCTTCTCGCCAGCCTGCTCCACGAACTTCTCCTTCGGAGCCTTGCACTGGGGGCAGAACTCGGGAGCCTCATCGCCGGTGAACACATAACCGCAGACAGAGCAAACAAACTTTTTCATGATAGCATTTCCTCCATAATCATAATTTGAAATTTACAGGTTTAACTGATTTTCTCGCTTTTTTTGCAGGCGGCGCATATGCCGCGGAATACAACGTCGCATCGAACGGCGTTTACACCGTACCGTCTGGAAATATCAGAGCATGCCTCCCCGCCGGGGCCGCCTTCGATATCCAATACGCTGCCGCATCTGTCGCAGACAAAATGGGAGTGCGGATGCGTTGCGCCGTCAAAGCGTTCCTGACCGTTCACAGTGCCGACGCTGATGATCACGCCGTCATTTTTGAACTGCGCCAGATTTCGATAGACTGTGCCGAGGCTCAGATCGGGATACGATGGCTTGAGCTCGTGGTAGACCCACTCGGCCGAGGGATGAAGTGTTGTGCCGCGCACGGCATTGAGTATCGCTTCTCTCTTGCGGCTGTAATTTTGCCTTCGTTCCATCACTCACCTCTCAATTTGCGGCCTCACCTGCGGCTTCCGCACTGTAATCCGTACCGAAAAACTTGGTTTATCATCTGAAATCGCCGGTTTGTTTGGAAGAAACCCTGTGCTTCAGACGGAATTCCATGAAATTTCTTTGGCCCGGATTCTGATGTGGAATTGTGAGGTGCTGCCTTAAAAATAGGAATTATTCTTAACTTGGCTTTATCTTATCACACCGATCTCTCCATGTCAAGAGAAAAATAATTATTAATTTTATTTGTGTGTTTGCTTTCCAGCCGTTTTGAGTGAACGGGAGACAGGGCTTTGCATTCCGTACCGTCTATGTTATAATCAATAAGAATACTGTCTGATTTTACGTTTTGGAGGGCAGGAGCGCAAAATGCCGGGAGGATGCTTTTGCGGGAGAGTGCGCGAAGTCCGGCTCAAGCGCAGCAGAAAGCGTTGAATATAGCGGAGAGGAGAGAACGGCATGGGGGAACGCTGCTTTGAATTTGCGATTGTGGGCGCGGGTGCGTCCGGCCTCGCGGCGGCGGGGGAGACCGTGCAGGCTGGCAGCACCATTGTGCTGGAAGCCGGGAAAAAGCCGGGCAGAAAGCTGCTTGCCACGGGCAACGGACGCTGCAATCTCGGCAATCGTCGGATTTCCCCGGAGCGCTATCATGGCGACGTGCCGCGAGCCGCCCGTGTTTTGGAGCGGTTCCCCGCAGAAAAGCTGGAGCAGTTCTGGAGGAAAAACGGTCTGCTCTGCCGTGAGCTTGACGAGGGCAGGCTTTATCCCTATGGTTTGCAGGCCTCTACGGTGTTGGTATGCCTGCTTCGCCGCGTTGTGCAAAGGGGAGGGGAGCTGCGCTGTGAGTTTCCGGTGGAGGAAATCCGCCGGGAGCAGGGGTTCCTGACGCTTTCCGGTCCGGCGGGACAAGTTCGGGCGCGGCGTGTGATTCTTGCGTGCGGCGGTATGGCTTCGCCATCCCTCGGTGGGAGCGACGCCGGGTATCGTCTGGCGTCCGCTCTCGGTCATCACGTTGTTCCGACTTTTCCCTCCCTGGTTCCTCTTACCGCTCCGGCCGCACGGGCCAGGCCATTGAAGGGTGCGCGCAGTCTGGCGGAAATTTCACTTTGGGCGGGGACGCACGGCGTCGCTTCTTCTCGCGGAGAGGTGCAGTTTACCGGCGAGGGGCTGTCCGGAATCTGTGTTTTCGAGGTGTCCCGAGCGTATGGAGAGCTCAGCGCGGAAGAGAAACGTGCAGCGGAGCTTTCGGTCTGTTTGATGCCCGAATACGGCCCCGGCGATATTTACGCTTTTCTTCGCACAGCGGCAGCTTCTCCGCTGCTGCCCGCACAGGAGCTGCTCGACGGAATGATGAACCGTTTGGTTGCACGCGAAGTCCTGAGATCGGCGGTGCGCGATCTGCCGCCTCTTGCGAAGCAGCTCAGACCGGCGCAGCTTTCCGCTATTGCGGCCCGCGTGCGCGATTTTCGTTTTCCGATTACCGGGACAGCCGGATGGGGGACAGCGCAGGTAACCGCGGGCGGCGTTCCGCTCTCGGAGGTGGACGTTTCCACTCTGGAATCGCGCCGTTGTCCCGGCGTGTATCTGACGGGAGAGCTGCTCAACGTTGACGGCGATTGCGGAGGCTTTAACCTTCACTGGGCCTGGGCGACCGGTTTGCTGGCCGGCCGCAGTGCGGGAACGGCCGCGAATCCGTCCGTCCGGTGGGATCATCGTCTGTAAAAGCAGGAGGATACAGGATTGCATGAATATCTATAAGGTTGCAGAGATTCCCCTTCCGCTTGGTGCGCAGCCGGAGCAGCTGCGCCGTCTGGCGGCAGGACGGCTTCGCGTTTCTCCGGAGAGGATTGCTTCACTTGAGCTCACGCGCCGGTCGGTTGACGCGCGAAAAAAGAACGACGTGCATTTCATTTGTACGGTCGAGTGCGCCGTTGACGGTCCGCCGCTTCGTTCCCTGGGACCGAAAATTTCCCGCGCGGAACCGTTCCGCTACGAATTGCCGAAGGCCCGTCCCATGGATACGCGTCCTGTTGTGGTGGGGTTGGGTCCGGCGGGACTTTTTGCTGCTCTGATTCTTGCCCGCGCCGGAGCAAGGCCGATCGTTCTTGAACGCGGCGCTTCGGTTGAGGAGCGTGCTGCCGCTGTGGAGCGCTTCTGGAGTACGGGCCTGCTCGACACGCAGACGAACGTCCAATTCGGCGAAGGCGGGGCCGGAACCTTCTCCGACGGAAAGCTCAACACCGGTACCAAGGATCCGCGCGCCCGCCTTGTTTTGCAGGTGTTTGCGGATGCCGGTGCGCCGCGTGAGATTCTTTGGGAGGCCAAGCCCCATATCGGAACGGATCGTTTGCCCGGCGCGGTGCGCACAATCCGCGAAGAGATCAGGGCTTTGGGCGGGGAGGTGCGCTTCCGCAGTACGGCTTCGGATTTTCTCGTTCGCGGCGGCAGGCTGGCCGGTGTGGTCACCGCGGAGGGTGAGACGATAGAGTGCGACAGTCTGATTTTGGCTGTCGGTCACAGCGCCCGCGATACGTTCCGTATGCTGGAGCGCCGCGGAATCCGGCTGGAGCAGAAGCCGTTTTCCCTTGGCGCACGCATTGAACATTTGCAGCAGGCGATCGATCGCGCGCAGTACGGACGTTTTGCGGGCCACCCGGAGCTTGGGGCCGCCGATTATAAGCTGGCTGTGCACCTGCCGGGAGGTCGGGGCGTGTACACCTTCTGTATGTGTCCCGGAGGAGAAGTGGTGGCGGCGGCCAGCGAGGAGGGCCGTGTCGTGACAAATGGAATGAGCCGCCGTGCCCGCGACGGCGTCAACGCGAATTCCGCTCTTCTTGTCGGCGTCGGTCCGCAGGATTTCGGCGGCGATCACCCGCTTGCGGGGATGCTCTGGCAGGAAAAGCTCGAAACGCTCGCGTTTGAGGCGGGGGGCGGAGGCTACCGCGCTCCCGCTCAGCGGGTGGAGGATTTTCTGCATGCCAGGCCATCGACCGGCTTCGGGGACGTCGTTCCGTCCTACCGGCCCGGCGTTACGCCCGGCTCGCTTGACAGCGTGCTGCCCCGCGAGCTCACAGACGCAATGCGGCAGGGCTTGTCAATGCTTGACGCGCGTCTGCATGGCTTCGCTTGCCCCGACGCCGTTCTCACCGGCGTTGAAACGAGAAGCTCTTCTCCGGTGCGCATTCTGCGCGGAGAAAATCTGCAGAGCGTTACGCTGCCCGGTCTGTATCCCTGTGGGGAAGGCGCCGGTTATGCAGGCGGCATTGTCTCCGCCGCTGTCGACGGAATCCGCTGCGCCGAAGAAGTACTTCGAAACGGATGTTAAAACGCTGCGTCTTTGCGTGGGCAGATCGGTGTGCGTTTTTCTCACGATAATATTGATTCAGCCGCAAAGCGGCATTTCAGGAGGATGAAAATGGAAGTTGTAGCAATTGTGTTTGGTGTGTTGGTGATAGCGCTTGGTCTGTATTTCCTGCTGGCTCCCTATGAGAAGCTGGTGGCTAACCTGCCGAAAAAGAAATCCCGCCGTAATATCCGCATTCGGGGAGGAATCATCGTAACCTGCGGCGCTCTGCTGATTATTTTGCAGATTGTCACGCTTCTGATCTGGTAAGAAAAGCATAGAAAGCGGCGCGCCTGTGTGAGGATGCGCCGTGTTTCTGCCGTTTTCTGCTGCGCAGAGATGCGGGCGCAGGGGGCGGCATGCAGGAGGACACGACGAGACAACTTTTTGCGGCGTCCGTGTTTGAACGGAAAATCAGACAAGAAAAGGAGTGAATTGCAGAATGCATCAGCAGGAGATTCGGGAGATTGTCAAACGGATGACACTGGAGGAGAAGGCGTCGCTGTGCTCCGGAAAGGATTTCTGGCATCTGGAAGGCTTTGAACAGCTTGGCGTTCCGTCCGTAATGGTGTCGGACGGTCCCCATGGCCTGCGCAAGCAGGACGAGAAAGCGGATCATCTCGGTGTGAACGAGTCGATCAAGGCGGTCTGTTTCCCGGCGGGCTGCGCTACCGCGTGCAGTTTTGACGAGGAGCTGCCGGAAAGGCTTGGACGCACGCTGGGACAGGAGTGCCGTGCGGAGAATGTTTCCGTGCTGCTGGGCCCGGCCATCAATATGAAGAGAAGCCCGCTGTGCGGGCGTAACTTTGAGTATTACTCAGAGGATCCATATCTTGCCGGCAAGACGGCTGCTGCCTTTGTCCGCGGCGTGCAGAGCTGGCAGGTCGGCACTTCTGTGAAGCACTTCGCGGCCAACAATCAGGAATATCGCCGGATGAGCGGTTCATCGGATATGGATGAGAGAACGCTGCGTGAGATTTATCTTCCCGCCTTTGAAACGGTGGTGAAAGAAGCGCATCCCTGGACGATTATGTGTTCGTACAACCGCGTCAACGGTGTGTTTGCAAGTGAGAACCGAAAGCTGCTCACGGAGATTCTTCGGGACGAGTGGGGGTTCGACGGTTATGTAATGAGCGACTGGGGAGCCGTCAACATCCGCACCGATGCGCTCAGGGCAGGACTGGAGCTTCAGATGCCCGGCCCGTGTCCCGATGACGACGCGGAGATCGTGCAGGCTGTACAATCCGGCGCGCTCGACGAGGCAGTTCTGGATCAGGCAGTGGAGCGGATCCTCGGAATTGTGCTGCGTTACCGTGACGCGCAGGTTCCCCAGGCCGTGTTTGACCGCGAGGCGGATCACCGCACGGCGGTGGAACTGGAAAAGGAATGCGCCGTTCTTCTGAAAAATGACGGAACCCTCCCGCTGCGCCGCGGGGCGAAGCTTGCCTATCTCGGAGGTTTTGCCGCGAAGCCGCGTTATCAGGGCGGCGGATCGTCTCATATCAATGCCGCGCGGGTGAGCAGCGCGCTGGAATGCGCCCCCGATGGCGTCGTTTATGAGGAGGCTTTCCCGGCGGATCGCGACGAAATCGATGAGGCGGCGTTTGCCCGCGCGGTGCAGGCGGCGCAGGAGGCCGAGGCGGCCGTTATTTTTGCGGGTCTGCCGGATTCGTTTGAGTCCGAGGGCTACGACCGCACGCACATGCGCCTGCCCGATTGCCAGAATGAATTGATTCGGCGTGTTCTTGCAGTGCAGAAGCGTGTGGTGGTGGTGCTGCACTGCGGCAGCCCTGTGGAAACGCCGTGGGCGGATGAGGTTTCCTCCGTACTGTGCGTCTATCTCGGAGGAGAGGGTGTCGGCGAGGCGACGGACGCCCTGCTCTACGGAGACGCAAATCCCTGCGGCCGTCATGCGGAGACATGGCCGCTCAGGCTGGAAGATAATCCAAGCTATCTGAATTTCCCCGGAACCGAGGAAGGCGTTTCCTATGCGGAAGGCGTTTTCATCGGCTACCGCTACTATGACAAGAAGAAAATGGCAGTGCGCTGGCCCTTCGGTCATGGCGAGAGCTATACCACGTTTGTGTACTCGAATCCGCGCCTTTCCCCCGGCACGCGCGAAATAAAGGTTCTTGTCGATGTGACGAATACCGGCAATCGTCCCGGTAAAGAGGTCGTGCAGCTGTACGTCGCGGATCGTACCGGTACG
>ERZ1673738.4235-NODE-4235-length-14582-cov-4.784539_pt1 | contig 14582 bp, 10 predicted proteins | sample MGYA00580198_ERZ1673738 | MGnify/ENA primary metagenome ERZ1673738 (study PRJEB41218, sample SAMN15661784) | gut metagenome | host: Homo sapiens | place: Canada: London | collected 2015-08-20/2019-03-30 | study: EMG produced TPA metagenomics assembly of... | reverse complement strand
CCATTTGTGTAACAAATGGTGCAGTAAAGACGGCAAAATGCGCTATATTGATAATTGTCAAGCGAAAAGCTTCTTTTTTTTCGAAGCAAGTGTTAGTGACAGTAACAGAAGAAGTCGTGCAGACGGACTGCACAAAAAATACGGAAAACACATCATGAATGGGAGGTACACAGAATGTATTACAGCAGCGGTAACTATGAGGCGTTTGCAACGCCGAAAAAACCCGAAGGCATCGAGAATAAGTCGGCTTACGTCGTCGGCACCGGTCTGGCCGGTCTGGCAGCGGCCTGCTTTTTGATCCGCGATGCACAGATGCCCGGCGAGCACATCACGCTCTTTGAGCACCTGCCCGTAGCCGGCGGCTCCTGCGACGGCATCTACGATGCGACCAAGGGCTTCATCATGCGCGGCGGCCGTGAGATGGATAACCACTTCGAGTGCATGTGGGATCTGTTCAAGTCCATCCCGTCGATCGTGAACCCGGGCGAGACGATCTTCTCCGAGTACTACTACCTCAACAAGGAAGACCCGAACTTCTCCCTGTGCCGCGTCACCGAGAAGCAGGGCCAGGACGCCCATACCGACCGCAAGTACGGCCTGACGCCGGGCGCCGCCACGCAGCTGCTCAAGCTGTTCATGGCGACCAACAAGTCCCTCGAGGACAAGAAGATCGATGACGTGTTTGACGATGAGTTCTACGCCACGAACTTCTGGACCTACTGGCAGACCATGTTCGCGTTCGAGAAGTGGCACAGCGCCCTCGAGATGAAGCTTTACCTGCAGCGTTACATCCACCACATTGACGGTCTGCCCGACTTGAGCGCGCTGCGTTTCACCCGCTACAACCAGTATGAGTCGATGATCCTCCCGATGTGCAAATACATCACCGACCACGGCGGAAAGGTGCTCTTCGACACCACGGTCACGAACATCGTCTGCGACTGCACCGAGGACAAGAAGGTCGCCAAGAAGATCGAGTACACGCAGGGCGGCGTGGAAAAGGTCATCGAGCTGACCGAGAACGATCTCGTCATCTGCACCAACGGCTGCCAGGGCGACGCGTCCGCTTACGGCGATAACACCCATGCACCGGTCGTGAAGGTCAAGAACGGCGAAGGCCCGTCCGTCGAGATGTGGAAGAAGCTTGCCGCGCAGGATCCGGCGTTCGGCCATCCCGAGAAGTTCTTCAAGGACATCAAGGAGACCAGCTGGGAGTCCTGGACGGTCGACACGGCCAACAAGCAGATCCTCGATGCGATCCAGAAGATCTGCAAGCGCGACCCGCTCTCCGGCAAGGTCGTCACCGGCGGCATCGTCACCTGCCGCGACTCGAGCTGGCTCATCAGCTGGACCATCAACCGTCAGGGTCAGTTCCAGGAGCAGCCGAAGGATCACTGCCTGATCTGGGTCTACGGCCTCAACTGCTGGGACGACAAGGGCGACTTCATCAAGAAGAACATGTGCGACTGCACCGGCATCGAGCTGGCAGCAGAGTGGCTGTACCACATCGGCATCCCCGAGGATCAGATCATGGATCTGGCCACGAACGAATGCAACACCACGCCGTGCATGATGCCTTACGTCACCACGTTCTTTGAGCCCAGAGCCGAAGGCGACCGCCCGAAGGTCGTGCCCGACGGTTCGGTCAACCTCGCGTTCGTCGGCCAGTTCGCCGATACCCCGCGCGACACCGTGTTCACCACCGAGTACTCCATCCGCACCGCGATGGAAGCGGTCTATACGCTCTGCAACGTCGACCGCGGCGTGCCCGAGGTCTGGGGCAGCGTGTATGATATCCGCGACCTGCTCTACGCCACCAGCAAGCTGCTCGACGGCAAGAAGCCGCTGGAGTTCCTGCTCCCGTCGGTGCTGCCGCTGCTCGACCTCGTCAAGGAGCCGCTGGTCAACAACGTCGTGGTGGATCTGCTCAAGAAGTATAACATCGTCTGACGTACCACCCGTTAGATGTCGCATCCCCCTTTGCCCCGGCAGCCTCGGCTGCCGGGGCATCTTGCGTAGCAGGTGTGCGGCTGCAGTGTGCCGCGGCTGAGCAGCGGGGGAGCTCGAGGGGGCAAGACCCGCTTCGAATGAGATCACAGGAAAGCTCGATTGATCGGGCTTTCCCCGGCAGCGAAAGCTGCCGGGGCATCTTGCGCAGTGGGGTGTGTGGCTGCAGTGTGCGGCGACTGAGCAGCGGGGGAGCCCGAGGGTGCAAGGCATGGCAGAAAAAATCCGGCGCCGCGAACAGCGGCGCCGGATCTTCAATATTCATTCTTCTACGACCGGGAATGTGACCCGAATTTCAAAACCTGCGCCCCAGTCGGACGCGGCGCTGAGCGTGAGCCCGAGCTCCTTTGCGATCTCGCGTGCGAGATAGAGGCCCATGCCGGTGGCCTTGCTCATTTCGTGACCGGAGTCACCGGTGAAGCCCTTTTCAAATACATACGGCAGGTCGCACGCGTGCACGCCCGGCCCGTTGTCACGGACGGTGAGGACGGTCTCGGCTGTGTTGCACGTGAGCGAAAACGTGAGTACCGGCGCATCGCCCGTGTATTTCACGCTGTTGCTTACGAGTTGTCCGAGCAGGAAACACAGCCCGCGCCGGTCGGTGAATACGGTCTCGTCCGCAAGCTGCCGCTCGATACGAATGTGCTTTTCCTCGAGCAGCGGACGGTAATCGTCGAGCACCTCGTCGATGCAGCTGCGCAGTGTCAGGCGCTCGAACCGATAGTCGCGCCGCGCGCCGCGCAGGCGCGCATAGTAGAGCATCTGGTCAATGAACGCCTGCATCCGGTTGCGTGCGTAGTCGAGCTTGAAGCCGACCGCCTCCGGCAGCGTGTCGCGCCGATTGTCGAGCACAAGCGTCAGCAGCGCCAGCGGCGTTTTCACTTCGTGCGCCCAGAGCTCCACGTAGTCCTCGTAGTCGTCCATCTGCGTTTGCAATTGTGCGATGGTCTGCTGCTGCGCGCGCAGCGTTTCGCCGAGCAGGTGTGCACTCTGCGCCTCGCACGGGGAGAGCAGGCGGCACAGTGCCTGTTCGTGTGCCGCGTCCGGTGTGGCCAGAAAGGCCGTGAAGGCTTGCTCCCGCCGTTTTGCCCGCGCGCAGAGCACAGCGCACACACCGGCGAACAGAAACACCGTCGCCAGCACGATCACGGCCGCCATGGCGGCGAAGGCCCGCGCGTCCGCCAGCCACAGCAGCAGCGCCGCGAGCGCGTCCACGCCCAGCAGCAGCCCCAGCCACGGCAGATACTGCCGCAGATAGCTTCCGTTATGCTTCATGCGCCACCTCCAGCCGGTAGCCGACGCCGCGCACGGACACGAGCTGCTGGCGCATACCGAGGGACGCCATCGTCTTTTTCAGCCGCGTGAGGTTGACCTGCAGCGCGTTTTCATCGATGAACTCCGTCGTGCCCCAGAGGGCGCGGCTCAGGTCGTCCTTTGTGACGGTCTGCCCGCCGTGCGTCAGCAGCGCCTCGAGCAGCTTGCCCTGATTCGGCGGCAGGACGACGGACTGATTGTGGATAAAGAGCGTGTAGGTCTGCCGGTCGAGCAAGAAGTCCGCCCCCTCGAGCAGATTCGGCCGCCCCTCATAGCGCTTGAGGACGTTTCCGATGCGCGCCAGCAGCCGCTCCTTTCGATAGGGCTTGGTGAGGTATTCGTCCGCGCCGAGCTCGAGCGCGTGCACCTCGTCACGCAGCTGGTCGCGTGAGGTCAGCACAAGCACCGGCAGGGTGCTGCGCCGCTTGATGTCGCGGCAGATCTGAAAGCCGCTCACCTCCGGCAGATTCAGGTCCAGCAGCACCAGATCGGGGGCGAGCGCGAGCAGCTGCCCGGTCACGTCCGCCAAGTCCGTGATCTCCGTGACGGCGTAGTCTGCGCGGCGCAGCATATCCGCAAGCTCCTCGCGCATGAGCGCCTCATCTTCCACGACGGCGATGTGCTTCATCGCACCGCCCCCTTTCTGCGTTATTCTTCGCGTTCCGGCGCCATCAGGGTCAGCAGGTATTTGCTGCTGGAGCGCTTGACGGCCGCCATGTAGATCCATTCTACCACACACAGCAGCAAAATCATAGCTCCGGCGGCGATCATCATTTCCGTCATGCCGCTCTGTGCGCTGGCAGAGAGGATGCCGGAAAAGAGAGCGCGCACGCCAAACGCGCTGCTGACCGCCGCCACGCCGACCGGCAGGCCGAAGTACCAGTTGATCTGTGCCTTTGCTGCGCGGCAGAGCGTGTCGTGCTCTGCGCCGAGGCGCACGAGCGTCCGGTAGCGGCGCGCGGCCTTCTGCTGGCCCATGAGAAACTGCACGCCGATGATGGTGTTGGCCACGACGAGGAAGATGATGGCGAGATAAATCGTTAGGTAGCTCGCCGCGACGATGTAAAACAGCTCCCGGCCGAGGTTTTGCAGGTAGCTCTCATATTCCAGCCCGAGCGGGTCAAGCTGCTCGTTCATGTCCGCAATGGCGCGCATGAGACTCTTGCCCTCCGTCACGGACGGGGCGAGCACAGCGTCGAGGTAGACGTCATAGTCGCCCTGCGTGTAATGGTCAAACACCGCATCCGGCACGATGAGCGCAAACGATATCGTGATCGAGCGGTCGGTCACGACGCTCACCGACTGCACCTGCCCCGTGAGCGTGAACGGCGCACCGTCGATCGTGACGGCAGCGCCGTCCGTGATCAGGCGGTCAAGCAGCGCCGTGTTTTCTGCCGATGACACCTCGCTGTCGCAGTAGACGGCGGCCTCGTCGGGCGCAAGCGTCAGCTCCGGCAGACCGGCCGCGGCCAGCAGACGGTTGTAGCCGCTGAGCGCGATGAGGTGCGGGTAGCCCACGGCCTCCAGCATGTATTGCAGCTGCTGCCGCTCGTCGGAGACGGGCATGGCATCGATGGTGCGCTGCAAGGCGGGGAATTCCACGGTGTTCTGGTAGTCCGTGCTCGTGCGCACGCGGCCGATGCGCATCTCGAAGAGGTCGGAAAAAGCGCTGTCGAGCCCGTGCGCCGTCAGCGTTTCGCGCACGGCGTCGGCGCTTTTGCTGTCGGTGGGGAAGGTATAGTCGAGCGTGTGCGTCTCGGCTCTGGAGGAGCGCGCGGTCGCTACGCCCGCGCCGAAGCAGCACAGCGCCGCAAGGATGAGCAGGGAGCTGATTGCCAGCGTCCCCGAGCGGTGGATGACCGTCTCCTCGACCTGCCGGAAGTTAAACACCCGCAGCCTGCCTGCGCCGCCGCGCAGGGCGAGCCGGTCGATGATGACGCGCAGCCCGTAAAACAGCAGCAGTGTGCCCGCCACGCCGAGCGTGAGCGTGCCCGCCATGTAGCGCAGGCCGCTCCACGCGTACCCGCGGATGGCAAACGTATACGCACCGGCGAGCAGCGCGATGCCCATCACGAGCGCCGCAGCGTAAACGACGGCGGGACGCTGCTTTTTCGTGCCCTCGGGCGTCTCTGTGAGCAGCGCGCCGATCTCTTCGCGCACGATCTTCCCGCTGAGGATGAGCGAGGCCAGCAGCTTGATCGCAAGAAAGCCCACGGCCGTCCAGCCGATGGCGGACAGGGACAGCGCGAAGCGATGCCCCACGATGCCGAGCCCGACGAGCCGCGCCGTGACGAGGCTGATGACCTCCGAGATCAGCACCGCCGCCGGCAGGCCGATGGCCAGCGCAATGAGGCTGGAGCGCAGATCCTCCGCCAGCAGCATGCCGAAGAGCTTGCGCCGCTGCATACCGAGCATGAGGTACACACCGAATTCGTGCCGCCGCCGCGCGAGCTGAAAGCGGTTGGCGTAGTATACGAGAAAGAACAAAATGAACAGCGTCAGCCCGTACAGCACCGGGACGAGCGTCAGCAGCCGGTTCACGGCGTCGCTCTCCATGCGCTGCAGGAACACCATCACATCCTGATGCGACAGGGAGAGGATGATGTAAAACGCGATGATCGAGATGAGCAGGGACGTGAAAAACAGCCCGTTTTCCCGGCGGCTGCGGCGGCTGTTGCGCTTGACAAGTTCAGAGAACATTGGCACTGCCCCCTCCCAGCTGCGCCATCACGGACAGGATGCGCCCGTAAAATGCCTGCTGCGTCTCGTCCGGCACGTCGCGCCGCAGCTCGTGAAAGAGCACGCCGTCCTGAATGAAGAGGATGCGCTTGCAGTAGCTTGCGGCGTTGCAGTCGTGCGTCACCATGAGGATGGTCGTGCCGGCGTCCGCGTTCAGGCCGGAGAGCTTTTCCATGAGCGCACGGGCGTTTTTCGAGTCGAGCGCGCCGGTCGGCTCGTCGGCCAGCACGATCTCAGGGTCGAGGATGAGCGCGCGCGCCGCCGCGATGCGCTGCTTTTGCCCGCCGGACATCTGCGCCGGGAACTTGTCGAGCACGTCCGTCACTTCCAGATAGTCTGCAAGCTTTGTCAGCCGCTCGCGGCTTTCGGCCTCGGACACACCGTGCAGCGACAGCGGCAGGAGGATATTCTCGCGGCCGGTGAGGTTGTCGATGAGCTCAAAGTTCTGAAACAGGTAGCCGATCTCCTTGCCGCGGTAGTCGGCGAGTGCCTTGCCATGCAGCGTCGTGACGCACTTGCCGTGCAGGGCGACGGCGCCGGCGGTCGGCGCGATGACGGTCGCGATGCAGTTGAGCAGCGTCGATTTGCCCGAGCCGCTGCTGCCCATGATGCCGAGAAACTCGCCCGGCATGACCTGAAACGAGATGCCGTCGAGCGCGCGTGTCAGATTCGGCTCCTTGCCATAATATTTCTTCAGGGCTGCAATTTCGAGAATTGGGTCCATTGCACATACCTCCTTTGGATTCTGCTGCCATGGTACAACACCCGGCGCGCAAAATCCACTTACAGTGCCTGAAAGGTTTTCGCCGTTCGGCTTGACAGCTGCGCGGCGGCACGATATGCTGAAATTGCTGAAATCATACCCCCGCAACTGCCGGTTGACACATTTGACAGTCGCCTTGGTGGTGCGCAACCGGCCGATCTGGTATCCTGTCCTCAGCCGGAAACGGAAAAACAATACGGGAGGAAGCCGCTTATGCTATTGGCAGATAAGATCGTGACCCTGCGCAAGCGCGCCGGCTGGTCACAGGAGGAGCTGGCGGCACAGCTGGGCGTGTCGCGCCAGTCGGTGTCGAAATGGGAGGGCGCGCAGTCCGTGCCCGATATGCAGAAGGTCGTGCAGATGAGCCGCCTGTTCGGCGTCACGACCGATTACTTATTAAAAGAAGAGCTCGGCGAGCCGGAACCGGCCCCGGCCGAGCCGGATGCGCCGCTGCGCTGCGTGACCATGGAGCAGGCGGCGGACTATCCGGCGCTGCGTGACCATGGAGCAGGCGGCGGACTATCCGGCGCTGCGGCAGGCGGCCGCGCCGAAGCTCGCACTGGCGACGCTGCTGTGCGTACTCTCGCCGGCGGCGCTGCTTTTGCTCGCCGCGCTCAGCGACCGGCCGGGCGCGGCTATTTCGGAAAATGCGGCGGCGGGCATCGGCCTGTGCGTGCTGATGGTGCTCGTGGCGGTCGCGGTGGCGGTGTTCATCACGTGCGCCGCGCAGGTGAAAGCATATGCCTTTCTGGAGAGCGAACCGTTTGAGACGGCCTGCGGCGTGACCGGTATGGTGCGCGAGCGCCGGGCGGCATTCGCACCGCGCCACACGCGCGGAAAGGTCGTGGGCACGGTGCTGTGCATCCTGTCGGCAGTGCCGCTGTTTATCGCCGTCTGCCTGGACGGGCCGGACCTGCTGTATGTCGGGGCGGTCTGCCTGCTGCTCGTGCTGGCGGGCATCGGCAGCGCGGTGTTTGTCTCCGGCGGCGTGTATTGGGCGGCGATGGACCGCCTGCTCGAAGAGGACGACTATGCCCGGCCGCGCAAGCGGCAGAACGGCGTTGTCGGCGCGGTCAGCGGCATCTACTGGCTCGTGGTCACAGCGGCGTATCTGCTCTGGACGTTCGGACCGTGGTGGGACGCGCAGCCGCAGGACACATGGATCCTTTGGGCGGTCGCGGGGGTGCTCTACGGCGCGGTCATGGCGCTCGTGCGCGGGATTCGAAAATGAAGTGCTTGCAGGGAATAGAAAAAGAAAAATGCCGCAGGCGGCCGCCTGCGGCATTTGCGATTCTTATTTAGGAATGTTACAGCGTGTTCTCGCCGGTCTCGAGACCGATGACCTCGTCCACCGGCAGCGAGAGAATGATGCCGTGCGCGTCTGTGCGCAGGCCGCAGGCGTCGCTGATGGCGTTCATGACGGCGGCCTTTTTCTCGCGCGGCGTGACGATGACGACGAATTCCTCTTCCTCCTGCATGGAGATGCCGAGCTTGCGGCTGATGCGCTCGGAGTTCTGGCGGCGTCCCTTGAGGATCGTGCCGCCCATGGCGCCCGCGCTTCTGGCGGCGTCGATGGCGTCGCTGCTGTAGCCGTTGCTGAGCGCGACCCAGATGGCGGCGTAACCCGCGCCGGTTTGCATATCGGACATTTCGCTACACACCCTTTCTTCGATCTTCTGTTCTATGGTCTCGCGCAGCTGGTCGTTCATGAGCTGGAGCAGCGGCCGCTGCAGCCCCGTGATCGGGATCGTCAGCACGATGCCGCCGCCGCGCTTATGCAGCGGGATGCGCTGCTGCAGCGCGTCAAGCAGGTCGCGCACGAGAAACTTCGGCAGCAGCCCGATCGTGAACAGGCGGCTGCTGCCGCTCAGCCCGAAGATGTCAAGCATTTCCGACGGCGCCGTGCCGTGTCCCTGACACTGGTAGTAGATCGGGATGCGGAAATTCTGAAACGTCTGCTCGAGCTTGCGGCGGTATTCATGGCTCGTGATGATGAGCACCATGCGCGGTGCGAGTCGGTTTTCGGAATGTATCATATCTCTTCGTCCTCCAGGTCGATGACACCGTCATCGGGCAGCAGGTCAGCTTTGTCCTCGGCCACGGCTTTGGCTCTATGTACGTAAATGACGCCCATGATCTGAATGGCGACCGGCGGCGCGAGCGCGACGAGCGCCACCACGCCGAAGGCGTCCGTGACGACGTTGCCGCCGAGCGCGGTGCACGCGCCCATGGCCAGCGGCAGCAGGAAGGTGGAGGTCATGGGTCCGCTCGCCACGCCGCCGGAGTCGAAGGCGATGCCCACGAACACGGACGGGACATAGCGCGCGAGGATGAGCGCGAGCGCGTAGCCCGGCACAAGGATCCAGTAGATGCTGATGCCGGTCAGCACGCGCACCATTGACAGCATCACCGCGCAGGCCACGCCGATGGACAGCGCCGTGTTCATCATGCTCTGCGACACCGTGCCGCCGGTGACATCTTCGACCTGCTTGTTGAGCACCTGCACGGCGGGCTCTGCCTTGACAATGTAGTAGCCGATGAGCGCGCCGATCGGTATGAGCACCCAGCGGTACGTGCTGTCCGCCAGGCCTGAGCCGAGCAGGTTGCCCACGGGTGTAAAGCCGATGTTCACGCCGGTCAGAAACAGGATCAGACCGATGACGGTGTACAGAAAGCCGACGCCGGTGCGCAGCAGCTGCCGCCGGCGGTAGTGGTGCGTCAGCAGCTGGAACAGCACGCACACCGCTACGATCGGCAGGATGCTCAGCAGCACTTCCTTCGCGTAGTCCGGCAGGCCGATGGCGAACTGCTGCGCCACGTCACGCGTTGTGACGACCGGCGCGATCTCCACGGCGGAATAGGTCGCATCGCTCGGATGGTAGAAGATACCGAGCAGCAGCACCATCAGGATCGGCCCGACGCTGCACAGCGCGACCAGACCGAAGCTGTCGTCATCGTGCCCCTGCGCGGCGCGCAGCGCCGACACGCCGACGCCCAGCGCCATGATAAACGGCACGGTGATGGGCCCGGTCGTGACACCGCCGGCGTCAAACGCGACGGCGAGAAAATCCTTCGGGGAAAACAGCGTCAGCGCAAACAGCAGCGCGTACGCGATCAGCAGACACTTTGCCAGCGACGCACGATAGAAGATGCGCAGCACGGCCAGCGCCAGAAAGACGCCTACGCCGACGGCGACTGTCCAGATCAGGACGTTGTTGGGGATGGACGCGACCTGATTTGCCAGCACCTGCAGATCCGGCTCTGCGATGGTGATGATCGTACCGAGCGCGAACGACACGAGCACGACCAGAATGACCTTTTCACGTTTTGCCAGCGTCTTGCCGACACCTTCGCCGAGCGGGGTCATGGACATTTCGGCGCCGAGCTGGAAAAAGCCCATGCCGAAGATCAGCAGCATAGCGCCGGTCAGAAACAGCGCCAGCGTGCCGATCTCCATCGGGACGAGCGTGATGCTCAGCACCAGCACGATCAGCGTGATCGGCAGGACGCTGGAGAGAGATTCCTTTACTTTTTCTTTCAGCTTTTCATTCATACGGTTGCGGTGGTCCTCCTTTCGCGGGGGTCAGGATCGCTGCACGACCGCATTGCAGTCCGTCATGTGCGGTTGAGAATGGCCATGAACTCCTCGCCGGTGATGGTCTCCTTCTCGTAGAGATACTTGGCCAGCTCGTCGAGCTTGGCGCGGTTTTCGGTGAGGATGCCGATGGCCTTGGCGTGCTCTTTTTTCACGAGCGCGACGACCTGATGGTCGATCCGCGTCTGTGTCTCAGCAGAGCAGGCGAGGGAGGCGTCGCCGCCGAGGTACTGGTTCGTGACCGTCTCAAGCGCGACCATGTCAAACTCCTCGCTCATGCCGTAGCGTGTGATCATGCCGCGGGCGAGCTTCGTCGCCTGCTCGATGTCGTTGGATGCACCGGTGGAGACGATGCCGAAGCGAACCTCCTCGGCGGCGCGGCCGCCGGTGAGCGTAGCGATCTTGTTTTCCAGCTCCTCTTTCGTCATGAGGTAGTGGTTGCCCTCTTCGACCTGCATCGTGTAGCCGAGCGCGCCGGACGTGCGCGGGATGATGGTGATCTTCTGCACGGGGGCGGAGTGCGTCTGCAATGCGGCAACGAGCGCGTGGCCGATCTCGTGGTAGGCGACCGTCCACTTTTCCTTGTCGGTGAGGATGGCGTTTTTCTTCTGATAGCCCGCGATGACGACCTCAATGCTCTCCTCAAGGTCGGACTGCGTGGCAAAGCGCCGGCCGTCGCGCACGGCGCGCAGCGCGGCCTCGTTGACGATGTTTGCAAGCTCTGCGCCCGAGGCGCCGGAGGCCATGCGTGCGATCTGGCCGAAGTCCACGTCCTCGGCGACCTTGATCTTGCGGGCGTGCACCCTGAGAATCTCCTCGCGGCCCTTGAGGTCGGGCAGCTCCACGGGCACGCGCCGGTCAAAGCGGCCGGGGCGTGTGAGCGCCGGGTCGAGCGATTCGGGCCGGTTCGTGGCGGCGAGGATGATGACGCCGTTGTTGCCCTCGAAGCCGTCCATTTCCGTCAGCAGCTGGTTGAGCGTCTGCTCGCGCTCATCGTTGCCGCCGACCTGCCCGTCGCGCTTTTTGCCGATGGCGTCGATCTCGTCGATGAACACGATGCAGGGGGCTTTCTCCTTGGCCTGCCGGAACAGGTCGCGCACCTTCGATGCGCCCATGCCGACGAACATCTCCACAAATTCCGAGCCGGAGATGGAGAAGAACGGCACGTTCGCCTCGCCCGCAACGGCTTTGGCCAGCATCGTCTTGCCGGTTCCCGGAGGGCCGACGAGCAGGATGCCCTTGGGCATGGACGCGCCGATCTCCTGATACTTCGACGGGTCGTGCAGGTAGTCGACAATCTCGGTCAGGTTCTCCTTGGCCTCGTCCTCACCGGCGACGTCGGAAAACTTGATGCCCTCGGCGGACTTGACATAGACCTTTGCGTTCGAGCCGCCGAGCCCGAACATCATGGAGTTCGGCCCGCCGGCCTTGTTCGTCATGCGCTTGAGCATAAACTGGCCGAGGGCGACAAACACCACGATCGGCAGCAGCCACGTCAGCAGAAACGACAGAAACGGCGACATCTGCTCGACGATCTCGCTCGAGAACTCCGCGCCGGAGTCCTTCAGGCGATAGATCAGGTCGGGATCGTCCATCGGGCCGGTCTTGTAGATCTGGGTGTCGTCTTTGTTCGTGAAGAGGATCTGGTTGTCCTGCACCTCCACGCGGCCGATCTCTTTGTTCTCCGTCATGGTCATGAACGTGCCGTAGTCGACCTCCTTGACCTGCCGCTGGCTCAGCCACGGCACGGCGAGGAAGTTGATGAGCAGCAGCACGAGCAGCGCCATGGCGTAGTAATACAGCATCGGCTTTTTCGGGCTTTTTACTTCATTCATGCGTATGCTTCCTTTATTCAAAATATATGTGTACTGCGTGTGCATTTTCCGGACTCGTGTAACGTAACTTTAGTTTACCACAACCGGAAACGCCTGTCCAGTGAATAAACTGTGTACAGCGTGTACAAAAAATACCCGATCCGCCGGTAAAGAGACAAGGAAACCGGAATCTGTGCAGCAAATGTTACGGAAGAATACACCTTGCACCTGTATGATAGTTTTATAACAAAAAGCGTTCCGAACCGACGGGAGGGATCACGCGATGGAGATGCTTCTTTACCAGAGCACGCAGTTTCGCGACGTAAAAAAGATCTTGGACCGCGCGCACGGCTTCGCGGGCCTTTTGACGGCCGGCGGCATCGAGGCATCGCGGCTGGACGTGCCCTTCGTCTGCGATCAGAAGGTGCTCTCGCGCTATGACGATGCGTGCGGCGATGTCCGCCGGATCCTTGCCATGCAGCTCGGTCTCGAGCTGCCGAAGGGCTTTTCCATCCCGTTGGAGGCTGAGGATCTGGCGGTCTTTTTCTCGCAGCAGTGCTCGCTGCGGCAGATGCAGGACTACCTCGCGCAAAAGCGCCGGCAAACGCAGGCGGATATTGCCGTCTGGCTGCGCGAGCGCCCGTGGGATACCCATCCGGTCACGGCAGCACAGGCTGCGGCGCAGAATTTTGTCTTTGACGCCGCGACCGGCCGCATCGGTACGGACGGCTGCTTCAACGCCGGCACGGTGCTCGAGCTGCCCTCGTCGGTCGACGGGGTGCGCGTGAGCACGCTCGCTGCCTATGCCATGGTGTCGTACACATATTTAAATACGCTCGTCATTCCGGACAGTGTCGAGACGATCGAGCCATATGCGTTTTATGATAAGGTGCACCTGCGCCGGGTCAATCTTCCGCAGGGGCTCACCGTTATCCCGGAGGGCGTGTTCTCGCGCTGCATCGGTCTGACGGGCATCGTCATCCCGGACAGCGTCCGCGAGATCCAGGAAGAGGCGTTTTATAAGTGCAGCAATCTGGACACGGTCGTCATCCCCGACGGTGTGGAGCGCATCGGCCGCTGCGCGTTTTTGAATGTGCGGCGCGTCATTTACCACGGCGGCGCAAAGGGCTTTCCGTGGGGCGCCGTGCGCGGCAACTGAGAAAGGCGGAATGAGATATGCATACGCTGCAATATGAGACCGCCGTCTGCGGCGGCAGCAATCTGAAAGCACCGATGAAGCTCGACTTCCTGCGCTCGCTCTGTGCGCAGGAGCGCCATGCGTGGCCGGAGGTCGTGCTCTGCCGGGTCGAGGGCGAGCCGCTGCCTGTGTGCTGTCTGAGCGAGGCGGCGGCGGGGGACCTGTTCTCACGTGTGGGCATCGTGTCCGCGCCGTCGGAGGCGCTCACGGCGCTGCTGCGCACGGCGCCCGTGCGTGCGCGGGTCACGGCGCTGTGCGACGCCACGGGCGAGCCGTGCGACGGCGACGCGCCAGACGTCTGGGGCTTTCTCGCCGAATACCGCTGCGGCGACCCGCTCAGCGGTGCGGTGCGCGCAGCTATTGACGGCGCTGCCGCGCGCGGGTGCGCGTCCCCGGAGGCGCTGACTGCACGCGCCGAGTACCTGCTCGAGCAGGCTGTGCCGGAGGGAATCATCCTGCGCGTGTTCGCCGAGATGTTCTCTCTGCCGGAGTACCCCGAGATGGTGCCCGATCCGCCGGTGCGCTATGTGCAGGCCGACAGCTTCGGGGCGCTCACGCGCGCCCTGGCCTACCGCCTGTCGGGGCTGCATCTGCGGCTGGTCGGCAGCAAGGGCTGCGGCAAAAACACGCTCATCCAGACGGTGGACTGGCTGCTCAATGTGCCGCAGTACCGGATGCAGGGCAATGCCGAGCTCGACAAGCTCGATCTGCTCGGCGGACCGACGATCGAAAACGGCACCATGCGCTATCGCCTGAGCGATATGCTGCGCTATCTGGCTGCGGGCGCGGATGTCGTGCTCGACGAGGGCAACACCATCAAGCCCGAATGCGCCGACGTGCTCCACTCGCTGACCGATTCCGCGCGTCAGATCCAGGTGCCCGGCTACGGTCTCGTGCAGATGCACCCGCACTCGGCGTTCACGATCACGATGAATGAGGACTACGCCGGTACGAACTTTATGAACGAGGCGACGATCGATCGCTTCACGCCCATCCACATCGCAGAGCCGGATACCATTGTGGACGTGCTGCGCCGCGTCGTGCCCGAGGCGAGCGGCGCGAGCCTGAACATCTGTGACTATGTCTACTGTGCCATCCGCGACCGCATCCGCAGCGCCGGCGGCCTTGAGCCGGACGCGATGACGATCCGCG
>ERZ1673738.4231-NODE-4231-length-14594-cov-13.602792_pt1 | contig 14594 bp, 8 predicted proteins | sample MGYA00580198_ERZ1673738 | MGnify/ENA primary metagenome ERZ1673738 (study PRJEB41218, sample SAMN15661784) | gut metagenome | host: Homo sapiens | place: Canada: London | collected 2015-08-20/2019-03-30 | study: EMG produced TPA metagenomics assembly of... | reverse complement strand
TGCCGCACCTCGCTCGCCGTATCGGCACTTAGAATTATGCGGTATTGCCATAAATAACCTGAAGCCATAATAAAATCATAAAGCAGCAGCCCCCGCACCGATGATTTTGTGCGCACATCGGTACGGGGGCTGCTGTCTATTATAAAACGGATGTTAAGAAAATGGCTTGTTACAGGTTGGTGTAGCCCATCAGGCTCTTATCCACCTCGGCGGCGGCATCGCGGCCTTCGCGCAGGGCCCAAACAACAAGGCTCTGGCCGCGGCGCATATCGCCGCAGGTAAATACATGGGGCACGTTGGTGGCGTACTTAGTATCGGCAACGGTGCCGCGCTTGGTCAGGTCAACGCCAAACGCTTCGGCCACATAGGGCTGGCAGCCGGTAAAACCGGCGGCAATCAGCACCAGGTCGCACTCGATGGCAAATTCTTCGCCGGTGGGCACCATGGCGCGGCGGCCGGTGGCTTCATCCACCACTTTGCTTTCCAGCTTGGCAATCAGCGCACCGCAAACCTGACCGGCTTCGTCCTTATAGAACTCTTTGACCGTGGTCTGGTAAATGCGCGGGTCGCTGCCAAACACGGCAATGGCTTCCTGCTGGCCGTAATCGGTTTTCAGCACCTTGGGCCATTCGGGCCAGGCGTTGGCGGCGGTGCGTTCTGTGGGCGGGCAGGGCATCATTTCCAGCTGGGTCACGCTTGCGCAGCCCTGGCGGATGGCGGTGCCGACACAGTCGTTGCCGGTATCACCGCCGCCGATGACCAACACCTTTTTGTCCTTGGCACTCACGGCCTTGCCATCGGAAAAGCCGGAATCCAGCAGGCTGCGGGTCACGCTGGTCAGGTAATCCACGGCAAAGTAGATCCCCTGTGCATCGCGCCCCGGGGCGTTGATGTCGCGCGCCTGCTTGGCACCGCAGGCCAGCACAACGGCATCGTGTGCATCCAGCACATCCTGGGCAGGGGTGCTGCCGCCAACATCGGCGCAGGTTACAAAGTCAATGCCCTCGGCCTTCATAATGTTCACGCGGCGGTCAATGACCTGCTTTTCCAGCTTCATGTTGGGGATGCCGTACATCAGCAGGCCGCCCACGCGGTCCTCACGCTCGTATACGGTCACTTTGTGGCCACGCTTGTTCAGGTAATCGGCAACCGCAAGGCCGGCAGGGCCGGCACCTACCACGGCAACGGTTTTGCCGGTGCGGGTCGGGGGCGGGCAGGCGGTCAGCAGGCCGGATTCATAGCCATATTCTACAATGGCGTGCTCGTTCTCCTTCACGGTAACGGGGCTGCCGGTGGTGTAGCCGCAGGTGCAGGCAGCTTCGCACAGAGCGGGGCATACCCGGCTGGTAAACTCCGGGAAGCGGTTGGTGGCGCGCAGGCGATGTACAGCCAGATCCCACTTGCCCTGGTAGACCAGGTCGTTCCATTCGGGGATCAGGTTGTTCAGCGGGCAGCCGCTTGCCATGCCGCCAATCATCATGCCAGCTTGGCAGAACGGTACGCCGCAATCCATGCAGCGGGCACCCTGCGCCTGCTGTTCATCCTGCGGCAGCGGGATGTGAAATTCGTTAAAGTTCTGAATGCGTTCTTCGGGCGGCAGCTCCGTGCTGGTCTGCCGGGCAATTTCCATAAATCCTGTCGGTTTTCCCATCGTTTGCGCCTCCCTTATTTGTTAGCAGCGTTCTTCATTGCATAGAACGCTTCGATCTGTGCCTGCTCGCTGTCTTCGCCTTTTTCTTCCATCTGGGCAATCAGGCGCAGCATCTTGTCATAGTCATGGGGCAGGACCTTTTTGAACTTGGGCAGATACTCGCCAAAGTTATCCAGGATTTCCTTGCCGCGGGGGGAGCCGGTAGCTTCCACATGTTCACGGATCAAATCCTTCAGCAGCGAAACATCATACTTGTGTTCCACCGGCTCCAGGCTGACCATGTCTTTATTGACGCGGGTGTAGAAATCCCAGTCCTCATCCAGCACATAGGCGATGCCGCCGCTCATGCCGGCTGCAAAGTTTTTGCCGGTCTTGCCCAGCACCACCACGGTGCCGCCGGTCATATATTCGCAGCCGTGGTCGCCAACGCCTTCCACAACAGCGGTAGCGCCGGAGTTGCGCACGCAGAAACGCTCGCCAGCCACACCGTTGATGAACGCTTTACCAGCGGTTGCACCGTACAGGGCAACGTTGCCAATGACAATGTTCTCGCTGCGGTCATAGGTGACATCCTTGGGCGGGTAAACGATCAGCTTGCCGCCGGAAAGGCCCTTGCCCATATAGTCGTTGGAATCGCCAACCAGTTCCAAGGTCAGGCCAGCGGGGATAAAGGCACCAAAGCTCTGGCCGCCGTACCCGTTGCAGATCACATGGAAGGTATCTTCCGGCAGGGTGTTGCCAAACTTGCGGGTGATCTCACTGCCAAAAATCGTGCCGAACGCGCGGTCAGTGTTGCCAACTTCCAGTTCAATGGTCATCGGCTTGGGCTCTGCCGTGTCAAAGCTCTTCTTGAACTTCTTCATCAGCACGCGCATATCCGGCGTTTTTTCCAGGCCGAAGTTGTAAACATCCTTGGCGTTGAAGGGTACGCTGCTGTTTTCCACCAGCGGGTTTTTCAACAGGGCAGTCAGGTCCATCTCGCTTGCGCGGGAACCAGCCGGGGCATCCTTGACTTTCAGCAGGTCGGTGCGGCCAACCAGTTCATCCACGGTATGCACGCCCAGGCGGGCCATGTATTCGCGCAGATCCTCGGCCATAAAGCGCATAAAGTTGATGATGTATTCCGGCTTGCCCTTAAAGCGCTTGCGCAGCTCGGGGTTCTGGGTGCAGATGCCCATGGGGCAGGTATCCAGGTTGCACACGCGCATCATCACGCAGCCCATGGCAACCAGCGGGCCGGTGCCAAAGCCGAACTCTTCAGCGCCCAGCATGGCGGCAATGGCCACATCGCGGCCGCTCATCAGCTTGCTGTCGGCTTCAATGCGCACGCGGGAACGCAGGCCGTTCATGATCAGGCTCTGGTGTGCTTCGGCAAGGCCCAGCTCCCACGGCAGGCCGGCATTGTGGATGGAGTTGCGCGGTGCAGCGCCGGTACCGCCGTCAAAACCGGAAATCAAAATCACTTCGGCGCCGGCCTTGGCAACGCCGGCGGCAATGGTGCCGACACCGGCTTCGCTGACCAGCTTGACGTTGATGGCAGCCTTGCGGTTGGAGCATTTCAGGTCATAGATCAGCTGGGCCAGGTCCTCAATGGAGTAGATATCATGGTGCGGCGGGGGAGAGATCAGGCCCACGCCGGTGGTGGAGTGGCGGGTCTTGGCAACCCAGGGGTAAACCTTGCCGCCGGGCAGCTGGCCGCCCTCGCCGGGCTTGGCGCCCTGTGCCATCTTGATCTGAATCTCACTGGCAGAAACCAGATACTTGCTGGTCACGCCAAAACGGGCGGATGCCACCTGCTTGATGGCGCTGTTGCGCTCGGTGCCAAAACGGTCTTCGGCTTCGCCGCCTTCGCCGGTGTTGCTCTTGCCGCCGATGCGGTTCATGGCAACGGCCATGCACTCGTGGGCTTCCTCAGAAAGGGCGCCATAGCTCATGGCAGCGGTCTTGAAGCGGTGTACGATGGAATCCACGCTTTCCACTTCGTCCAGCGGGATACCGGCGTCAGGATAATTGAAGTCCAGCAGGCTGCGCAGGTGCATGGCATCGCCGCCCGCGGCGTTCACGGCATCGGTGTAAGCCTTGAACTTGTTGTAATCGCCGGTCCAGCAGGCCTGCTGCAGCAGGTGGATGGTCAGCGGGTTGTACAGATGATCTTCGGCCAGCTTGCCGCTGCGGAGCTTGTGCTCACCCAGGCTGGTCAGCTCCATGCTGATATCCAGGCCCAGAGGGTCGAATGCCTGCTTGTGGCGGGCTTCCAGGTCGTTCTGGATGTCGCGGATGGTAATGCCGCCCACACGGCTGACGGTGTTGGTAAAGTACTTATCCACTACCTCGTTGCTCAGACCCAGCGCTTCAAAAATCTGGCTGCCCTGGTAGGACTGGATGGTGGAAATGCCCATCTTGGAGGCAATCTTGACGATGCCGGCCAGAACGGCTTTATTGTAGTCGTTCACAGCGGCATAGTAATCTTTGTCCAGCAGGCCCTCATTGATCAGCTCGCCGATGGTCTCCTGTGCCAGATAGGGGTTGATGGCGCAGGCACCGTAGCCCAGCAGGGTGGCGAAATCATGAACCTTGCGGGGCTCACCGCTTTCCAGGATCAGGGCCATGGCGGTGCGCTTGCGGGTACGAACCAGATACTTGGAAACTGCGCCCACAGCCAGAAGGCTGGGGATGGCGACATGGTACTCATCAATTTCGCGGTCAGACAAAATCAGGATGTTGGCACCATCGCGGTAGGCGCGGTCCACATCAACGAACAGGCGGTCAATGGCCTTTTCCAGGTCGGTGTTCTTATAGTAGCAGATGGAGATGGTTTCCACCTTAAAGCCGGGAACCTTCATGGCCTTGATCTTCATCAGGTCGGTTTCGGTCAAAATGGGGTTGGTGATTTTCAGCACCTTGCAGTTCTCGGCGTCCTCTTCCAACAGGTTGCCCTGTGCGCCAACGTATACGGTGGTGGAGGTCACGATCTTCTCGCGCAGGGCGTCGATGGGCGGGTTGGTGACCTGGGCAAACATCTGCTTAAAATACTCAAACAGCGGGGGATGGGTGTGGCTCAAAACGGCCAGCGGGGTATCGCTGCCCATGGCACCGGCAGGCTCTGCGCCGTTCTTTGCCATCGGCAGGATCATGGTGGAAACATCCTCGTACTGGTAGCCGAATGCTTTCTGCAGCCGCACCAGCTCGTCATGCTCGTGGCTGGGCACACGCTCGTTGGGAATCTTCAAATCGGCCAGGTTGACCAGGTTGCGGTCCAGCCATTCGCCGTAAGGCTCGCGGCTGGCGTAATCGGCTTTCAGGCTTTCGTCGTCCACCAGCTCACCCCTGGCGGTATCCACCAACAGCATTTTGCCGGGGCGCAGGCGGTCCTTGCGCACGATTTCTTCGGCGGGAATATCCAGCACGCCGACCTCACTGGAAAGGATCAGGCGGCCGTCTTTGGTGATATAGTAGCGGCTGGGGCGCAGACCGTTGCGATCCAGCACAGCGCCCATCACATCGCCGTCACTGAACAGGATGGAAGCGGGGCCGTCCCACGGTTCCAGCATGGTGGCGTAATACTGATAGAACGCACGCTTTTTGGGGTCCATACTATGGTTGTTTTCCCACGGTTCGGGGATAGTGACCATAACAGCCAGCGGCAGCTCCATGCCGTTCATAACCATAAACTCCAGCGTGTTATCCAGCATGGCGGAGTCGGAACCACCCTGGTTCACAATGGGCAGAACCTTGGTCATATCCTCTTTCAGGTAGTTGGAACCAATGGTTTCCTCACGGGCCAGCATGGTATCCACGTTGCCGCGGATGGTGTTGATCTCGCCGTTATGCAGGATAAAGCGGTTGGGGTGGGCGCGGTTCCAGCTGGGTGCTGTGTTGGTAGAAAAACGGCTGTGTACCATGCCGATGGCAGATTCATAATCTTCGCTCTGCAAATCGGGATAGAACAGGCGCAGTTCTTTAACCAGGAACATGCCCTTGTACACAATGGTGCGGCTGGAAAGACTGCACACATAAGTATCCTGGCTGGACTGTTCAAACACGCGGCGGGCAACATAAAGCTTGCGGTCAAAGTCAATGCCGGGCTTTACGCGGGCCGGGCGTTCCACAAATGCCTGCCAGATGCTGGGCATGCAGGAACGTGCCTTGTGGCCCAAAATTTCCGGGCAGGTGGGCACTTCGCGCCAGCCAAGGAAGTTGAGCCCCTCTTTTTTGCAGATGATCTCAAACAGCTTTTTGTCCTGGTTGCGGTTCAACTCTTCCTGTGGGAAAAAGAACATGCCAATGCCGTAGTCACGCTCGTTGCCCAGCGTAATGCCGGCTTCTTCGGCAGCTTTTTTGAAGAACTTGTGGCCGATCTGCAGCAGGATACCGACACCATCACCGGTTTTGCCTTCAGCATCCTTACCGGCACGGTGTTCCAGGTGCTCCACGATCTGCAAAGCATCGTCGATCGTTTTGTGGGTTTTGCGGCCCTTGATATCCACAACTGCACCAATGCCGCAGTTGTCATGTTCAAACCGCGGATCATACAGCCCGGCGGGGGCCTTGCGCTCTGTAAAGTTTTCCATCCGTTTTTTGCTCCTTCCCGTAATTTCCTGCGGGGCCGGGCGGGAACGCACATTTCCCACCCTGGCATAGATACGAAAAAAGACGTTCCCCAACGGGTACACTAACCCGTTTGTGGGAACGTCTTTGTTCTTGTATGTACTATACCACACCAGTAGGGGAATGGCAATCATCAAACAAAAGATTTTTATGAAATTAACGCAAAAACCTTATTTGCTTTGTTTTGCAATGGCTAAACTTAACAAAATTAAGCTGCGGCAATAACGGCCGGGCAAAACGGTGTGTTATTTGCCGTTTGCAGCCTGCTGCTCTTTCAAAACAGCCAGGATCTCGGTCAGCAGCTCCTCCTGCGTCGGTGCCTTAGGGGCTTCCGGCTCGGCGGGCTTTTCTTCTTCATGCTTGCCCAGGTCCATGAGCTTGTTCATGGCTTTCAGCATACAGAACAGAACGAATGCCAGAATGATAAAGTTAATGACGGCAGAGATGAATGCACCGATGCCCAGGTTGATGTCAAACGGCAGGTGCAGCACAACATCACTGAAATCTGTCTGGAACAAAATGCCAATGATGGGGTTGATGATGTTGTCCGTCAAAGAAGTGACCAGCGTGGAGAATGCGCCGCCGATGAGAACACCGATGGCCATGTCCATCATGTTGCCTTTCAGGGCAAAAGCTTTGAACTCTTCCAGGAACTTTTTCATAATGTGTTTCCTCCTGTATGGATAAATTTTTCAGGGCCATGCCCCCACACAGGCTGCAAACGGGGCATGGGGCCCGGATTCCAAAATGAAAAGTTACTTCAGCAGCTTGGCTACAGCGTCTGCTGCGCCGTCCAGATAATCCCCGGCAAAGGTTTCAATCATGCCGGCGTCCGCCTCTTTGGCAAATTCGGGGTTCAGCGGCATTTTGGCCAGCACAGGCAGGTGGTACTTCTTGCCGGTCTCGTCCACATGGCTGTCGCCAAACACGTTGATATGCTTGCCGCAGTCCGGGCAGAGCACATAGCTCATGTTTTCCACAATGCCAAGGATGGGAACCTTCATCATTTCGGCCATCTGCACAGCCTTGCCAACGATCATGCCGACCAGCTCCTGCGGACTGGATACAATAATGATGCCGTCTACCGGCAGGGTCTGGAACACGGTCAGCGGCACATCGCCGGTTCCCGGAGGCATATCGACAAACAAAAAGTCAACGTCGTCCCAGATCACTTCCTGCCAGAACTGCTTGACCGCACCGGCAATCACGGGGCCGCGCCACACAACGGGGGCTTCCTCATCTTCCAGCAGCAGGTTGATGGACATGATCTTGATGCCGGTGTGGCTTTCCACCGGGTTGATGCCGTCCTCGGTGCCCATGGCCGGGCCATGAACGCCGAACAATTTGGGGATGGAAGGGCCGGTAATGTCAGCATCCAGCACGCCGACCTTGTAGCCTTTGCGGCGCATGGAAACAGCCATCATGGCGCTGGTCATGCTTTTGCCAACGCCGCCCTTGCCGGAAACAACGCCGATCACTTTTTTGATGTGGCTTTTTGCGTGCGGCGGTTCATGCTGCGGCGCACGGCTGGAACAGTCAGCGTGGCAGTTGCTGCAATCGTGGGTACATGCTTCACTCATGTGGGTATAGCTCCTTTTATCTGTGCCGGGCGGGGCGCTGCAACTGCCCCGCTTCGGCACCGTTCTCCGTTTTGCGGCATGGGCCGCACTTTATTAGTGTACCGCGTCAGAGCACAAAATGCAAGTACTATCAAAACGAATAGCACGCCAAACCAGCAAAAATGTCCGAATTGTATGGGTGATACTTCTTCATAGAACCCTGCCATAAACCGCAGCAATGCAGAATATACTGGCTTTATACGGGCAAAGGGGGCGGCAAAAACGGCACTGCGGGGGAAAACCTATCTGAAAAATGCAGCACTGCTGACAGTGGCGGGCTTTGCGCTGCGGGCGCTGGGCATGGTGTTCCGGGTGTTTGTGGCTGCGCGCCTGGGGCCGGAGGGTATGGGCCTGTACCAGCTGATCTTATCCGTCTATATGGTGTTTGTTTCGCTGGCTTCGGCGGGCATCAATGTGGCGTCCACACGGCTGGGTGCGCAGTGCCTGACCCGTGGGCGCGGCATGGCCCCGACGCTGCGCAGCCTTGCGGCAACAGCGGCCGTATTGGGCACCGCCGCCATGCTGGCGCAGCTGGCGCTGGCGGACCCTTTGGCCCGCTTTGCCCTGCATGATTCCCGCGCGGAGCTGGGGCTGTGTACGCTGGCCCCCAGCCTGCCGTTTATTGCGGCGGCCGGGGCGCTGCGGGGGTGCTTTTTGGCGCGGCGAAGGGTGGAACCGAATATCATTGCCCAACTGGTGGAGCAGACCGTGCGGATGGCCGTGGCCGCATTGGCGCTGGTAAAGCTGGCCCACTGGGGCGCGGCTTACGCTTGCTGTGCGGTGCTCATCGGCAATACTGTCAGCGAGGCGGTCTCCTGCGGCATTATGGCGCTGTTTGCCCGGCAGGAACCGAGCTTCCGCCCATGCGCCGATGACCCGCCCCGCGGCTATACCAGCCGGGAGCTGTGGGAAATTGTGCTGCCTGTGACCGGCAGCCGGTTGATGGCCAGCGTTTTGCAGGCAGGGGAAAGCGTGCTGATCCCCGCCTGTCTTGCCGCTTACCTTGGCACCCGCGCCGAAGCCGTGGCGCAGTATGGTTCCTTAAAAGGCATGGCACTGCCGCTTATCTTTTTTCCGTTCTCGGTGCTGGCGGCACTTTCCGGCCTGCTGATGCCGGAGATCACCCGTGCCCACACCGCCCGGGATACCGCTGCCCTGCGCCGCCTTGTGCGGCTTGCCATGGGGTTGACGGGTGGGTTCTCGCTGTTGGTGGGGGCCGCGCTGGTGCTGTTTGGCAAGGATGCCGCCATTTTGCTCTATCACGATGCCCAGGCGGGCCGCTATGTGCAGGTACTGGGCTTTGTGGCCCCCTTTATGTACCTGGAAAGCATGGTGGATGCGATCTTAAAAGGCATGGGGGAGCAGCTGGCGACCTTCCGCTATTCGGTGCTGGATTCCATTTTGCGCATTGCAGGCATTTTGTGGCTGATGCCGCAATACGGTATGCCGGGCTTTCTGGCGGTCATGACAGCCTCTAACCTGCTGACCTGCGGGCTGAATACGGGGAGAATGGTGAAGAAGTTAGGAAGTAGGAGTTAGGAGTGAGGAGTTGAGAGGAAAATTAGAAATTAGGAATTGGGCGGCGGGGAGACGGAAAAAGAATAAATAATAAATAATAATGAATAATGGCGGTGGATCGCGGCGCGGGGCGCCGCTCAGAAAATATGGGGTTTGTTATGTGTTGGAGATAGGCGGCAGATAATAGAACGCTCAAAACCGTTCCCTATAAAATCACAAAAATCACCCCGCCGCGGGAAACTTCTGCCCCAACGGCGGGGTGGCTCTGCATTATATATTTTATATCGGATAGCGTCCGCTTTTCCATCACAGCGTCTGCCCGCTGACCAGCCCGTTCCACAGGCGGTAATAAATGCCTTTCTTTGCCAGCAATTCCTCGTGGCGGCCCTCTTCCTCAATGCCGGATTTGCCCAGCACCAGAATGCGGTCAGCGTTTTTGATGGTGGTCAGGCGGTGGGCAATCGTCAGCGTGGTGCGGCCCTTGGCCAGCTTATCCAGGCTTTGCCCAACCAGAATCTCACTCTCGTTGTCCAGCGCGCTTGTGGCTTCGTCCAGCAGCAGGATGGGCGGGTTCTTCAAAAATACCCGCGCAATGCTGATGCGCTGTTTCTGCCCGCCGGAAAGCTTGACCCCGCGTTCGCCTACATAGGTATCATACCCGTCTTTCAGCTCCCGCACAAAGCCATCAGCACCGGCCAGCCTGGCAGCGGCAATGATCTCCTCCCGCGTGGCACCCGGCTTGCCGTAAGCGATGTTTTCGGCCACCGTGCCGCTGAACAGGTAAACATCCTGTTGCACCACGCCAACGGCACTGCGCAGGCTGCTCAGGGTAACATGGCGGATGTCCTGCCCGTCAATCAAAATCTCGCCGCCGGTCACATCATAAAAGCGAGGGATCAGGTTGCACAGGGTGGTTTTGCCGCCGCCGGAAGGCCCAACCAGCGCCAGATTCTCGCCGGGGCGGATGTTCAGGTTTACATGACGCAGCACCTTGTTGTGGTCGTCCGGGTATTCAAAGCTCACATCGCGGAACTCAATGCCGCCTTTTTCCACCTGCAGCGGTTTGGCGTCGGGGGCGTCAGTAATCTCAACGGGGGTATCGATAATGTCAAAAAAGCGCTCAATGCCGGTCACGCCGCGCTGGAACTGCTCGGCAAACTCCACAATGCGGCGGATGGTGGCAATCAGAGTGGAAACATACAGCACATAGGCAACCAAATCGCCAGCGCTGATGGTGCCATATACCAGCGAAAGGCCGCCTGCCACAATGACCACCAGATACATCAACCCGTCAAACAGCCGGGTGGAGGTGTTGAACGCGGCCATGGCATGGTAGGTTTTCTTCTTGATGGTCTGGAACGCGGTGTTGCCCTGCTCGAACTTTTTGTTCTCTTCCTCTTCCGCGGCGAACGCCTTCACAACCCGCTGGCCCAGCAGGCTGTCCTCAATCGAAGCGTTCAGCTCGCCGATCTGGAACCGCTGGCGGCGGAACGCGGCGCGAAGCTTCAGGTTCAGCTTGATGGATACAACCGCCATCAAGGGCACGCAGGCAAACACCACCAAAGTCAGCGGTACGCTGGCCCCGCACAGGATGATGAACGAAGCCGCAATTTTGATGCCCGCAATAAAAAATTCTTCCGGGCAGTGGTGGGCGAATTCGGTCACATCAAACAGGTCATTGGTAATGCGGCCCATGATCTGCCCAACTTTGGTATTGGAATAATAGGTGTGGCTCAACCGCTGCAGGTGGGCAAAGGCATCCCGCCGCATATCGGTCTCAATGTAAACGCCCATGATGTGGCCGGTGCCGGACATAAAATACTGTGCGGCACCATCAATCAGCCGCAAAATGAGATACAGCAGGGCGAGCTTTAACACCGCATCAACCGTCAGCACAATGCCGGGATTGGTGGCAGCGTTGGTTAGGTAGCTCATAATTTTAGGCAGCACGATATCACACAAAGTGGTCAGTGCGGCACAGAACAAATCAAAAATCAAAATGCGTTTGTATCGCATCAGGTAAGGGGCAAACCGGCGGATCAGCGCCGGGGTGCCAATGTGCTGCTGGCTGGGGTCATTCATAAGATTAAGTTCCTCTTCTTTTCAAAAAATCAGGGTTATTCCTGCGGAGCTTCCGGTTCCTGTGCAGGAACCTCGGTGGGGGCTTCACTGGCAGGCTCGGTTTCCTGCGGCGGCTCCGGGTCAGGGGCCGGTTCCGCGGTAATTACCGGCTCCGGTGCACCCGTCGGTTCGGGCTCCGGCGTAATGACAGGTTCCTGCGTAGGCTCCGGGGTAGTTATCGGCTCTGGTGTGACAACAGGTTCCGGCGTCTGGGTAACTGCCGGTGTCGGTGAAGGGGGTGACGTGGGCGAAGCTGTCGGCGTTGCGGTGGGCAGCGGTTCAATGGGCGCTGTTTTGATGTAGCCGCAGCGCTGGCAGGTGTAGGTCATCACCCCGGCCACACCGGGTTGGGGCTGCAAGGTGATAACGCCCTTGTCATAGTCATGCCCCAGGGCGGGCAGTTCTTTTTCTTTTACCTCGCCGCAGATGGTGCACTTGACTTTTACGGTGCCGTATTCCAAACAGGTGGGCTCAATGCGGGTATCCTTTACTTCCACAAATTCATGTTCGTGTTCGTCCGGCTCAAAGTGTGCTGTCACAATCACGCCGTTGGCGTCCGCATTGCTGGGCACGGTAAAGCTCAGGGAAGAACTGCTGGAGGCCGCCCCCAGCGACGCCGTCCACCCGGCAAACTTCCAGCCTGCATCGGGTACGGCTTTCACGGTGGAGCAGGTGCTGCCCTTTTTCACTTTCTGGCTGGTGGAACCGCTGATGCTGCCGCCGGATGTGGCCACAAATTCCACCGGCACTTTAGCGCCGCGCACGGCGATCGGATCCGAGGAGATTAACCCCAGCGGTACGCCGTCCGGCTCCGGGATGGCGGCTGTGCTTTCGGGGCGGCGGTCCTGCGTGACGTAAGCGTGGGTGCGCACATAAGTAAAATAGGCAGTGACGGCCTCTTTGGAAAGATGCACCCCGTCCGAAAGGGTATAGTCCTTTTTAGCCCAGCCGGTGGCGTCATCCCGCAGTACTTCGGCGGTGTTCAAAAATTTGTAGCCGTCCTCCTCGCACATCGTCACAAGGGCGGCGTTGTAGGCATCTACCTGGGTCATGGTCAGGTTGGTGTTGTCCCGCTGCTGGTCCAGCGGGGGAATGGCGCTGACGATAATATCCGCATAGGGCCATGCTTTGGTGATGGCGGCCAGCCCCTCCCGGTACTGCGCGATGAATTTGGTGGCATCCGTGGAGCTGCCACCAAGGTTGTTGGAGCCGAAACCAATGATAATGCGTTTGGGCTGCAACTTGGCAACGGCATCCGGAATGGTGTACAGGGTGCTGTCTCCTTTGAACTTTTCGCATTTCAGGGTGGTAATGGAACCGGCCCCCATGCTGACCACGCCAATGTTGTTTTTCAGCGTGGAAAACGCCGTTCCGGTGTCATCGGCGTACATGGTGTAGCGCACGGTGTTGGAATCCCCAATGAACAGGGTGTCGTCCACATAACTGCGCCCGGCATCTGCTGTCTGCGGCAGAATAGTGGGCGCGGTGGTATCTGTTGGGGCGGGGGTGGTAGTGGCCTGAACAACGGCGGCAGTTGGGGCAACCGTGGCGGATGTTTCCGGCGTGGCGGTATGATCGGGCAGAACATCCTGCGGCTTGCTGCAGGCACACAGCGCAGCACACAGCGCCGCCGCAGCCAAAATTTTACCCCAATTCGGGCATTTCATGCGCTCATCTCCTTTTTTATATTCTTTTATGATACACCGAACCAAGCACCACTGTAAAGCGCTGAGTTGTAAAAAATGCGGCTAAAAAATGTGGCTATAGCATCGGCAACATACAATAGCTGGTTGTTATATAAGAAAAAAGGTTGTAAAGAGTAAGGGAATATGATATAATATTATAAAATGATGATGAAAAGAGAGGAACCTTTTATGGCCTCCAATCCCGAATTTGTTCAGTATATTGCGGACCAGCTTGCCCCGGCCGGGCAGGTGACCTACTACAAAATGTTTGGCGATTATGGTGTGTATCTGGACGGCAAAATGTTTGCCCTGGTGTGCGATGACCAGCTGTTCATCAAAATTACCAAAGAGGGGGCAGCCCTTGCTCCGCAGCTGCCCAAAGCCCTGCCGTATGATGGTGCAAAAGATTATTTTCTGTACGAGGATGTGGATGACCGGGAACACATGATTGCATTTGTGCAGGCCACCTGCCGCGAACTGCCCATGCCAAAGCCCAAAAAGAAGAAAGGAGCGACCTGACCGATGCCGTTCGACTATAAAAAGGAGTATAAGGAATTTTATCTCCCGCCCCAAAAGCCGCAGCTGCTGGAAGTGCCGCCCATGAACTATGTGGCGGTGCGCGGCCATGGTGACCCCAACGCGCAGGATGGCGAATATCAGGCAGCCATTGGTATGCTGTATGCGGTTGCCTTTACCATAAAAATGAGCTACAAAGGTACCCACCAGATCCCCGGCTATTTTGAATATGTGGTGCCGCCACTGGAGGGCCTTTGGTGGCAGGAGGGGCAAAGCCGGGTCGATTACGCCCATAAGGAAACATTCTCTTGGATCGCCATGATTCGCCTGCCGGAGTTTGTAACCAAACAGGAGTTCGATTGGGCCGTGGCCGAAGCTGCCGCCAGGAAAAAGCTGGATCTCAGCAAAGTGGAGTACTTTACTTATGATGAGGGCCTGTGCGTGCAGTGCATGCACCTTGGCAACTATGATACCGAGCCCGCAACGCTCAACGCAATGGAGCAGTTTGCGGCGGAGCGGCACTATAAAATTGACTGCACCTCCGCTCGCCTGCACCACGAAATTTACCTCAGCGATCCCCGCCGCACTGCCCCGGAAAAATGCAAGACCGTTATCCGGGAACCAGTCTGCAAGGTGGAGTAAAGATCACCGGAAAGAGAACAAAATCAAAATAAAGACTGCCGTACCACCTGATCAATACAGGGGGAGGGCAGTCTTTTGCAGTTACCGTGAAAAAACCGGCACTCCGGCTTGTTTGATTCTTGCGAAAGTCCTTTGCTTTCGGTCAAAAAAGAAGGGACTAAGCCAGAATGCTTTGGTTTTCAAGGGCAATACCGCATAATTCTAAGTGCCGATACGGCGAGCGAGGTGCGGCAG
>ERZ1673738.4225-NODE-4225-length-14611-cov-8.404644_pt1 | contig 14611 bp, 13 predicted proteins | sample MGYA00580198_ERZ1673738 | MGnify/ENA primary metagenome ERZ1673738 (study PRJEB41218, sample SAMN15661784) | gut metagenome | host: Homo sapiens | place: Canada: London | collected 2015-08-20/2019-03-30 | study: EMG produced TPA metagenomics assembly of... | reverse complement strand
TTGCGTAGTCGAGTGAAATTCCCCCGACGGAACGGGGGAAATGTCGCTGACTTTCCAGCGACAAAAGGGGTGCGTTGCGCGTGCGAGCAATCTCGCAGAAGCGCCCATATAAAGCCTTTTTCAAATTATGTCATTGCGAGAAGCGACTGTGTTTGTCGCGCCGTGGCAATCCCCCGAAAGGGTTCCTTTCGTCTAAGGCTTTGCGCGATAATGACTAATGTGGCAGATATAGAGCCGCTTTCAACATCACCACTTGGGGCGATACCCCCACGACGCTTCGCTTCCTCGCAATGACATAATTGTACAAAAGGCTTTGCCTAACCTCGTTACTTGTCTGTTTGATTTTCACAACAAACAAAGTGCGCCCTTGACCATGAGGGGTGGGTGGTCGGGGAAGGGTGCTGCGGGGGTATTTTTTAAGTAGTGATGGCGAAAAAAGCAATAAGGTATTTACTACTGCCCCCCCCTCATCCGTCACCACGTGACACCTTCTCCCCGAGGGCGAAGGCTTTTATGGCTGTGCAAACCACTTATTGCGTACCGCCGAAGTTAGTACGCTTGAAGTTGGCAAGCAAGTCACAAACAGTTGGTAAGCAATATCAGGGGTGGCGAGGTGTTGCCAATAAAGGGACATCACCGCGAGCCTCCGGCTGGGAAGCGTACCTACCAATATGCCTTAATAGGCGAAGCGGCGCGAGGCATCAGCCGTTGGCGACCAAGCGACGGAAAAGGCAAGGTTGTGGGGTTGTATATTTGCACAATGCGCCGATACGCACCCTTGCAATACCGACAAGTATTGCTTCGGGCACCTACCGCCGCCTTGTACTGCATCTCCAACCCCACAACTGCGAGCACATTTGCGCTTGCTTGTTGTGATGATTTTTGCCAAAGGCGAGCGAAACTGTACTTGACGTACTGTAAGCGAGCATTTGGCAAACCGCAAAGCGGGAAAAGCGCACAACAAGCACGCGCAAATGCTTACTTTTTCCATCGCTCGGTCGCCTGTATTGGCAATTCCTCGCCGGGACCCCACTACACTAACTAACGTACTTCGCCACCACATTACATAGGCTAACTTACTTCGGCGCCCTTTTATCTTTTCGCATCACTACGCCCGTTTTTCGTTTTACGCCATCGCGCCGGCGGTCTGCTTTTGCGCCGCCACTATTGCGTCCGCAATGAAGGTCGCTACCCGATTGACCAACTTTTCCTTGCTGCTGCTGGGCGTGTAAAAGTCCGCCATGCCGCGTTCTGCCACAATCCCCACTATGCCTACGTCGCCCACCTGCGGCAGGTTTTTGTTGGTTGCTGCCCCGGGCGTAATGCCACCGTCGGAAATCTGCACGCTGCCGATCTGATCCTCCGTGCCCACCGCCGCGTCTATTACGATAATCTGGCTGTCGGGGTGCAGCCGCCTGATGAGGTCGTGGCAAGCCGCAAGGTTTTCCGCCGTGATGTTTGCCGCAACCATACCGTACACGAAGTCGGGCGTTGCCATTTGTTCATTAAGCAGGCTGCCTACGCGCGGACCGAGACTATCGGAAAAAACCTTGTCCGTGCCGATACACATATATACGGGCGGACGGCGGTCGCGGCACGAGGCTATTTCCGTGGCGAGGCGTTGTACTGCGTTGAGATTGTAGATACTGAGTTCTGTCATTGTGCGCTCCTTGGTGCTTGCGACGCGTGCCGCCTGCACAAAATATTGTATTAAATTGTTACCTTTTTACGAAAATTTTAATATAGATGTTGCGAAACCTTTGACAAAAAAAAGTCGGTTTTTGCCGAGTTGACGCGACGCAGCATTTGTTGCCCCTTTTGCGGATATAATTTGTGTAGGAATTATGCTTGCCGTCACAAGCCGAGACTTGACTACTATTAGTTTGCTGCCTGAAATGGTTTACGGCTGAAACTCTGATCGTGCGCGCTCGGGTACCGAAAACGTTTCGCGCCTTGGGGATTGGATTTTTTTTCGAATATTTCGGGCGATGGCAAGCGAGAATGTGCCCGCGCGGTGGGGCTTGTACGGTTAGCGTCGCTTACCCTGCTTACGGCTTCGCCGCGGGAAATGACATCCACAGGGTTGTTGGCGATGGTGAATGGCCCCAAGGAAAATCTTGAAAAAAGGTCGGAAAACTCTTTATTTTTAATGTTATATGTGCTATTATATATATGTTGACAAAATATACGCTCGCTTAGGCGAGGCGAGGAGGTAGGACTGTGACAACCGGATTTATTTTCGACGCGGCGTCGATTGCCGTGCTTGCAATTGCGTTTATCATCGGGCTTGTTGCCGGCTTTGCCAAGCAAACGGGTAAGGTTATCTGCACTATTGTGGGTATCGTCGGCGGCGTTGTCGGATGCTTTGTCATGATGAACTTCGTGCTGAAAACGAACACCGGGTACATCGGGTTTTATTCCGACATGATGGATTCCGTTTCGGGCTGGTTTAAGGGTAAAAGTTTTACCGAATCGGTCGCCGGGCTGGAAGTTGTTTCCAAGGCTGCTCAAAACAGCGTTTACGCGCAAAACGACGTTGCAAAACTGCTGGGCGAGTGGGTGGTTAACGGCATTGCTTGCTTCCTGATGTGGCTTGTGGCGTACCTTGTTGTGAAGTATGTGCTGCGCGGCATAAACCTGATGTTGCGTAAACTTGCAAAAGTGCCCGTGTTTAAGAGTATCGACCGTATTTTTGGCGGATTGTGGGCGATTGTGCTTGCATACCTGCTTGTGTTTGGCGTTGCGTACACCGCTTTTGTTGTGATTTGCGTGAAGGTTGGCGGCGAAAACATCGAAAACCTGCTTAAATTAGTGCGAGAAGAAGCGATAGGCAAGTCTACCGTGTTCAAGTTCCTGTGTGATTACAACTTTATCGGTATCTGGTGGGCGAAGTTTGCAAACGTTGACCTTGTAAAACTTGCCAAAATCGGCGAAGAAGTGGCGGCGCCTGTAACAAGCGTCCTTGCACTTGTGTTGTAATTCGACGGACGTTGTTGAAACGGTTCTGACAGATGGCAGAAGTTGACTAAACGGAAATTTGAATGAGTTACGCGCCGTCCGAGATTATCGGGCGGCGTTTTTTTGTAGGGTCTGTGTCAAAAGTTGGGGGTGTGGGAAACTCCACACATGACAAAACTTAAAGTGGATCTGTGTCCAATGTTGGGGCGCAAGAAAACTCTCGCACTGTAAAATAATCTCAATATTTTTTTTGCCGGTCGTCCGATAAATCTCTGGCGGCGTTTCGCATCTTCTGATTGTCGAACTTCATTTTCAAAACAATTATTGGCAACTCTCTCGGTGAAAGGTATAATATCTCATATAGTTACAATGCAAACGGCAAACTTGTAGCGAGATACTTCTACGACGGACTTAACATACTTGTACGCCAAGACGATATAAACTTCGGTACAGTAACCTACAAGTACGACCACGCCGGCAACATTACTTGCAAAACAACATACGCACTTGCCTTTGACGAAACATTGGGTACGCCTGTTGAATCGCAAGAGTACACCTACCGTCAACACGGTTGGCAAGACCAGCTTGCTAACCTGAACGGACATAGTTTTGAGTACGACGCCGTAGGCAATCCTACGCTGTATTGCGGTAAGGCAATGACTTGGCAAGGGCGTAGATTGCTTTCTTGCAATGGCAGCACATTTACCTACGACGTAAACGGAATGCGTACAACCAAGACCATCGGCAACGTGACTATAGCCTACTACTATGACAATGGCGACCTTTTGGCAAGGCGCAGAACAACCGACAGCGCATCTTCCCGGCAAGGTTCAAATCACTTTGTTGTCGGGAAAAGGTAAAGCGCCTTCTGCGCTCCTATCGGCAGACAAAACGGTTTCAAACAACGCGATTGGTAAAGTAAACGGGTTGCGCGATGCGTGAAGTTGCTATGTCAGACATTAGTAATAAGGTAATGTTTTGCCTTGAAAAGTGGATAAAAGGGGTAAAAACGGGTAAAAATACCGAGTTATCCACATAATGTCAACAAAATAACCACTTTATCCACACTATTTGTCGAAAAGTGTGTGAGATGGAAAAATTATTGGAAAGGTTAGAATTAAGTTGACCAATAATGTTCCTTGCCCGACCGGACGTCGACTAAGATGTTTTATTTGTTTATTTTGCGGCACATCGGAATATGTAACGAAAGAAAAAATTTCGAAGATTTTTTTAGCAGAAAAACGAAAAAGGGGACCGTGCTTGTAAGAACTCGTCTGACAAACGACAAGCCTTGAACTTTTTTTTGAACGTTTCAAAAAAAGTTATTGTTTAAACAGGGATTTTATCCTAGCCGAATATACGAAAGTTTCAAGAGAAAACCTAAAAAAACAAATAATAACATAAATATAATATAAATATATAGTTATAAATTGTAAAGATGAGTTTTTAGAGATAAAATTTAGATTTTTCATAGAAGGATATTGTTATTGCGTTTTTTTTGAATTTACTTATTGCTTTTTTAAATTTACGTAGAATAGATGTATTTCTGTTTATTGGTATTAAAGCAAAACTGCACAAAATATATGTAAAAGAATTTTTTTTTGCGAAAGGGGTTGCCACTCGTCCCGGTTCTAAAGAAAATGTATTTTTTTTCAGAATATTCAAGCAGAAGGCTTTTTTTGCAAAAAAACTATTCTAAAAATCAAAGTCACGGTATTCAGAGCACAGAAAACATTTTTTCCTTTCTGAAAGATAAAAAGGCCCGGGGATAGCTATGTTTTGTGCTTCAAAGCAAGTAAAATGCTTAGAATCGGACAGGGAATGCGTGTTTTGTAGCTTTTAGAATTGAAATAAACAATTTAGTCGAAAGAAAGCGTTGTTAAAAGTCTGAATAAGGCAAGAATGTTGTGCAAAGCCACTTACAAATGAGTTTAAGGGGCTTATGCACCTTAATTCTTGTCTTTTTAAGATTCAACACAGTAATATTTATATAAATCTAAAAGAAGCCGATATTTTTCATTGTTCTTGTTTCACGTGAAACATTATTCTCGTGAAGTGTTTGGGTTCTGCTGTTGTTTCACGTGAAACAAAAAGATGGGAATATTAGATAACAAGATGCCTGAGGTTTCACGTGAAACAAATCTTAGCAATTCTATTTTTTTTAACAAAACAGAAAGAAACAAGGAGTTTTTGACAAGGAATGAAGTTTGTCTCAAGATTTTGAGAATTAAATTGCAGCAAAGAAGAAAAAACCTTGAAAATAAAGAAAAAATTAAGACAAGCCGCCAATATTTTGCTTAAAATGGGCTTTGTAACTATATTTATTTCGTTTTTTTTGTGAAAATGTCTTAGTATTATAAATAATTGTAAGAGTTTTGTATAATCGTAATCCATTTGCTGCCCTGGAATGTAATAGACGAAATTTTCGCGTATTGGATATAAAAAGACTGCTGAAAAGCAAAAAAACGGTAATTTTTTTTGAAAAACTTAGCTTTTTACCAAAATAGACCATAATTATCAATTAAATTTGCCGAAAATATACGACGACAACCGAATAAAATAAAAAATTGCACCTATTAAAATAAAGAATTGAACATCTTGAAGAATAAAGCGTGTGGAAGTAAAGAGAAAATGCACCATGCTTGTGAATAATAGGAGCGAAATTGTTTCTATTTGTCGTGAAAAACTTTCTTCTACCAAAAAAATAAAGGCGAACCAAACAGAAACAAAAATGAACAATGACGTATGTATTATTTCTATTAAAGTTAAAATTTTGAGCAAATGGGTATCCTGAAAATCAAAAAATATTATTAAACTTGCGGCAGAAAGGCTATTTTGACCAGGTTTTATAACATATTTTATTGCTTGTGAAGCGTGAAAAAAATTCTAAAAAGTTCTGTTTGTTTTTCTCCACTGCGCTTTTCTTATTGATTGAGGTAGCCAGATGAAGATAATATTTTTGTTTGGAAAATTTGCAGGAAAGAAATTGCGTGATACTTAGATTTGTATGGTGTTTTCTTCTATAAAAATATTACCATTATTTTTATAAACATCATGTAAAATCTTGATTTTCTTATAAGATTAACGGAAAATTAAATGTGTAAAATTGCAAAAGGTATAATCAAAAATCATAGAAGTATCACTTTGTTGGATAAGATAATAAAATCGGAAGCGGTATTATTTTTCGTTTTAAGACATTTTGTAAACAAATTTGCACGGTTGTGTTATATTTTAGGTCAAAAAAACGCCTTTTCGATCTTTTCCCTGTTAAAAAACGCAAAGAATCGACTTTTAGTAAATGTTTGCCGGAATTTGCCTTAATAATTATATTTTAATAATTTTACCCATTTATTATATGAATTCCGGTAAAAATAATCTTTTTTCTGTGTTTTTTTTCTTTTTTTTACGATTTGTGCAAGGCGAAAACGTATCTGAAAAATGTGTGATCATGTGAAAATTGCATTTATTGCGTGAAAATTTTATCTTAGGGTTAACGCCATCACTAAAAACCTCGGGAATGCCCTTTTCAGCTCTTCCGTGCGGACGTTCGCTCGGTGTAATTAGGGCTGGTTATTTGTCGGAAAAACGATAAACTTTATCTGAAGTCTGCTCTTTGTGTGAAAATCGCAATAAAATAATTTTTCTTTCGACGAATTCATATGGTTGCAATGTCTTTGTTTTTTGGATTTTTGTGTTTCGGAATGGATATATCTATTTTGTTTGTATTGTCCTTCTCTTGTTTTGTGCCCTTTGAATAATCCGTCGTTGTGTGAAATTTGCCGACGTTGCGTGAAATGTGTCAACGATATGGGAAATTTGCCAACAAAGGAGCTTTCTTTTGTTCGGTCGTGACAAGCCGAAATCGTTAAAGTGAAGTTCTGTATTGGTGGCTATGATCGGCGAAGTTTTGCGCTTGAAAAAAATTCTATAAGCTGTTGAAATAAGATTTTTAAATAACAAAATCTTGATGGATTATACCCATCAAACACTCATTCTACCATTAGTAGAATTCTTAAGATTATATAAATATGTTATTCTACTATTAGTAGAACCCGTTTTTGAAGCACGAAAATGCATATTGTTTTTCGTAAAAATAATTAAAAAAGTGCAATTTTACCGGTAAACAGGTGGTGTTTAAGCAAAAAACAAGGTTCCATAATAAATGCCGGGTACAACAAAAAAAACAAAAACAGCCGTTCGAGATGTCCGGGACGACTGCTAAAAAGTAAATATGTAAATTATATTACCGTGCGAGAATTTGCACCCCGACATTTGAAACAGAACCAAAAACAAACGCACTCTCAGAGGCAAATACTTTTGGGGCGCGTTTGTTGTAAAAATCGTTGTACGTATTCTTTTTTTTTGTGACGGTCAGGCACTTTTGCCCTGACGTTAGTCGCCGATTTTGTTTCTGAACGATTCGCTCATCCACTCGTCGATCAGCTTGCAAATTCTGTCAAGGTCATCGGCAGTGTAGTAGTCTATGTAGATACGTCCCTTGTTGCCGTTGCCCAGTGCGGAAACCTTTGTCGCAAACGCGCGTTGCATGTTGCCTACCAAATCTTTCAGTTCCTTGCTTTCTTCGACGGGCTTTTGTTCCACCTTTTTCGGGTTAAGGAACTCGCGCACCATTTTTTCCATTTCACGCACTGTCATCTGGTTGTCGCAAGCCTTAAGTGCCAACTTGTATTGGCTTTGTTGCGGCACAACTACAAGCGTTCTTGCGTGTCCTGCGGAAAGTCGGCCGTTTTCAATCAGTGCAATAACGTCGTCGGAAAGCGTCAACAAACGCAACGTGTTTGCCACTGCGCTGCGGCTTTTGCCAATGCGGTCGGCTGCCATTTCCTGAGTCATGTTAAACTCGTTCATCAGCACCTTGATGGCTCGTGCCGCTTCGATGGGCGACAGATCCTCACGCTGCAAGTTTTCAATCAGGCTTATTTCCTTAATTTGTTGCGACGTATAATGTCGTATAACTGCCGGAATGGACGTTTTTCCTGCGATTTTGCTTGCGCGGAAACGGCGTTCACCGGCGATAATCATAAAGCGTCTGCCTACGGGCACGACCACTATGGGTTGAATTACCCCGTGCAACTTAATGCTTTCGGCAAGTTCGTTCAGGGCGTCCTCGTCAAAGTTTTTGCGCGGCTGCTCGAAGTTGGGGTCTATGTCCGTCAGCGGGATTGCCACAACGGCGTCGTCTGAAGTCGGCGTCACGGTGTCGCTGATGTTTATCGGGTTGATGTCGTCGGCGTCGTTAAGGCCGAGAAGTGACGCAAATCCGCGTCCTAATCCTTTGTTTCCTGCCATTTCAGTTATCCTCTCTGTTCAAAAATTGCTTGGCAAGTGCGCCGTATGCGACTGCTCCCGTGCATTTTGGCGCGTGTTTTACAACCGGTACGCCAAAACTGGGCGACTCGACAAGGCGCACGTTTCTCGGCACGGGCACGGTGTAAATTTTACTGCCGAAGTACTTGTACAGTTCTTCCGTAACCTGTTTGCTCATAGTGGTGCGCGTGTCGTACATTGTCAGTATTACGCCGCTTATCGTCAGGCTGTTGTTAAGGCGTTGCTTGACGATGCGGATGGTGTTCATAAGTTGGCTCAGCCCTTCCAGCGCAAAAAACTCGCTTTGGATGGGTATGATTACGCTGTCGGCGGCAACAAGCGCGTTAAGCGTAAGCAGTCCCAGGCTCGGCGGGCAGTCGATAAAGATAAAATCGTAGTCGTCCCTTATCGGTTGCAACGCGCGGCGAAGCGAACTTTCTCTGTGCGGCACGGAAACAAGGTCCACTTCTGCAGCGGCAAGGTCCATGTTGCATGGCAAAATAGACAACCCCTCAATCATGGTGGGTCGTATCACGTGTTCGGCTGAGGTTTGCCCCATCAAAAAGTCGTAGCAACTGACGTCGAGTTCGTTTTTCTCTATGCCGTAGCCGCTGGTTGCGTTACCCTGGGGGTCGAAATCCAGCAAAAGAACTTTTTTGCCGTTAAGTGCGACATATGCCGCAAGGTTTATTGCCGTGGTTGTTTTGCCCACGCCGCCTTTTTGGTTGGAAAAGGATATTACTTTGCCCATTTTGTGCTCCTGTTCGGCAGATGTATGCCTGATTGCTACATTAAATGATACCACAACGCGCAAACTTTTTCAACAAATATCGTCATTTATTTTATTAAATTAGTGCGAAACGTGTCGCGTGGGGCAGCAAGGTCGCAAAAGTTTTCGCAGGTGTGGTAAACGGCTTGAAAAATGCACAAAAAAGTGATAAAATACAATATTGAAAAACGGACAAGAGGACGCTTGCGACGATATTCGCGACGTCTGTGCGACAACAACGCAATTTGCGGCATGCAGACATGCTTTGAGAAAAGTGCGGCTTGACGAGAAAGAAGAAAAACGAGACAGTATTATCGCAAAACGTAGCTTGCCCGAAAAGAGGTTTTATGAAAGAAAAAACGATAGTAGCGTTGTCTACGGCGAGAGGAAAAAGTGCCATTGCCGTCATTCGTATGAGCGGCGAGGACTCTGTCGAAATCGCAAAAAAGATATTTGCACCTATGCCGAAAGAGGCAAACATGCTCAAGGTAGGCAGGCTGCAGACTAAAAACTTTGTCGAGCACGCTATGTGCGTGTATTTTGTCGCTCCGCACAGTTACACCGGCGAAAACATGGTGGAGTTTCACTGTCACGGCGGGCCTGCGGTGGTGCAGGCGGTAATCGAAGCGTGTCTGAAAGGCGGCGCGGTGCCTGCGCAAAACGGCGAGTTTAGCAAGCGTGCATTTGTAAACGGCAAACAAAACCTTACCAATGCCGAGGGTATAATCGAAATGATAGAAGCGGAAACGGCTTCTGCGGCAAAGGCAGGGGCTGCGCTGATGGAAAACAAACTCGGCAAAAAAATCGTCGATTTGCAGGACAGATTGCTGGATTTGGTGTCGGCGGGCGAGGTGGTGCTGGACTACCCGGAAGAGGACCTCGAAATGCCTACCGGTAAGCAAATTTTGCATACGTTGCAAGAAATTCGCGACGATCTTGATGGTCTTATCCGTACATCCACCCTCGGAAAGGTGGCAAGATACGGCATTGACGTGGCAATTGTAGGCGCGCCTAATGTGGGCAAAAGCAGCCTTTTGAACGCACTGCTTGCCGAGGACAGAGCCATCGTTTCGGACATTTGCGGAACCACGCGCGACACGCTGAAAGAGAGCGTCGGCTACAAGGACATCAAGTTTAATTTTGTGGATACGGCGGGGCTGCGCAAGACGGAAAACGTCATCGAACAGGAAGGCATAAAGCGTGCCATCGCCGCCGCAAACAGTGCGGACGTTGTACTTAACGTTACGGACAATCCTGCCGACAGAAGTGTGTTTCCCACAATAAAGCCTCAAATCAGAGTGTTTAATAAGTGCGACTTGTACGCCGAATTGCCTTGTTGCGATGACAGCCTTATCGTGTCGGCAAAAAGCGGCAACGTGGACGTAATAAAGGAAACGTTGTACGACATGTTTTGCGCGGGCGACATTCAGTCGGCTGACGTAATGGTTACGTCGGAACGCCACCTCGAATGTCTGAAACGCGCCGAAAGTGAAATAAACGACGCCATTGCCGCCGCCAACGCAACCACCATGGACATTGTTGTTACGTCTATGAAGCAGGCGTGGGCAACTCTCGGCGAAGTTACGGGTACGTCGGCAACCGAGGATGTAATCGACCGCATTTACAGCAAATTTTGCCTGGGTAAATAAGAAAAAGTATGAAAGAGTTTGACGTAATCGTTGTCGGTGCGGGGCACGCAGGATGTGAAGCCGCCCTTGCCGCCGCAAGAATGAACTGCAACACGTTGCTGTTTGCCACCAATCTGGACACGGTGGCTTTTTTGGCGTGCAATCCAAGCGTAGGGGGCACGGCAAAGGGGCAAATCGTCAAGGAAATAGACGCTCTTGGTGGCGAAATGGCGGTAAATGCCGACAAAAGTCTGTTGCAGATGCGCATGCTCAACCGCGGCAAAGGGCCTGCGGTGTATTCTCCGCGTGCGCAGGTGGACAAAAACAAGTACCACGTAAACATGAAACAGACCGTCGAACACGCGCCCAACCTTACATTGAGACAGGGCGAAGTTGTGGACATCACGGTGCAGGACGACGGCAGTTTTGTGGTAAAAACGGCTGTGGAACTGACTTACCGCGCAAAGGCAGTGGTGCTGTGCTGCGGCGTGTATCTCAACAGCCGGACGATTGTCGGCACGTGTATTCGAGACAGTGGTCCCAACGGGTTTGCCAACGCCAAAAGTCTGACGGAAAGTCTTGTTCGACTGGGGTTTGAGGTGCGCCGCTTCAAGACCGGTACTCCCGCGCGTGTGCGTCTGGATACGATTGATCTTGCGCGGACAGTGGAGCAGTGCGGCGAAGCGGACGCAAAGCCGTTTTCCTATCTCGACGACAGCATACCCGCCACCAAACGCAGTTGCTACCTCACCTATTCCACCGCGGAAACGAAAAAAATAATACTGGACAACAAGCAACTTGCGCCCCTTTACAACGGCAGCATAAACGGCGTCGGACCGCGCTACTGCCCCAGCATAGAGGACAAAGTGGTACGCTTTGCCGACAAGGAACGCCACCAGATTTTTCTTGAGCCGGAGTCGGAAGATACCAACGAATTTTACGTGCAGGGCGCGTCAACGTCCATGCCGGTGTGGGTTCAGGAACAGATTTACCACAGTATCGAGGGACTGGAAAACGTGGAAATTATGCGCGACGCTTACGCGATAGAGTACGACTGCATCGACGCAACGCAACTTAACGCAAGCCTTATGAGTAAGGCCGTCCCCGGGATGTTTTTCGCCGGGCAGATAAACGGCACCAGCGGTTACGAAGAAGCCGCCGCACAAGGGCTGGTTGCAGGCATAAACGCCGAACGCTTTGTGCACGGCAAGTCGCCGGTGGTTTTCCCGCGCGACAACAGTTACATAGGCGTGCTTGTGGATGACATTACCACCAAGGAAACCTTCGAGCCGTACCGCATGATGACCAGCCGCGCCGAACATCGCCTTGTGTTGCGACAGGACAATGCCGACCTGAGATTGACCGAACAGGGTCGCGAAATAGGGCTTGTTACGGACGAGCGTTACAACAGATACTTGCGCAAAAAGCACCAATTAGACGCTTGTAATGCGACACTTTCGACAATTGTATCACCGAAAGTGTACGGTAGCTTGTTTGAGCAAAATGGAGAAGTCGTAACGGGTGCGGGAATGACCCTTGACGAAATGATGCGCCGTCCGGGCATAAAAGCCAAGGGTTTGCAAACGCTAGGGTTTTTTGCGGATGTAGACGACGATGTTCTGGAAGAATTGGAAATCGAGTGCAAGTACCGCGGTTACATCGACAAGGAAATGGACTCGATAGCGCAGGCACGGAAACTTGAAAACAAACTGTTGCCGCCCGACATCGACTACATGGCAATTGACGGCTTGCGTATCGAGGCGCGACAGAAACTGAACAAAATCCGCCCTGCAAATCTCGGACAGGCAGGACGTATCAGCGGCGTAAGCCCTGCGGACGTACAGATACTGATTGTGTATCTTGCAACCCACGGGAAAAACGCAAATTAAAAGTTTATGCAACAATATCTTTTACAAAACGCAAACATCTTGCTTGACGACAAAATGACCGAGCGGTTTGAAACTTACTACCGCTTTCTTGTGTCGGAAAACGAAAAATACAACCTTACCGCCATTACCGAACACGACGAGGTGTGGTGTAAGCACTTTGCCGACAGTATGCTTGGCAGTAAATTAGTGCCGCATGGCGCGTCGCTTGTGGACGTGGGGTGCGGCGCAGGATTTCCGTCGGTGCCGCTTGCCATTGCTCGCCCGGACATCAGACCGACGCTTGTGGACAGCCTTACAAAACGCGTTAATTTTTGTACGGAACTGTGCGGCAAGGTGGGTGTTTCGGCAAATGTGGTGCACGCACGCGCCGAGGACTTTGCCAAGGACAACCGCCAACGCTTCGATGTGGCTGTTGCTCGCGCCGTCGCGCCGCTCAACATTTTGCTTGAGTATCTTGCGCCGCTTGTGCGCGTGGGCGGCTCGGTCGTTGCCTACAAAACCGACGAAAGCGAAGTCGTGCTTGCCAAAAATGCGGCAAACATTCTGGGGCTTACGTTTGTTTCGGCAAACAGGTTTGTGCTTCCCGACGGCAGTAATCGTTGTCTGCTTTTGTACAAAAAGGTCAAAAATACGCCACTTGTCTACCCTCGCGGTCAGAACAAACCACGCAAGTGCCCACTGTAATCGGAAACAAGAAAGACCGTAAGCAAAAAATGTGTACGTATACAAAAATTGCGTGCAAAATGCTATGTTTTTCGTGAAACAATCACAAAAACTGTGTCGAAAATTGTTTTGATCTCGCCGCAAAACAAATGCAAAAAAATACCGTTTAATCGACAACGGTCGGCACTTAAAAAGAATACGAACAATTACCTGCTAAAATAATCGAAAAGGAGACGGAAAATGAAACTGCACATCGACGGCGGTCACAGCCAGGGCGACCCCTACGTAATCAAACACGACGGCAAATACTACATGTATGCAACGGCGGTCGAGGGCGTGCAACTGTACGAAAGCAACGACAGGCTCAACTGGCATTACATAGGTATTTGCTACAACCGCGAGGGGCGCAAGGAATATTGGGCACCTGCCGTAATCTGTTACCAAGGAAAATTCTGGATGTATTTTTCCGACATGGCAAACGAGGAAACAGACACCCACATGCAGACAATGAGCGTTGCCGTTTGCGACACACCCGACGGCAAGTTTGAGTTTGTGGCGCAAATCGTCAAGCCGTTCAGTATCGACGCGCACGTGGTGCAGTCTGGCGACGACCTGTACATGTTCTATTCTACCAACGACTACGAGGCGGAGCGCGCAGGCACGCTTATCGTCGTGGACAAAATGCTGTCGCCTACAAAAATGTGCGGCAGTCCGAAGGTGGTCGTGCGCGCAACGCTGGACGAAGAAATCTTTATGCGCAACCGTTTCCGTCAGGGGCAACATTGGCACACGCTCGAGGGCGCGTTCTACTTCCGTGTGGGTGACTGGCACTACATCACATACAGCGGTAACTGCTACCAGAACGAAAACTACTACATCGGTTACGCCACGGCTTACGGTCACACCGACGACCTGACGACGCTTACTTTCACTAAGTATCCCGATCCCGACACTTACTGTCCGCTTGTCTGCAAAAACAACGTCGAGGAAGGCACAGGGCACAACAGTGTGTTGTTGGATGACGACGGAAAGTTGTACCTGTTTTACCACGGTCGCGACTACGGCACCAACGGCACGGCAAACGACGTGCGCACCATGCGTGTTTGCGAAATTGCGGCGGACAACGGCAAATTGACGGTAGTAAAACGTTAGTTCGGTGGTAAGGGCGCCGAAGGCACGTGTCGTGCATCCACTATTAAAAGAGATAAAACTGATTGAGCCACATCAAAACATGTCGTGCTGAGCGTAGTCGAAGCATCCCCTGGAAAGGTACCTTGTGAAACGGGCGCCGAAGTGCGAGTGTTTGTGTAAGGGGTCCTGCCGAGGAATTGCCCATGAAAACTCGCCCTGATGGCTCAGCATTCCGTCGGAGCAAC